>SDBT01019091.1_pt1 | contig 10752 bp, 23 predicted proteins | sample 2277101 | NCBI WGS metagenome assembly SDBT01 (sample SAMN10404973, study PRJNA504765) | marine sediment metagenome | isolation source: marine sediment core GS10_PC15, 103 cmbsf | place: Arctic Ocean: Southern Knipovich Ridge | collected 2010 | reverse complement strand
TCCAGAATCTAGGCTATAATTTCTCCATTGCAAATGTGTTGAATGAAGCTAAAGTAAGTATATTCACTAGAAATACAGAGGCCATAACAGCCCAATTTATACCCACACCGCTTATCTCTATAACTACTGACGGCGAAAATTCAACCTATTCATGGACTGTTGATGTTGAGGGTGCCCCAGCATCGCAGGTATCAGTACCCAAAGCTAGCACAGATGATTCCACCAGTGGTGTAAGATTTATACTAACAGGGGGAGCGCAAACAACCTATGAAAACAACGATATAATAAAAGCGGTGATATTGGGGGGAGGGTCTCAAATTCGCTTTACTATTAGTAATAATGGAGACAGTACGGGTATTGATGGAGCCTTCACTGTAGAGGGGCTTAATGTTGGCGATGGTACGACGGATTTTTACCAAGGCTCTAGTAACACCTTTCCGCTAGAGGTTCAAAGATATGCAGTAAGTCCGGTAGAACATACTAGCTGTGCTGAGACATCGATAACCCGATATGGACGTAGGGATATCTCTCTAGAATTTCCATTCTTTGGTGGTATAGATGGTGCATCTGTCACAGCTAAAGGGCAGAATAGGGCAGATGAAGAGATCGCCCACAACAGTACAGCCCATGGGCACAACGTCCAATTAAGGTTAGAAGGATCAAATAGCACATCTATCAATGCCATCCTAACCCGTGAGATGAACGACAGAATCAACATCAACAGTACCACCATTCATAGGTTGCAGAATATCAACTACTACATAACTGGTGGTAATTATACTATGGATGCTGGTGGCCACTTGACCGCTAATTGGAGCTTGGAAGAGGCCACTTAAATGAATAATAATGGATAACTTTGTTGATGAGAAGACTATAGGGGGTGTGATAGCGGGGATATTGGCCATAGGGGGTACGGTGTTGGCTGTGTTCAAGAGGAAGAATAATCATAGCAATGGGAATGGAAATGGTCAGAAGGTACACACAAATACGTTGCTACTACGATCCATAGATGCTACACTTAAAGAGTTGGGCACCGGGCAGAAAGTGTCTCAGGGGAAGTTGGATCACATGGGGGAAGGGATTGAGAATCTTAGAATTGAGTTTGCTGAGTTAAAGGGGAGGCTGTCGGTATAATGGGATTGCACAAGAAGGTAGAATATTTGAAACCTATAGGGCTTGTAGCACTTGGCCTGATTTTTATTTTCTCATTTATTTTCACAGTATCTACCTTAACCACACCATCCTCCTCGCCTAAAAAAGAATGCCACAACTTCTATGTTAGCACCCCAGCCCCCAATATGCCAGATGTTGTATTCATAGGCGAAGTGGAATTGTGTGGGGAAAACTTTGATTGGGGGAACATCCACGGGCCAATCAACAGAAATAGAGGTAGTTCAACACTGTTACAATAATGGCTTGATATTAACAATGAATCAAAGTAAGATACCCCTAGATAACAAAAGAAAGAAAGTTATTTGGGGGTTTTGCTTTGCATGTTTTGATAGTTGGTGGTGGGAGTATAGGGAAGCGGCATCTGAAGAATCTTAATGATCTGGGGGTTGATCAGATTTCATTGGTTGATCCCGATCAAAAGAGGTGGACAGAGGCTAGGCAGTTGGTTAGGGGGGTGAGGTGTTATCAAAGGTTAGGCGTGGGCGATGAAGAGGGAGTGATATATTCTATTGATGCCGTTGTAATCGCTACACCACCTGCTACCCATGTGAGTATTGCTAGGGAGATACTAGAAGCCGTTGATCAGATTCCCTTGTTTATTGAAAAGCCGCTTGGACACAATTTAGATGGTGTCTCAATGCTCGAAATGGAACTCAAGGAATGTGACACTTGGGCAGTAATCGGCTACCATATGCGCTTTCACCCTGCTATCCAGGAAATCAAGCGCATTCTATCCACTGGTGAAATAGGCCAACCCCTCTATGTACGGGCTGAGATAGGGCAATACCTTCCCGATTGGCACCCTGGTGAGGATTATAGAAACTGGTATATGGCCAAAGAGGAAGAGGGTGGAGGGGCGTTGCTGGATTTGAGCCATGAGATTGATTACTTGATGTATCTGTTTGGGGATTTAACTGCCCCACAAGGTATCACCACAAAGATATCAGCGTTAGATATAACTTCAGATGATGTAGCTGATTTTATGCTTATGTATCGACATGGTGGGTTACTAGCCTCCATCCATATGGACTTACTCGACCGTGAATACAACCGCCGCTGTCGTATCATAGGCTCAGAAGGCACCATCAATTGGGACATCAATAATCACTCCGTCACCTGGATGGGTAAATCCTACACCTATGGTGGAAATATCAACATCCCCTATCGTGACGAGATGAAAGCCTTTATTGAATCAGTAAAATCTGGTGTTATCGACCCTAGATTTGCTACACTAGAGGATGGGAAGAAGGTGTTGGAGGTTGTGTTGGATTTGAAGCAGCAATGTGGGAGAGGGTAATGGGGAAGTGGGAGTATCAAGTAATACAGTATTCACGAAAGAACATAACTGGGCCAAGAGGACACGATGTTACCAACCCAGACTTCGGAGTTCCGTTACTGAATGAAGAAGGAGCAGACGGATGGGAGTTGACATCGGCGCACCCTCATCCAGATTTCCCAGAAAGTAGAATACTATTTTACTTTAAGAGATGGATGGTCAGATAATGGATGAATGGGAATATCTAGTGATGGATGGTTATGAACTCTTTGGCGAAGGTAATCCTAGAGAGTGGCCTACTGATGTGCTGGATGAATTAGGCAAAGAAAGTTGGGAGTTGGTAACCATCAGTACGGGAATCTCCAAACAGCATGACATAACCACTACTATGTACTACTTCAAAAGGCGGATGAATGGCTAAAGACAACCAATTGATAATACCAGCTTTTATAGCGGGTGGAGTAGTTGGGATTCTATTGATGGTGGTGGCTTTGTGGTTAACATAACTGCCATAATCCCAGCTCGTGGGGGGAGTAAAAGGTTGCCTGGGAAGAATATTAAGCTGTTAGATGGTAGACCCTTGATAGCCTATTCGGTATTGACTGCATTAAGGATACCCTCTATTAACCAGGTGGTGGTAACATCGGATAGTAGGGAGATAAGAGAAGCAGCGTATAGGAGTGGGGTTGATTGTGTATCAGAGGATGTAATACCCGATGATACTACTCTCTCAGGAAGCTTGAAGTATGCTGTTGAGACAATGATGAACTATGGGCATCCTCAGAGTGATTGGGTTATCCTCTTACAGCCCACTTGCCCCCTTAGACAGCCCAGCTTGTGTGAGAGGTGGATACAGCAGGTGTTAGAAGATGCGCAGTCTAATGGGTGTCTGACAGTAGATACCGATGGGTACAAGTTGGGAGGATGGAATCACTTGAATCATTTCTTGCCACACTATTCTCCTATGACAGCTAAGCAGGATGTATACCAATATAAAAGGGAAAATGGTGTGTTCTATATGTTCAAGACTGAGAACGTATTAAAGGGCAAGCCATGGGGGGATGATGGATGTCAGATGATCCCTGTCACCTGCCCACCCGAACAATCCTTAGCCAACATCGATACCCAACTAGATTGGAATATCACAGAATTCCTCTTCCACCAATACTCTTACCACGTCCTATTCAATCAGATTGAAAAGGAGATAAACCTAAATGGATAAGTACAAATATGTCACACGAATGCATGGAGTGTGGCACGTTATGACAATTGATACAGAGATTATAATGTGTGCTTGCTTGAATGAAGCGAATGCTATTAAGGTAACGGCTGCACTCAATCAGATTGAAAAGGAGCTAAACAAATGACACACACTCAAAGTCAGCAAATTAAAACCATCAGAACTATCCATCGTGTAACTTTTAATGAAGGATTTAGTGCTGAAACAATAAAGCAATACCTCAGCCACGTTCCCGATAGTGCAGAATTAGTTCACATATCCTTTGATACTGAACCCCATATGACTGAAATGATATTCAATGACGAAAGAGAGGTGGAAAAATGACATTAGAACACCTTGGAATCTGTTGCCAAGAATTCATCCGTCTCTGGTTGCCCTACCTGAACATCGATGATTACCCAGATATCCTATCATTCCCAGAGAAGTGCTACACAGGGGATGATACCAGGATGTCTAAACTAACACCTAGACAACGCCATAAAGGGTGGGTGAATATCACCAGTATTGCAGAGGTTCAATCAGATAGTACCAGTGAAATTAAAGGGGGGTTGTCAATAGATGGTTAGAAATATAGAACCTATAGATGTAAAGAGGCCCAATATATCGCTAGATAGGGGTCACGGTTCTTCTCATTGGACTATTAAGCTAACAAGTATGGGCGGAAACGAAACAATTGATTTTGAATTGTTGGACAATCTGATTGTTAAAGCACTTCAAATGGTATTGGGAGATAGACCAGCACCAATACCACCAGGGGTAGGAGAAAAAAGCTAGATGGTTAAACTAGGCAATTACACAGTAGGCAAATACACCAAACCCCTCTTCATCTGGGAGGCGGGAATCAACCACAATGGTAGCTTTGAAGAGGCTATGGATATGATCGACACCGCTGCTGAATGTGGAGCAGATATCATCAAGTTCCAATACCACCTACCCCGCAATGAAATGCTCTTATCCCACGACTGGCAAAGATTGATGAATGACTGCTATCTAAGTTACCCTGAGATGAATAACCTAATGATGTACACTGAAGAGCAAACCGGCATGATGTTCCTCTGTACCCCTTTCTGTAGGGAAGCAGCCACTGACCTCAACAATATGGATGTACAGGCGTTCAAAACCGGCAGCGGGGAATTCAATAACATCCCCTTTATGCGTCATGTGGCCACGTTCGACAAGCCTATGATCATCTCAACCGGCATGACCAGTAGGGATGAATTGATTAAAACCCTCGATATGGTGCAGAAGATCAACCCCAATATCATCTTGTTAAACTGCACCTCTACCTACCCTGCTACCTTTGCCCAAGCAAGGCTCAAAAGGATCAATTGGCTTAGGTCAATGTCAAACCTACCAGTGGGGCAATCAGATCATACACCCACCATAGCCACCGCCTTGGGATCTATAGCACAGGGCGCAGTGGTAATTGAGAAGCATGTGACGTTGAATAAGGACGCAGAGGGGCCAGATCATAAGGCGTCTATATTACCTAATGAGTTCAAGCAGATGGTGGAAATGGGTAAGCAAATCTGGGAAGGGATGCAGGATGGGACAGAAGCTAATATGGGGATTGTGAGGGAAGAGTATGAGGTGAGAAGGGTGGCAAATCATAGTGTGGTCACGTTGGTTGATATTGCAGAGGGGGATACGTTTACTAGTGAGAATGTTGGAGTGAAGAGGGTGGGAGTGGGTTATGGTCTGCTGATGCCTGCTGTTGAATATGATATTGTCATTGGTTACAGAGCAGCAGAGAATTTGACGGCTGACATGCCTTTAATCTATAGTAACATTGCTTCGCAAGAAGAGGTTGGGTAGGATGGGGAAAGAAATTGGCCGGGGTGTTTATTCCCGGCCTCTTTTCTATAGTGCATTATTATCGTGTTGTAGTTTAGCCATCTCATAGGCACCTCTTTTATGATCCGCAATATCGTCAATGATCTCCATCAGCCCATTCTTGATATCCCAATCAGGTAGCAACTCTCTAATCTTACTGGTATCTGGCACCCTTCTGGGCATCTCAGTGTAAAGGCTATCAGTCTCAACAAGCTCTGTCTTAACCGGACACACCAACTTGCTAACCATCTCAGCCAAGGTGGTCATATTGACCTCAGTGTCACTACCGATGTTGTAAATCTCCCCGCCTATCTCCTCTACATCACAGTCCATCAGCATATCCAGGGCCTCAACCACATCATCCACATGGGTAAAGCAGCGGGTTTGCTTGCCATCACCGTTAATACGAATAGTGGCACCATTTAGCGCAAGGTCTACGAATTTAGGCACCACATATTTAGTACTCTGACCAGGCCCTGTGATGTTGAAGAAGCGCAATACAGTGCCACCATTAGCTAAGGTGAGGTGTTCTCCTGCTAGTTTGCTTATCCCATAGCTCCAACGGGGTTCTACACTTGGGCCAAGAGATAGGTGGCCATCCTCTTTAAAAGGTAGGTCTGTACTGTGGCCATAGACATCACTGGTAGATGCGAAGATCAGATGAGCGGAGTAGGACTTGCAGAGTTCAGCCACATTCATAGTACCCACTACGTTCTCTGAGATGGTCTGACCTGGTTGTTTAATAACATCATCAACGCCTAATTTGGCTGCTAGGTGGAAGACGATGTGGGGTTTCCATTGGTCAAAGAAAAAAGCGAGATTGCGACGGTCTAGAATATCACAAGCTGGAAAGTAGTTTTGGTTGCCAGGAAATTTCGGAGGATATCTAAACTTACAAGCAGGTAAGCTTGGTGCCCCATCCGGTAAGTCTATTCCCATAATTGATATATTGTCATCTTGAGTTAGTCTCTCAACTAGATGGGAGCCAATAAAGCCTCTACTCCCTGTGATCATTACCCTCATCTATGCATTAACTCCCATCACCCAACCAACTAAGACCCCCACCATGAATGTCATTACTAAAAGAAATCCTATCAGCTTATCTTTCATATCATTATCCTCTTCTGAATATTCGGTAAGTCCATAGTCGCTAAGAGCTGGGCAATTTGGGTGCCTGCTGTACCATCACCAAAGAGGTGCTCGGGTTGACACCTTTTACCCACCATCTCTTCTATTGTTCTAATGATGCCCCTGCTCTTTACACCACCACCCCCAATTGTCCATACATTATCCCCACGTTCCCTGCCCATCTGCCTACTCCCAACATCAACCACTGGCGTACCAAAGTAACAAGCCTCTCTTATCCCTGCACTAGAATTGCCCACCATGACCTCACAGTGCGCTATAAGCTGTATAAACTTCTCATGTGGTATAGTTGGGTACATCGGGTAACCAGCGTCCTCTATGGCTCTTACAACCCCCTTACTGCCAGCATCGTGACCAGGCCCGACCACTATAGTAACGATAGGATCAAAAGACAAACAAGCATCAAGCACCGCCTTGGTTTGATTGTAAGAGTCTTCCCATTCAGTGGTGACAGGGTGCATCAGCATCAGGATATACTTTTTATCTTCTGTACCTGTTGGCCTTTCTGATACATCAACTCTTAACAGTAGATCGGTAGCAGGGCATCCTACATTGAACACATAATTGGCATCTTCCCCCATGGCTATGATCCTGTTGGCTGACTCCTCTGTGGCGGGGAAATGGATATGGGAGAGCTTGGTTACAGCATGACGGATTGATTCATCTATAGTGCCGGTTACCTCACCACCTTGCACATGGGCTACGTGGATGTTCATTAGGGCAGCGGTTTGGGAGACAGCTAGGGTTTCATAACGGTCTGTGAGGGCGATAACAATATCGGGTTTGGATTCAAAAAAGTCTTTGGCTAATTTGGCTATGAGATATGATGTGTCTGTTGCCATAGAAACGGGATGGTTTCCATGTGTACCGGAAGGGCCACCGGATAAATCTATCAATTGAAGCTCTAAATCATTACTAGCATCAATAGCCTCACAGATACTCTGCCCCCTAGTCCAATCCGCTCTACAAGATGTAACCACACACACTTTATGCATCTGGTATATTACCCAAATACCACATGATTTTCTCTATTGCCTTTTCCATTGTTGGCTCCCTCACCAAAGCCCAATTGCTGGTATCTTCAGGATCATCTGGTTTAAACCCTATACCCCCGAACCATACACCACTTCCTATGTGGTGGGTAAAGGTCACAGGCATACCCAATAAGTGTTTACGTTTTATCAATTCATCTTTGATATCCATAACCACATGTTAACACCCACCCACAGAATACACAATAGATACTCATTATCAATCTATACTCATTCTTTGTGCTACACACTACGTGGGTGTACCATATTACTAAGTATAATAGTATGGGGAAAATGCTTGAACTTAACCTATTTCTGTGCTACGGTGCTACAGTGGGGTACCATGTTACCAAGTATATAAGTAATAGGATAATTGCTTTGTGCTACTAGTCTCGTGGTACACCAATGTAGCCCTGTAGCACAAAAGGATATAAGATGAAAGTTTTAGTGGCTTGTGAATTCTCTGGGATTGTTAGGGATGCCTTTACAAAGATGGGGCATGATGCATGGAGTTGTGATCTATTGCCGAGTGAGACAGAGGGGAAGCACTATCAGGGGGATGTGTTAGATATTCTAGGGGATGGATGGGACTTGATGATAGCTCACCCACCTTGTACACATTTATCGAAGGCTGGTGCCTGGTGTTGGAAGTTCAAAGAGAAGGAACAAGCAGAAGCTCTAGAGTTTATCCAAATCTTAATGGATGCTACAGTATATAAAATAGCTATTGAAAATCCTGTAGGTAAGATCAGCACTGCTATCAAGAAACCTAATCAGATTATCCACCCATACATGTTTGGCGATCCTTGGATGAAGCAGACATGTTTATGGTTAAAGGGATTGCCTAATCTGATACCAACAACCCAAGTAAAGCCCGTGGGTAATTGGGTTAAGCCTGGAAATGTAAGACCACACAGACGATTTGATTCAGTTCCTGAAGGTGCTGGTAATAGTAGACTAGAGCGCAGTAGAACATTCCAAGGTATAGCCAACGCTATGGCTGAGCAGTGGGGATAAGATGAAATTCTGTAAAACATGCTATCGACTCAAAGATGATAATGATTATAGGATGATAAAGAGAGTTAGGGAGAATGTGCCTGATTTTGAGGGGCCTTCTTACAAGGTTGATTATTATTATCAATTGGGAACTTGTAAGGAATGTGTGAATCGGGGTAAGAGATACAAGAGGGGGAATCAGACAGAGCGGGATGTGTTTGAGGAGATAAATATTATGTTGGAGAATGAGAAGAGATGGTGGCAGGTTAAGGCAAGTTAGAAAGGTAAAGGGTGAGAGGTGATTGTGACAATAGAGGGGTTGCAGTTAAGGGAGTGGGAAGGTAAGGTGGGTAGAACGAAAGAGAAGGAACCAACAGAATTATGGGACTAACAGCTTGCGGTATTATCTTGTACCATATACTCAATGGTGGATGGGAGTTCTATACGTTAATTAGTCTATTAGTGATATCCGCTGTGTGGGCGTTGATTTACACCCTTGGCCCTTGGGGCAATAATAAGCCAGACGGAACAATTGGCGGACGTTGGCCCATCAAGTCTAGGGTAATATTTTTCTACGCCCTGAGTATGGTATTCATTCCAGGCCCAGTATAGTAAGGAGAGGTAATCGAAAAATGTCCATACTTAAACTAATCTTACCCAATGGTAGAGCAGCCAAGCAACACCACCCTCTCTGTGAATGTGTTAATGGATGTGCGCCAGAGAAGAGGGTCATGAAAAAGGCTGGGCACTTTATACCAGATGAAGAGTGGTATGAGAAGACTCAAGAGATGGCATATGAGGAATTGATAGCGGGGTTGTATTAATGATGGAGATTCTTATCGGTATGGGAATTTCTTTTGGAGCCGGAGTGTGTATTGGTATTCTTTGCATGGTGTTATGGGAGGAATTCCATGATTAAGGTGATATGTGTCGAGTGTCGAAAATCCATGAAAACAGTGGATGGTAAGGATTTAAGAAGAGTGTGGGTTAGCCATGGGATTTGCAAGAAGTGCTATAGTAGGATGACTGCTCCCATTTTCTTTGGTGATATGAAAGAGGTGTTGGTATGATTAAAGTAATATGCGCTTGGTGTGGAAAAGACATGGGAGAGAAGGATGGTGAGGGGGTTGAAGGGGTTAGCCATGGGATTTGTCCAGCGTGTTTGACTGAAGTGATAGATGAGGCATCAGCCATGCGCAATGAAATCAAACAGGAAATGGAGCTTGGGGAAGGTAAAGTGAAGAAAAGCTGAGTGGCGGAATAGGTAGACGTTGAATAGGATAACTGGATAGTACGTGTGTGATTGGGGCTAAAAGCTGAACCTTGATCACGTAATAATCTATCCATCCAAGGTGCAAATCCTTGGCTCAGCAATTATTAAAGAGGTAACCAATGAGTTTAATGAACAAACCTAACCGATGCAAACACTGCGGCACCACCAACCCCGCTCATCTTTACCTTGATGAGACCAAAGGGGCTGTCAGTTATGATTGCCTAGTATGTGGACAGGATCACTTTCCCTATGAGATTACCAGTACCAATACGTCTAGGCCGACTAATCCAATACGTAGATAAAAGGGCTTGGGGTGTGCTACAATACTAAGTCCTTTCCACATTTTAACCACAGGAGAATACTATCTATGACACAAAACTCAACCCCTTCTAACCCAGAACCAACCTCATCTAATCCCAACAACCTCACAGACTTCCGCCTACCAGCCAACGATGAAAAAGGACACGGCGCACCCTTACATGTTAGAGCACCTGCCTCATATTCCAGACAACTAGAGATCATAGTCAGCACCAAGAACTGGCCCTATCAATCCACCTCAGATGTTATCCGACACGCGATCAAAAGGCATTTCGATTGGCTTAGTACCTTAGCCCCTATTCCCTCAGTGATCCACCAGACCAATGCCATCAATGAGATACTGGTTGAGCGAGAAGATAATCAGAGGTTTCTTGATGTCATAGAGAAAACTAAAAGTGCTATTGGTACAGATATTGGGGCGGGTAGATTAGGCCCTGCTAGAGAACTGTTGGGCAGGGTGATGGAT
>SDBT01019089.1_pt1 | contig 10752 bp, 5 predicted proteins | sample 2277101 | NCBI WGS metagenome assembly SDBT01 (sample SAMN10404973, study PRJNA504765) | marine sediment metagenome | isolation source: marine sediment core GS10_PC15, 103 cmbsf | place: Arctic Ocean: Southern Knipovich Ridge | collected 2010 | reverse complement strand
GCCAAGAGAAAAACTTTCTGAACGAGGAGCGGAAAGTCTTAGTGATGCCGAACTTCTCGCAATCTTAATCCGTACAGGACGTGTCGGTAAGAGCGCATTGGATATTGCAAAGGAGACCTTGAAAAAATATCCGCTTTCTAAACTTTTGGCCGTCACTCAAAAGGAATTGATTACTATTAAAGGTTTAGAAAATACAAAAGTAATTACTATCAAGGCGGCGTTGGAACTTGGCAGACGTGCGGTTGGTTCATTTAATGATTCGCTTCCGATTCTTAGTTCTGTTAAGGAAACGATTGCTCAACTGGCTGACTTAAGAGGTAAACAAAAAGAATATTTTGTAGTGCTCTACCTTAATGCCCGCAAACAGCTCATCCATAAAGAAATCGTTTCTATTGGAGCTTTAACTGAAACATTGGCACACCCTCGTGAGGTTTTTGAACCAGCAATTAGGCTTTTTGCTTCTTCAGTCATATTAGCTCATAACCATCCATCAAACAACATAGAAGTCTCAGAAGTTGATATTAAGCTTACCGAAAAATTAATTCAATCAGGGACAATTCTTGATATTGAAGTGCTGGATCATATTATCGTTACTGATAATGGATGTATTAGTTTTAAAGAAAAAGGACTATTATTCTAGGAGAATTTTATGCCACAACTCGAAAATATTGAAGCAATTGAGAAGCGTCTCTGGAGCACGGCCGACACACTACGTGCCAACTCTAATTACGCAAGCAATGAATATTTTATGCCAGTTATGGGGCTAGTATTTTTGCGCCATGCTTACAGCAGGTACTTAGCCGTAAAAGACTCGATTGAGGCTTCTTTGCCGAGCAGGGGAGGCGTTAAAAGAGAATTAACAAAAGAAGATTTCAGCAAGAAATCGGCAATTTTCTTACATCCGAAAGCCCAGTTTGATTATCTGGTTGGTTTAAAAGACAGCGATGACCGTGCAAAAGTAATAATTGACGCGATGGAATCGATACAGACTGATTATGAAACCTTACGTGGTGTCTTACCTAAGCAGGAATATCGCGAACTGGATAACGAAATACTCAGTCAGCTTTTACGTGCATTAAATCCTGAACAATTAAAGAAAGTCACCGGAGATGTGTTCGGACGAATCTATGAGTATTTTCTCACACAGTTTGCGGATCAAAAAGCCCATGATGGTGGAGAATTTTTTACGCCAGTCTCTTTGGTATCACTTATTGCCAATGTTTTAGAGCCAAAACGGGGCACTGTAATGGATCCGGCCTGTGGTAGCGGTGGCATGTTTGTTCAAAGCGCCCGCTTTGTTGAAAATCTTCATGAAAATCCAAATGATAAACTCAACTTTTACGGTCTTGAAAAAAACGGTACAACAATAAATTTAGCCAAAATGAACCTCGCTGTACATGGACTTGTGGGAGATATCAAAAAAGCGATAACCTACTATGAAGATCCGCAAAATCTTTATGGAAAAGCCGACTTTTTAATGGCTAATCCACCTTTTAATGTGGATGAAATTGACGCGGATAAGATCAAAAACGATCCTCGGTTGCCTTTCGGGCTACCCGGAGTCAACAAGAAAGGCAAGGTTTCAAACGGAAACTACGTTTGGATCAGCTATTTTTACAGCTATCTCACTGATAAAGGCCGCTCAGGATTTGTTATGTCTTCTCAAGCATCAAGTGCCGGCAAAGGCGAAGCGAAAGTGCGTCAAAAGTTAATCGAAACCGGTCATGTTGATATTATGATAGCCATTCGTTCCAACTTTTTCTATACTCGAACTGTACCATGTGAATTATGGTTTCTGAATAAAGCCAAGCCTAGGGAGTATAAGGATAAGGTTTTGATGATTGATGCGCGCAGCATCTACCGTAAGGTCACCCGCAATATTTATGATTTCAGTCCGGAACAACAGCAGAATATTCTCTCAATAGTCTGGTTGTATCGAGGCCAACCAGAACGTTTTCATGATTTGGTGGTGAGTTATGTTTCAGAATCGCTTGATGAAGCCGTGAAAAGCATTCCTCTCACCAGGGAGTACGAAGAAGTCTTTACTAAATTGAATAAACAGATTGAGCCATTCTTGGCTACATTGCCAAAAGACGGCAAGCAGGCAGAAACAGTCAAGGAGCTTGTAAATTGCCTAAAAGCCTATGAAGATAACTGTAAAATATTCTCTGACTTGGCGGAGGAAAAGAATATTTGGTGGGAAAGCCAAGACAAAGACAGTATGAAACTAACTGGCGGGCTTAAAGGATTGAAGTTGTTTGCAGAAGAGACCAGCAAGCTCATCAAAGAAGCAGAGCTTATGTATCGGTTTATGAATCGTTTGATTGAGGAATGTCTTAATACGCATAATGCCAAGACAAGTGAGGAATGGAACACACGAGAAATCAATAATTTGAAGAAACAAACCGAGAAAGCACGCGATAACGCTACGAGCAAGCTAAAAATTGTTCGTTATTTCCATCATCAGGCTGAGTGGCTGATAGAGCGTTTTTCGGATGAGAAATTGCGCGATGTGGAAGGGTTGGTTAAGTTAGTAGACAAAGAGGAGCTCAAGGAAAATGACTGGAGCTTGACTCCCGGGAGGTATGTAGGCGTTGCGCCGGAGGAAGAAGACCCGGATTTTGATTTTGGTGAAGCTATGAAATCAATTCATGCAGAACTTTATGAGCTAAATTCACAGGCTGGTGATCTGGCAAAAGAGATCAGTGAGAATTTTAGGAAGATGAATATATGAAAGTAGTAAAAAAGACACTTGATGAGTTGGGATATGTGCGACGAGGCAAGTCAAAGCATCGCCCACGCGATGCGGCACATCTTTATGATGGCCCTTATCCTTTTATACAGACAAGCGACGTAAAGAATGCCGGTTTGTATATTACGGAATATACTCAAACATACAGCGCTGCAGGTCTTGCTCAAAGCAAACTGTGGAAGGCAGGCACCTTATGTATCACTATTGCAGCAAATATTGGCGATACAGCTATTCTTTCTTTTGATGCTTGTTTTCCCGATAGTATTGTTGGATTTATCCCGGATTCGCAAGAAGCTGATGCGCGGTATATAAAATATTTATTTGGCACAACAATGCAACAGCGCTTCAAGAAATTTACTCAGGGAGCTACTCAAGACAATCTAAGTCAACAAAAGTTACTTTCTCTAAAATTACCCGTAGCAGACGATGTTGGCGATCAGAAAAAGATTGCGGATAGGATTGCCATTTACGATGCCCTTATTAATGTTAACCGCCGGCGGATTTATCTTCTAGAGGAATCAGCACGACTTCTTTATCGCGAGTGGTTTGTGTATTTTCGCTTTCCGGGGCATGAAAAAGTGAAGATTATTGATAACGAAGGGATGCATACCCCTGATGGATGGGAGTATTTGCCGATCACAAAAATTAAGATATTTAAAAAAAGATCAGTAGGTGTGTCAGTGTTTGTTGATACACGTCAGTATTATCAGACATCAGAAATTGATGGCACTAACCTAACGGGAAACGGGGAAGAGGTTGATTATGAGAACAGGCCAAGTCGCGCAAGTGTTATGCCAAGGTTAAATGCAGTATACTTTGCAAGAATGAAAGATACTGAGAAAGTCTTGTATTTTAACAACGAAAATTCTGATATGATCGAAAAAATATTGCTTTCAACAGGAATGGCAGGATTCACTACCAATGAAGAATATTTAGCATTCTTGTTTGGACTTTTGACTTCTTACGAGTTTGTTCAAAATAGAAATAATTATGCTACTGGTGCCACGCAGGTTTCACTTAGTGACAGTGGTTTAGAAAGAATAAAAGTCCTTTTTCCAAAACTAGAGTTAACCGAACAATACTCAAAAATTATAAATCCATTGCTTGAAGAATGTTCAAATTTGCGGAAACAAAACCAAAAGCTCGTGCAAGCTCGAGATTTGCTTTTGCCGCGGCTGATGAGCGGGGCAATTGAGGTTTCGGAGTTTGATATTAAAGTTCCCCAGGAGGCGAAAACATGAAAGCCACAGAAGCCAGATTTTTAGATTTTGTCAAAAAGTCACCGCAGTTTGTAATTCCCATTTATCAGCGCACATATTCGTGGGCTGAAAGGGAGTGTCGCCAGCTCTGGGACGATATTGTGCGGACTGGTGGAAACGATGCCATAACAGCTCATTTCATTGGTTCTATCGTATATATAGAAAAGGGGCTTTATCAAATAACCAGTCAATCGTCCCTGCTCGTCATTGATGGTCAGCAACGATTGGCGACGCTGTCACTGTTGATTGCCGCATTGGCAAAGGAACTGGAAAATACCTCCGATGATAAACAGGAGCAGGTGGAGGGTTTTTCGCCTCGTAAGTTACGCCATTATTATCTCGTCAATCCGGAGGAAGAAAATGAGCGTCATTACAAACTTGTCCTCTCCCAGACTGATAAAGACTCTCTCATCGCCGTGGTTACCGGTAACGCGTTGCCAAAAGAGTATTCTCGCCGCATTATCGAAAACTATGAGCTTTTCGAAAAATGGATTGCTGAGTGTCAAGGTGAGTTGGTTACGCTTTGCAGAGGTATAGCAAAACTGGTTGTGGTAGACATCGCGTTGAGCCGAGATCAGGATAATCCACAGTTGATTTTTGAGAGCATGAATTCCACCGGCAGGGAGCTTACCCAAGCTGATTTGATTCGTAACTTTATTTTGATGGGATTAAAACCCGAATTGCAAGCCCGACTCTATACGAACTATTGGCGGCCGATGGAGCTTGACTTCGGACAGGAGGCTTACGAAATTCATTTTGATAACTTCATGCGCCATTATTTGACAGTGAAGATTGGCGAAGTTCCCAAGCTGAACAAGGTGTATGAAGCTTTTAAGACGTACGCGCGGTCACCTGAAATGGAAAAAGCGGGATTAGAAGCACTCTTGTCTGATATTCGCGATTTTGCACGATATTTCTGTGCCATGGGCTTGGGAGCTGAAAAGGACCAGAATCTGAGTTGGGCATTTCATGATCTGCGGGAATTGAAGGTGGATGTGGCCTATCCATTCTTATTGGAGCTTTATAGTGACTACAATAGCAGCATCTTATCAGAAGAGGATTTTTTCGCGGCGGTGCGACTGGTTGAAGCGTATGTGTTTCGGCGAGCAATATGCTCTATTCCTACCAATTCTCTCAACAAGACATTCGCGACTTTTACTAAGGCACTGAAAAAAGATCACTATCTGGAAAGCATTCAGGCTCATTTTCTATTGTTGCCGTCTTACCGGCGTTTTCCTCATGACGAAGAGTTTAAAAAGGAAATTCAATCGCGTGATCTTTATAACTTTTCCCGCCGTAGTTACTGGTTGCGGCGATTGGAGAACTTCGGACGTAAGGAGCGGGTTGGGGTGGATGAATATACTATTGAACATATTTTGCCGCAGAATGAAAACCTGCCAAAAGAATGGCAGAATGCGCTAGGGTCAGAATGGGAAAGCATTCGCCAAACCTGGCTGCATACTCTCGGTAATCTGACGTTAACCGGTTATAACGCCGAGTATAGTGATCGTCCTTTTGCGAATAAACGGGATATGCCCGGCGGATTTAGAGAAAGTCCGCTTAAGTTGAACAAAGGGCTTGGTCAGCTTGAACAGTGGAATGAGGATACTATTAAAGCCCGTGCGCGGCGCCTAAGCAAAATGGCTGTTTCGGTCTGGCAGAGGCCACGCTTGAATGGTGATGTTTTGGAGGCCTATCGTCCTCACGCGGAATCAAAGGCCGGATACTCAATGGAAGATCATCCCTATCTTCTTAGCGGTATTGGCCGCGAATTGTTTGTGGCGTTTCGTAAGGAAGTTTTGAGCCTTGATCCGGTTGTCACCGAAGAGTTTCTAAAGCTCTATGTAGCCTATAAGGCTGAGACGAACTTTGTCGATGTTGTGCCCCAAGCAAGACGCTTGCGCCTTTCTTTGAATATGCCGTTTCCTGACATCAGCGATCCACGCAGCATGTGCAAAGATGTTAGCGGTCTCGGCCGGTGGGGAAATGGTGATGTTGAAGTGGGCTTATCCTCGCTGGATGAGCTACCCTATGCGATGGGCTTAGTACGCCAGGCCTTTGAGCGGCAGATGGGTAGTGGAGAAGAAGTATGACTCCCCCTGGTTACAGTGAAGATACCTTGGTACAAAAAACGACTTCCGATTATTTGCGAAATCAACTTGGTTGGGATTCAATTTATGCCTATAATAAGGAAACCTATGGTCCTGACGGTCTATTAGGTAGAAACTCCGACCGGGAAGTCGTACTTACGCGCTATTTGCGGCAGGCACTTAAGAAGCTTAATCCCAATTTGCCCGAAATTGCTTACGACGAAGCTGTGCGTCAGGTAGTAGATTATTCCCAGAGCCAATCCTTGCTCGCCAACAATTCTGATAAATACAAACTCTTTAAAGATGGTATTCTCGTTTCATTTCAGCACAAAGACAGTGGAATAATAAAGGAACGGCTTAAAGTTTTTGATTTTGATGAGGCCACGAAAGCTGAAAATAATCACTTTTTGGCCGTACGTGAACTTTGGGTTCAGGGTGAGCTCTATCGCCGGCGTATTGATATTGCTGGATTCGTCAATGGTATTCCACTTTTGTTTATTGAGTGCAAAAACATTCATAGAGACCTTAAGCAGGCTTACGAAGGAAACCTGGCTGACTATAAAGACACTATTTCACATTTTTTCCATCATAATGCGATTATCATGCTTGCTAATGGGGAAAAAGCTAAAATCGGCACCATTACTGCAGGTTATGAGCATTTTCATGAATGGAAGCGTTTGTCGGAATCTGATCCGGGCGTGGTGGATATGGAAACACTTCTTAAAGGCGTATGCGCTAAGAATAATTTTATGGATATTTTTGAGAATTTCATTGTTTATGACGATTGCACCGGCACACGGATAAAAGTGCTGTGTAAAAACCACCAATATATTGGAGTAAATCAGGTTATTGACACCCTGAATGACCATACGAGAACTAAAGGGAAGCTCGGCGTATTCTGGCATACACAGGGGGCAGGCAAAAGCTATTCTATGGTGTTTTTTACTAGCAAGATACATCGTAAGATAGGCGGTAATTACACCTTTTTGATTTGCACCGACCGCGATGATTTAGATACGCAAATATACAAAACTTTTGCCGGGTGCGGTGTAGTTGATAATGACAAGAATCCATGCCGGCCGGCCACCGGTAAACACTTGGCGGAATTGATGACACATCAAAAGGCATATGTATTTACTACAATTCAAAAATTCAATCAGGAAGTAGACCCAAATGAAGGATATACCAAGCGAGATGATATTATTGTCATTACCGATGAAGCTCACCGTACTCAATATGGGACTTTAGCTTTGAATATGCGCAACGCTCTTCCAAACGCGAACTTCATCGGATTTACTGGAACCCCATTATTTAAAGATGATGAAATTACCTCAAAGGTTTTTGGCGAATATGTTTCCACGTATGATTTTCAGCGGTCGGTGGAAGATAAAGCTACTGTGCCGCTTTACTACGATTCTCGGGGTGAGACTTTGGGTGTTGTCACCAACGACATTAACGAACGTATTGCCGAAAAGCTGGAAAGTATAGAGATAGATGATATTGATGTAAAAGAGCGGCTTGAAAGAGAGCTTAAACGGGATTACCACATTATCACGGCAGAGAAGCGCCTTAATCAAATCGCCAGGGATTTTGTGGAACACTACAGCACTGCATGGGAAACTGGCAAGGCAATGTTTATATGTATTGATAAACTTACCTGCGTGAGGATGTACGAATTGATTCAGCAATATTGGACGCAGAAAGAAGAAGAAATTGAGGAATTATGGAAGATGGCCGCCGGTGAAGAGAAAGATTATCTTTGTAATAAGCTCATCTGGATGAAAGAAACCAAAAAAGCGGTTATTGTCAGCGAGGAGCAAGGAGAAGTCGATAAGTTTAGGAAATGGGGGTTTGATATTAAGCCACACCGAAGTCTTATGAAAAATGGGTTTGAGCTACCCGACGGAACAAGAATAGATGTAGATTCTGCGTTCAAGAGAGAAGACCACCCTTTCCGTATTGCTGTTGTTTGCGCAATGTGGCTTACTGGATTTAATGTGCCGAGTTTGGCAAACCTCTATTTAGATAAACCTCTTAGAGCGCACACGCTTATGCAAGCAATTGCCCGGGCAAATAGGGTCAATAAAGATAAGAATAACGGCTTGATAGTTGATTATTGTGGTATTCTAAGTAATTTGCGTAAAGCGCTTGCAACATTTACTGGCACAGGGGATTCAGGTAGACCCGACGGATTTGGCCCGGATGAAATGGATCCCACCAGAACCAAAGAGGAATTGGTCGAAGATTTAAGAGAAGTTATTGAACTTGTTAGCGGTTTTTTGAATGAGAGAAAAGCACCTCTCGATGCAATTATGAATACCAGCGGATTTGAAAGAAATAGAGCGATTGTGGCAGCTAAAGAAGCGGTGAACGAAAATGACGAGACAAGAAAGAAGTTTGAGGTTATGTGTAGGGAGGTATTTATTAAATTCAAGGCATGCCTGACAATACCTGCAGTCAATGATTATCGTAACCAGTATAGTGCGATTAAGATTGTCTACAAAAGCTTACAAAAAGATCGAGACTTGGCTGATATAAGCGACATCATTAGACAATTGCATAAAGTAGTTGATGAATCGATTGTTGTTACGCCTGATAAGGTAAAAGACGCAAATAAACCGTATGATATTAGCAAAATTGACTTCAGTAGATTGCGAACAGAATTTAACAATACCATGAGGAAGAATACAACCGTACAGAGTCTAAAAACTGTGATAGAGAAAAAACTTCAGCGGCTTGTTCAAAGAAATCCACTTCGGACAAATTTCCAGGAACACTATGAAAGAATTATCGCCGAATACAATAAGGAAAAAGACCGTCAAAATATAGAGGCAACCTTTGAAGCATTATTTAAATTCGTGCAAGAACTGGATGTTGAAGAAAGCCGTGCAATACGGGAAGGGATGGATGAAGAGACTTTAGCTGTGTATGATCTCTTGTTAAAATCTGATCTAACATCCAAAGAAATCCAAATAATCAAAAAGATAGCAAAGGAATTGCTACAAACATTGAAAGGGAAATTGAAGCATTTGTATAGATGGCAAGATAAAGAACCGACACGAGATGAGGTAAAAGTATTAATTAGGGATTTCTTGTGGTGTGAGAAAACCGGGTTATCAGTTAACTATTATTCGCGAAGTGAGGTTGATAAAACAGCAGAAGCGGTTTTTTACCATGTATACAGAGCATATCCTACAGTACCGTCACCTTATTATGCAACTATCAAGTCTTGAGTAGGAGTATCGACAAAAGGGACGGCTCGATTATTTTTCAATGTCACAAAAGCCAAGTGTTCAATGCGCCGTAACCTTCGGGACCTTAGATCAAACGTTAGACCACAGAAAAACGAATACTTGAGACTGAAAGGCAAGAGAGCACAATCATGAATAGAACAGTCCAAGCTCCGTGGGCGAACGGCCCAGGAGAAATTCTTAAACACGGCTTGGAGTTGCTCAAAAAGGATACCGATACAAATCGACGCTTGGCAATGATTAGCATTGACAATGCCGTTGAACTGATGATTAAGACATATCTTGGGCTACCTAGACGAGTTACTGGTCTGAAAATCTTGCGGAGTGAGTACCAGGAGTTCTCAGAGAGTTTCCCGAAGCTACTGGATGCTCTTGAGAAGTATGGTGCCGATAAGGTAGACGGAATCGATTTGGGCGTGATAGAATGGTACCATAGGATTCGCAATGAACTATATCACCAAGGGAATGGTTTAACAGTAGAACGAGACAAGGTTGAAGTCTATGCTGAACTCGCCAATGTTCTTTTTTCCAATTTATTTGAATTTCGCCTCGTTGAGCCAGAAGAAGATGCAACTGTTCTGTTGGGCGAGTTTATGCAAGCTTGGGTAGATTTTGAGAGGTTCCTCTCCAAGGCGGCTCTTTCACTGGGAATCGGTACTCGTGGTCGTCCGGTAGTTCAGAAGTTGGAGGACGGAGGTTTCATATCACAAGTAGAAGTCGCTGAGGTAAACCATCTTCGACAAACCCGTAATGAAGTTGTACACGGCATCAAGAATCATAAAGACATACTAGGCTCCAAAATGGTACATAGACTTACGTCTTTGACATCAGAATTGGAGAAACGACTACAAAAACAGGCTGCGGTCTAATAATATGTTAGTGGGATATAACAAATACGGTAATTAACACGAGTATTTCATTGGATCACTGGAATTATTTTTTTTGCACTTGAAAATAAAATTTATTGAGCATATAGGGATAGATTATTGGTTTCCTGATGATTACTCATCCGTAGAATGTTATGAATCATCATGAAACGCCTAGTTCACGCGGGTGTCCGTCCGTACCAAAATGACTTTTTTCTCGGTGAAGGTCCCAAAATGTGGTAAAAGAAATATGCCATTTGGAATACTATGTCCGGTTGGAAGTATGCATCCTAATTAAATAGTTATCTAGTCTAAACTCGATTTACTGACAGATTCTCAGTAGGAAAGAATGCGTCTATAGCAGCTGTTCTTGTTGTTTTCTTTATCCTTTCCTTGCTGCCTGGATAACTCCACTTGACACTTCAGAATAAATGTATATAATGTAAGGAGAAAGCTATAGTAAACGAGGGAATTACCTAAATGAATAAGGAAGAATTGCATAAGATGGGCGATGTTATTGAGAGACTGGCCTGG
>SDBT01019088.1_pt1 | contig 10752 bp, 8 predicted proteins | sample 2277101 | NCBI WGS metagenome assembly SDBT01 (sample SAMN10404973, study PRJNA504765) | marine sediment metagenome | isolation source: marine sediment core GS10_PC15, 103 cmbsf | place: Arctic Ocean: Southern Knipovich Ridge | collected 2010 | reverse complement strand
AGCGACTTCTCGGAGACCTGGTCGTTCACCGTCATCCCCGAGCCCGGCTCCGGCTGCGGGTGCGCACACGGAAGCGCTCCGCCGGTCGGGCTATTGGTCTCCCTGGTCGGCCTGTTCGGCCTGACCTTTTTCGTGCGGCGCGGCAGTGTCATATAAACCTCGAAGGTGAGCTTCGAGGATCGATCGCCAGTCGCCGCGGGCCCGGAGCTTCCGTAGGTTGTTGTACATACCGGCTACCACGCGGTCCAGGAAGACGATCTCGGGCGGAGCGCGGAAGTGCAGGGTGTCCTGCCAGTGCTCGAGACCGATCTCGATGATGTCGTCGTGAATCCGGGCTTCGCCGAAGTCGTACGGCCCGGCTCCCCGGAACGGCTCGAGCAGCGGCACCGCGAACTTGGCGTAGAACTCGCCGTCGTAGGACCTGCCCTTGATCGGCACCAGCCCGATGCGCTCGAGGTTCTCGGGAAGGCGATCGTAGCGGCCGTCGAGCGTCTCCCGGACGAGTCGCGCGTAGGCGGTCACGAACTCCTCCGGGAAATACCTCACGCACCCGAAATCGTACAGCACTATCCGGCCGTCCGGCAGGAACGAGAAGTTGGCCGGGTTGGGGTCCGCGTGCAGGGCCCTGAACTCGAAAAGCTGGCGGCAGAAGATGTCGACGAACGTCCGGCCCGCCGCATCCGTGAGATCCCTGTCGCCCTGGTCACAGATTCCGGCGAAGTCCCGGCCCGCCAGGTACTCCATGAAGAGCACGCGCCGGGTCGTCACGTCCTCGTACGCCTCGGGTATCACCACCCGCTGATCGTCCTCGAAAAGGGCGCGAAAGGTCTTCATGTTCTTCAGCTCGTTCAGATAGTCCAGTTCCTCGACCAGCCGGTCCCGGACCTCGGCGATGAGCTCCTCGATCCCCCGTTCCTTCTTCATAAGCCCTATCGAGCGGAGCACCATCCGCAGGTTCTTCACGTCGCTGTCCACCGTCCGATCCACCCCGGGGTACTGGACCTTGACCGCGACCTCCCTGCCGTCCTTCAGCACGCCGCGGTGCACCTGACCGATGGACGCGGAGGCGAACGGCCTGGAGTCGATGGAGTCGAAGACCTCGTCGAGCGATCTTCCCAGTTCGGACTCGATCTGCCCGGCGACGACTCGGAACTTCACCGGAGGAGCCTGCTGCTGCAGCATCGACAGGACCTGGACGTACTCGGAGGGCAGGATGTCGGAGTACAGGCTCATCATCTGCCCTACCTTCATCACCGCGCCCTTGAGCTCGCCGAAGGACTTGGCCACCCGATGCGCGTTCCGTAGATGGGCCGCGGCCAGCGACAGCACGGATTTTTCCTCGGATACGAAGACCTTCTTCAGCTTCTGGCCCAGGTAGCTGGTGGAAACCTTGGAGGCCAGTGACGCGATCTTCAGAAACCGCCCTCCGCGGCTCTTTCTGAATCGGCGGTGCTTCTTCGACTCGCTCTTCTCGCTGGAGGCTTCGACAGATATTTCCATTGTTTCAATTGACTACACTATCCTGAGCCTGGTTCTTGCACAAATGGATTTTCTCATGTACCAAGAGGCTCAATCCGTCAACGCAGGAGGGATCTCGAAATGGTCAGAAAAAAGAAAGCCGCCAAGAAGAAGGCCGTAAAGAAGAAGAAGCCGGCAAGGAAGAAAATCGCGAAGAAGAGACCTGCGAAGAAGAAGGCGGCGAAGAAGAAGACCGCCAAGAAGAAGCCCGCCAGGAAACAAGCCAGAAAGGCGACTCCGGTCTTGAGCGACCACGAGCGGGCGCTGCGGTTCGGTCGTCCACCCAACGTGGTGAGCCTGTTCCCGAACTCGCAGGCCCTGCTCGTGAGCGGAAAGTTCATCGATCGGGCGATGCTGAAGAGGGGCAACGCCATGGCCATGGCGGCCAACGGCAGGAACCAGTTCGTCATCCGCGGAGCGCTCCGCGCGGCCCAGCGGGCCAACTCGGCCATGATCATCGAGATCGCCAGGTCCGAGGGCGGCGCCAACGCCTACTGCGCGGTGAACTACTGGAACATCGCCCGGCAGGTGGACGCCTTGTGCAACGAGATGAACATCACCGTCCCGGTGGCGATCCACGCCGACCACTACGGCCTCAAGAAGCGCGAAGACGTGGCCCCGGCCAGGGTCGAGATCCCGACCCTGTTCCAGGCCGGCATGACCTCCATCGCCATCGACGCCTCGCACATGCCGGACGACGAGAACCTGCTGGCCAACATCGAGCTGAACCCGATGGTGCCCGACTGGGCCGGGCTGGAGACCGAGGTGGGCGAGATCAAGGGCCAGGAGGGGCTCTCCACCAGGGACGAGGCCCTCTTCCTGATCCAGGGGCTCAACGCCCACGGCATCTTCCCGGACTGGATCGCCTTGAACAACGGCTCCGCCCACGGCATCCAGACCAGCGACCTCGGGATCCAGGTCGCCCTGACCGCCGGGATCCACGAGGCCCTGACTCCCTACAAGGTATCGGGAGCGCAGCACGGAACCTCGGGGAACAACTCGGACCGCCTTCGTGAGATCCTCAACAAGACCCGGACGACCAAGGCCAACGTGGCCACGGCCCTGCAGATGGTCTCCTGGGGACTGGAGGTCAACGACTACGGCAACGCCCAGATGGACGACCTGGGACGCTTCGTCAAGGTCCCGGGCAAGGGCGTCGCTGAGCAGATGTGGGTCGACATGAAGGCCCAGGCCGACGCCAAGGGGCTCAAGGGCGGCAGCTACAAGAAGTTGAACCTGCCCTTCGAGAACAGACTGCTCGGACAGCCGAAGCATATCCGCGAACGGATGGTCCTTCGCGTGGAAGACTTCGTCTACAACATGCTGGTGAACGTGTTCAACGCCCGGGATACGGCTCCGCTGGCCCTGCAGGAAATCCTCGAGGCCGGCTCCCACGACCCGGGCCCCAAGGCGACCCGCATCGAGGACCCGGCGCGGTGGACCAGGGAGAAGATCGTCGAACGGGCCGCCCTGATCGACAGCCACAAGGGACCTGAAGGCGACTTCGACGATTGATTCCTCTTTTCTGAGGAATCCAATCAGATTCCTGAGCAACCGTCCTGCGGCGAAAAGAATTTTCGTCAATGATTCAGGCATGTTGGCTCGCGCGGGGGATTGGTGCGAGATTTGCTTGCACTTGCAAGGGATTAATTTCTCAGGAGGAATCATGAACGTCAGTCCGAGGTGGCTTATTATCGTTCTTTCCATGCTGTTTTCGGCCGCCTGCGCACAGTACGGCAGCGACCGGCCGGAGGACGGGACAGATCCGGAGGGCAAGTACGCGCTCCACGAATGGGGCGTCAACACGCCCCGGCTCGACGGCGGCGCGGCCGTCCAGGCCGGGCCGGCTGAGTACAGCGATTCGATGGCCAGGAAACCGGTGATCTATATTTACGCCGACGAGCCAATCACCCTCGATGTGGGCGTCGCGTTCGCCTCGGGTGGAAGCAGCGAGACCTGGCCCGAACTGCCCGATGGGCCGGAGATAGCGTGGGACGACCTGACCGTGACCCAGGGAGCCTGCGAGACCACGCCCGTGCCGGTTCCCGACGGGGAATCGGAACTCGGCCAGCTTTCCAGGTGGGTGGTCCCCTCGGCCGACTGCCTCACTTACGGCGAGACCGTCTCGAAGCTGCTGTTCTACTCCGGTGAGCTGGCCGACTACCAGCCGCCGCTGGCCGCACGCGTGGACTTCGAGATCGACTACGACGCCGATGCGGATCGCCTGGTCGTCGAGCTGTCGAACGACGGGCCGGAGTCAATCGGTCCTACCCTGCTCATCTACCGCGACACGGTCGAGGACTGCATCGATTCCCCATCCTGCCCGCTCTCCCGGGCCCACATCGCCTGGGGCGGTCTGGACGGGCTCGAGCCGGGCGAGAGCACCGTCGTCGACTTGCGGCTCGAGCACCTGGAGGCGGGCCCGGCCGGCGGAGTCACACTCCCGGCCGGCTGGAACGCCATGAATGAAAGCCTCAGGGACTTGCTGGCCGACGCCGGGCTGTACGAGGAGGAGATCGAGGTGTTCGTGGACACCTGGCGGGATTCGTTCTTCGGTCTGTACGGCCGGAATCCGCCGCCGTACGCCGACTACGCCAACGGCGGTTTCGCCATCCACCTCTGGCCCGCAGGCCATACGGCCCGGCAACTGCCGCTCGACCTGGACCCGCTTCCCCGGGAGATCTCCAGGGCGATCGTGCAGTACCAGCAGCTGAGCCCGCCGGTCCGGATGGGCGAGATCTTCGGAACCGTCATGCTCGAGGGATCGGATTCCATGAACCCCGAGTTCACCACCCCCGCGGCCGGCGCCACTGTCACAGCCCGGCAGGACGGGACGTCGGTGGCCGATGCGGTCACCGACGAGGACGGGAAGTACGCCCTCGTTCTTCCCGCCGGCACCTACGACGTCAGCGTCGCGCGCCACGAGGACGAGATCGGCGACTTGCGGACCGGGGTGGATTTGCCGGCCTGGGAGTCGCTGGAACTCGACCTCTACCTCGGCGCGGGGACCGTGGTCTTCAAGCCGAACCTGTACCTCTACCCGACCCGGACGACCCGGGTGGACGTGCTGCTCGGCCTCTGCCCGGGCTGCCGGGTGGTCGCATCGGATCCCGAATACGGCGACGGCTGGCACGTGACGGTCGAGCCCGGCGGCCTGATCGACGGCCGGCACACCTACCTGTTCTACGAAGCCGTGGTCCCGCCGGGAGCCCCGTCCGGGTGCGGCTGGTCGATTCCCCGCACCGATCTGGCCGACTTCTTCACCCGCACCCTCGACGGTTACGGCTTCACGCCCGCCGAGCGCAACGACTTCGTCGAATACTGGTCGAACGCCCTGGAGCCGGCCCCCTACTACCAGGTATTCCCCATGCTGGGCGCGGATGTCGACGCCAAGGTGGGCCTCGACATCCACCCGGCCCCCGAGTCGGTCTTCAGGCTGTGGTTCGCCATCAGGCCCGCGGACGCACCGGTATCGCTTCCCGAGCCGGAAGTCATCCCCATGGTCCGCCAGGGGTTCACGGCGGTCGAGTGGGGCGTCATCCTCCCCTGACCAGCTCCTCCAGTTCCAGCACAACCCGGTCGAGCTCCAAAGCGAGATCTTCTGGTCCTTCTTGCTTCAACGCATCGACCAGGGAACGATAGTACCAGAGCACGCCGTCCCTGCCGCCCTTGAAGCGATCCCAGACGGATTCGCCGAGGCTGCGGTAGTCCCGCAGGATGGAGCGCGCGTTGTATAGCTTGTCCGCCGCGGAGACCAGGCGGGCAGCATAGCTCTTGCCGGGAATGCGCGCCAGGTAGGCTTGCTTTCTCTCCCGCCAGGGAGGCTTGGGCTCGGTCATGGAATCCGTGCAGGCGCCGACGATGCCGGCGACCCGCTCGCCGAACTCCTCCCGGATCCGCTCCAGGGTCGCGGCACCTCCCTGGTCCTCCACCGCGTCGTGCAGCAGGCCGGCGATGGCCGTGTCCTCGTCTCCCCCATACTCGAAAACGAGGCTGGCCACGCCCAGCAGGTGGGATATATAGGGGATCTCGGTCCCCTTGCGCACCTGGCCGGCGTGCAGGCGGGCCGCCATGGACACGGCCCTCACGAATCGTTCAGACTTGTATTCAGGCATCTAGTCCCCCGGCCGCGGGCTCAGTCTCACCACCCCGGGTATGATGCTCGGGAAATTCTCGAACACGGCGGGCTCGTGCCCGGGGACGATGCGCCCGATATCGCCGCCCACGAGCTCGATCATCCTCTCGAGGACGGCCCTGGACATCCGCGCGTCGCTGGTCTGCCCCGAAGGCTTTCGCCTCTCGAAGTTGGCGTACAGGGGTCCGGCGTCGGAGGCCAGGATCCAGACTCCGTCCGGGTCGTCGACCACCACGTACTGGCAGCCCGCCGTGTGCAGGCCCTCGCTCACAACGGCCACGCCGGGCAGGATCCTCTCCATGGGTCCGGTGAAATGGAGTCTGCCTTCCTCATCCAGCCGCTTCAGGGCCTCGAAGAGCCCGGGATTCGATCTCTTGTACATCCGCCTGGCGCCGAGAAACTCGCTCCTGGCGATCCAGACCCTCGGCGTTGCAAACAGGACCAGGCCGCCGATGTGGTCCCAGTGTCGATGGGTGATGATGATGTCGGTGACCTGTCCCGTGGAGATGCCCACCCCCTTCAGGGCCGTTGCCGGGTCGACGTAGTCGACGACGTTCCACCTCTTCTTCATCCGGCGATCCACGAACCCGGTGTCGACCAGGATCACCCGGTCCTGCCCCCGGAGAACCCAGAAGGCGAAGGCGACGGGGATCCTCGCAGCCAGGGTGGGATCGTCGATGAACAGGTCGCGCCTGGCCCTTTCGGTGCGCCCCACCCTGACTGCCAGGATCTCGTAGCCCGTCGAGGGGGCCGGCTCGAGGGTTTCCTCGCCCGCGTTCAGCCTGGCCGAGGCGAGTAGTACAAGGCAGACTATCGCCGCGGAGCGCATGTTCAGGGGAAGATCTTCAGCGACCAGGAGTCGAGGGTGCCGGTGTCGGCCCCGGCCTGGTCGGATACTCTGAGCACCCAGTCGCCCGCAGCGCTCTGGCTGGCGAAGGCGGTCGAGGTGAAGTCGCGATCCAGGTCCTGGGTGCTGCCGCCCTCCTGCTTCATCAGGTCGACCTTCACGCCGGCGTGCTCCAGGCTGAGCACCAGGTCGCCGATGTAGGTGTGGGTGATCCGGACGTGGACCTGGACCTCGCCCACGATGGCGTTGTCTTCGATCCGGATCGTGCTCTCGATGCCCGCCGGGTCGTCATCGGGGATTGGCTGCGAGGTCGTGTTCTCTCCGACGATGGCGTCCTGACTGTCCCCCGGCTCGGTCAGGATCAGGCCCCAGGAGATCACCTTGCCGGTGTCGTAGCCGGCGAGGTCCGCGACTTTCAGTATCCACTCGCCGGCGGCGTCCTGCCCGTCAAAGCCGTCCACCTCGAAGGTGTTGCGGATGTCGTCGGCGCCGCCGCCCTCCCGGTCGTGCAGGACGCGCTCGACCCCGTCGTGGCTGACTGTGACCTTCAGGTCCCCGATATAGGTGTGCTTCAGGTCGATCCGGACCGCCATGCTCTCGAGGGTGAACGAATCCGGCACCTGGATGGTCCGGGTCAGCCCGGACGGGTCGTCGTCCGGGATCTCGGTCTCGCCGCCGGTGTCGTCGTATGTGTGGGTCCGCGAGGAGCCGTTCCCTTCCCGGCAGTACGAGGGACCGCTGGGGTTGTAGCAGTTTCCGGTCACGCCGCTGGCGCCGTAGATCTCGGCGTGGAACTTCTCCGGGTCGTACCAGCGGGCCCGGCGGTCGGCCGAGTCGTTCATGTAGACGATCAGGTTGTTCCAGCTGTACTTGCCGGGCGCCCTGCCCTGCATCAGGTCTGCCGAGGCCCGGAAGATGTTCTCGTACAGCAGCCAGGCGGTCTTGTGGGAGCCCGTGATGCCGGGCTCGGTGTTGTTGACCACGTCGGCGTACTTCATCCCGTCCGGGTCGGACTCGGTCGCCTTGTTCTCGAACACCTGCTTGGTGTAGTAGGCGTAGGACCAGCAGGCGTCCATGAAGACGATCTGATACGTGTCCGCGGGGTAGGCCTCCGGCTTGCCGAGCACGGTCAGCGAGCCGTAGAATGCGTGGCCGTTGTAGTAGACGATCTCGTGGTCGTGGATCGCCTGCATGAACAGCTCGTTAACCTCGTCGCGCGGCCGGTGATCCTTGAGCGCCTCCGGGGTGTAGAAGTCGACGATCACCTCCAGGCCGCCGGGATAGGTTTTTTTGATCTTCTCCCCGAAGTCGTTTTCGAACTCCTCGATCTGGCGGAAGCCCTCGCTTTCGAAGTCGCGCATGAAATCCCTGTAGGCGATCCAGCCCCAGTCGCTGGACTCGAGGTCCCCGTGGGTGATCTGCCCGAACAGGGCCACCATGGTGATCTTCTTGTCCTGGGTCAGCAAGTCGTACTCGGGAAACACGCTGGGCGTGTCCAGCGACGAGATGATCTCGTAGCGGGCCGAGATCAGGTCGGTGCCCAGTTGCAGCGGGCAGCCATCTTTCTCGGGGTCGAAATAATAGAAATAATTGTTCGCGTTGATGTCCTCGGCGTGCAGCTCGTCCCCGTCCGGGTCGTTCGCGCAGGCCATACCGCCCTTCTCATACACGGTCCCGGGCACAGCCGGCAGCTGAAAGTCGATCTGCTTGCCCACCAGGTCGGCCGGGGTCAGGCCCTTCTCCTCGAGATCCTTGAACTTGACCAGCGACTCGATGGCGGTCGAGTAGTCCAGCCAGACCCCGTTCGCGTCGGTGCGCACGTCGATCACCGTAGGCTCGCCGCGCTCCAGATTGAGGTCCAGCTTCTCGGCCTTGAGCGGGTTGCGGGCGTACTTGAGCTGCGGCGAGGTGTGCTTCTGCAGGGTCCAGCGGGACGCGCTCCTGAGGCTGTCGGCCTTGGCCTGGATCGCGTCCGAGCCCTGGCCACTCATGTCGATGAAAATGCTGGAGGTCAGGCGGGCCTCGAGCTCGGCGGCCTTGTTGCTGAGGTAGCCGGTGTCCTCCTTGCCGTCCACGAAGGTCTCGAAGTCCATGGGCTCGAACTCGTCGACCTCCTGCCCGCCGCCCGATCCGCACCAGGCAAAAGCCAGCGAGGCCAGGACCATCAAACACAAGAGCGCGATTCGTCGTAGTGCTTCGTTCGCCATTCGTATACCCCTCGGAGTTCAATCGTTCGACATGCCGGCAGGTTAGAGCATTTCTCGGAGTCTGTCAATCCACCGCTGAAACGAAGCCCATTGATCACCGAGCCCGCATGCGGGTATTCTGATCTCCCGTGGACGACGAAGAACTCGACCTGCTGGCCGGACAGGCGGCCGTTTTGCTCGGCGAACGTCACGCGGGAGCGCTGCGCTCCAGCGAGACGATCGCGGTGCGCCTCACCCGCGTCCACGGCACCCGCCGCGTCGAGCTTTCCGTGGCCGACAGCGTCGCCGAGACCCTGCTGGAACTCTTCGCCGATGTCCCCGACCTGGCGGACGAGGAGGCCATCCCCCTGGGCCTGGATTTCCTGGACGGGGTCCTGTCCGAGCACCTGGCCTCGGACCGCGAGGCCCTGCCGCTGCTCGATCCGGCCACGTACCGCTTCGAGGGCCACGCGGTCTACCTGAGCGGAGGCCTGCGCCGCCCCGCCCTGGAGGCCGCCGCCGATGCCCTACTGGCCGATAGGGGCTCCGGGGACGAGGGATGATACGACGATGAAGATGATCTCGAAGCTGTTCACTTCAATATCGTGAGACCTAGAAAACGGTGGTTTTCGTCAAAGTCGAATATTACCGGAAAGTTCTTCAAATCCTTCTTCCTCAACTCCCAGGGAAAACCGCCGTACTCCTTCTTCCCCTTCTTGTCGATTTTCCCCATTTTGATATATATGAGATGCTCGTCTAAATAGCATTCGATGCCGCGCTCCGTCAGCTTCACTGTCCTTTCGGCTGCAATGTTTATCTCGTGCTTGGAACCAAATAGTTTGGACTTGTAGGAATTGTGGACATCCACATTCAGCCGGGCTCCATGAAAATTGATCGTGTCATCGAGAATTGTTGCTTCTTTCTTGTTCCTGAAAGTCTTTTTTGAAGAGGGCCTTTGTTTCCTGCCCACTTTCTTGTGTCCGTTTTTCGGCAGGAGGATGTGCATTTCATCGGTTCCCCGGATTTTTCCGCATATCTTGCACGCCTCCTTCTTGTCCCTTGTTCTCCTGTAACCGTCCCAGTGCCTGCACTGCAGGCCCAGAAATTCCCAGGCTACTCCAAGCTGCTGGTAGATATCCGCGAATGCCTCGATATCTTTCTCAGGGACATCCTCCTTGGTCGTGAGGTAGTTGTCACAGATGAAATCCATGCTCTTGAAAAGCCTTTTCAGCTCTTGCTTTATTCTGTTCTTCTCTTTGTCTATTCTCATGCCCGGCCCCCAGCAGTGCCGGCGTCTCGATTGTCTGTGCCTGTTGCCTTCCCTGAATCTCGATGTTGATGCGCGTTCCCATGGTCAGATTCCTCTTCTTCCTTTTCAAGACGGCGCACCACTTCCGGTGCCGTTATCTTGCCGATACGAGGTCTCATCCAGATGGGACGCAGTGTCTTGATCCGATTTATAATACTGGCCTCCAGCCCTCGTCTCGACCAGGAAATAGCAACCTCTTCTTCAACTTACCAACACCCGGGCCGGATCGTCAAGGGCAAGTGCGGACCCGGGTGCCTAACGCAAAGGGGGGCCTTTATCCGTAAGCCCCGAAGGGGCGAGATATGCAAGCCAGGGGCGAAGCCCCTGGAAATGGGAGAAGGGTGTGTGTGAGCCCTGTAAGGGCGAAATAAGCGCAAGCGGCGACAGGTTATTTCTCCCTTGCAGGGCTTTGTTTCTTTCCTGCTCATCAACCCAGGGCGTTGCCCCATAAGCGCTAACATAAGGTAGGGTCGTATAAAATCATCCAGCTTTCTCGTATAACTCGGTGTCTCTTTGAGCCGTGCGCGCGCCCCGAAGGGGCGCAGGAATACAGCCTGGGGCTTCAGCCCCAGGTTGGGGGATGTAAAGAAGAATCCGCCCTGAAGGGGCGGAGGAACCCCGAGCCGCGCCCCTGTCAGGGCGCTTGGTTTTTTTCCCGACTCTTCCTGGGGCTGAAGCCCTGAGCCTTATACACATTTCTGCAGCGACGGGCTGCCCACGGACAGCACAACGCCGGCGAGGACCGCCACCAGGACCA
>SDBT01019087.1_pt1 | contig 10753 bp, 11 predicted proteins | sample 2277101 | NCBI WGS metagenome assembly SDBT01 (sample SAMN10404973, study PRJNA504765) | marine sediment metagenome | isolation source: marine sediment core GS10_PC15, 103 cmbsf | place: Arctic Ocean: Southern Knipovich Ridge | collected 2010 | reverse complement strand
GTTCATCAAATAAAATATGGGAATAAATTCACGGAACCTTCATTATTATTCCCATCGTTACGTGCGTTTGTATATGTAGAGAACAATGCAAATGCTACAGATTTAGTTATAAAAACATCTAGTTTTGGAGCATTTACAGAAGGTAAAATAGAATTAAATGGTATTAAAAAGTCAGCATCTAGACTTAATTTTTTAGTAGGAACTTCAGATACACATATAATAACGATTAGAAACAATAGTTATTATGCAGATAAAATAAATAGAAAAATTGTTAAAATAGAAAAATTATTCTGTACATATGAATCTGGTACAACTGGTTTTATTACTCTTAAAATCTATACTAATGTACCACCAGTACATACAGATTGGGAAGAAATAGCTAGTGGAGTTTCAGTTGTATCTAAAAGTGAAGATACTAATGTAACTATTGGTACTTCAGTATTTGAAATATCAATTGGATCTGAGGATAATTTTGAACTAAATGTTTCAGATCTAGATATATTTATACTTCCAGATGAAACTTTAACTTTTATAGGTGATGCAAGTAGTGCAGATGATTTTAGTATAAATATTGTATGGAGAGAATTTTAAATTATAATATATATATTATATATAATATAATTTTATTTTATAGCTAAATATGCTTCCATAACTCTTGGATGCATATGTTTTAGCCTACCTAAATCTCTATCTGTAATTATAGGCATATTGCTTATTTCATACTCAACTTTTCTCCATTCTTTTATGTTTTTATCAGACATCAACTCATATCTCCATTTACTTTTTAATTTACTGTATTTTAATCTTCTTTTAATCATTCTGTCTCTATTTTTATTTTTACAAAACCCTTCAAAATAATCATTTAATAGCCTAATAGGTTTATCATTCTCATTAAATTGCATTTTATTTTTGTATTTTAATGGCCAAATCACTCCATTAGAGTCAATAAACACAATTGCATACCATTTACTACAATTTTCTACATAACTATCACAATCCATCCAAAATATCCATTTATTACCCATTTTAATCTTTGTTATTGCAAAGATATTTACCTTTCTTAATATTTCTACATATTCACCATTCATGACATTAACAGCTAGTCTCAAATTTGAGCCCCTAAATGGAATTATATATTTATATCCAGCAGTTTTCATTTTAGATATCAAACCTGAAAAATCTTCATAAGATGTCATTTATTATTTATAATATATTTATATTTATTCTACTAATCTATTAAATAACCTTTAAAAAGTAGAACATTAATCATATATATTTAAATATAATAAATGACATCGTCATCTGTCTCACTAATGAATAGAAACTCATTAGGAAAAGATATACATAAACTATTCTTATCTTTGATATATAATGATTTAAATCTTCATAATATGATTTTGAATGAAGATACAAAACTTATAAATATAAACTCTTTATACATACTTTGTTTAGAAGATAAATGTAAAAAATATCAACAAATAATATATGACTATAGAGTTGGATTAATGTTTAATGATACTCTATATATTTATATTTGTTATAATTATAAAGATCATACCTCATCTATAATATATATGCCTAAAAAAGTTCCATATATATTTATATATGATATTGTAACAGAAAATCTAAATTGTGATATTGATTCTAGAACAATAAAAACTTTATATATATTAAAGCAGATAAAAGATATATATACATTATATTATTATGATTATGATTTAAGGGTGAAAGCATCTGATAGAAATATAGATATCATCAAAGATAGATATGAATATGATAAATTTAGAAATCATGTTATAGACAATAATATTTATATTCCTGTAGAAATAATTGTTTTAATAGGCGAATATCTCGATCCTGAAGAAATGTATGCAATGAAATTAAGTGGTACAGTTAATAAGGAAATAAAAGAAATGATTGAATATAAAACAAAAAGACAAATCATAAATAAAGATAGTTTAAAAATATATGATATCAATAATAGTTTAACTAAAAAACATGTCACAATCTTCTCAGGCGAACAAACTATATATATCCATCAAATTAAGATAAATTTAGTTGAAATGTTAAATTATAAAGATATGTTTGTATATGATTTTCATAAACCTTGCTTTTCATGTTATAATTCATATCTCATATTTAGAAATTCTATTAACTATATTAATAAAAGTATTTCATATAATACCAAAAAACTAAATAAAATAAGCAAATATCTAAAGGAAAACGATACAATGTTTAGATTTTTCCTAAAAAGTAAATCACAATTTAAATATATCATCATTTATATATATGATAATGTACAATATATACCTATGGTAGCATATATAGGTAATAATAATAAGTTAAATAATATAATTTCACATATATATATATCCAAAATGTTTTCAAAAGGTGATAAAGGTAATTATATTATAAATAATTATGATAATAATGTAAGATCTAAAAAAACAAAAATGATAAAATATAATGATTTCCTTAAATATATCAAAGATAGATCAAATTCTTTATAAAAGTTGAATATTATTATAATATAAATAAAAGTAATATAATGAAGGTTTTTTATAAAGTGATGAATAATAAAATGAATCATAATGGTAAAGAATATAAATATGGTAACAATACTTTAGATGGTAAGTTTGATAATGATTCGTCTAAAGAATGCTGTGATGGAAGATTATATGTTAGTGATCATAATAATATTAAACGATATTTATCATATGGTACTGATATATGTTTAGTATTTGTACCTAATAATGCTAAAATTATAAAATTAAAATATAAATGGGGAGTAGATAGATTTATATTAATATGCAAATATCCAATAAATGATATAAATACCATTGAAAAATTTGATCTATATTCAGGAATTAAACAATCAAGTATAAAAGGTGATTCTAAAGTATTAAATAATGATAATTTATCAATAATGGAAGTACAAAAGTATAAAAAACAAATTGATTGGAAGATTGTATCTGAAAATCCAAATATTAAAGGATATATTTTGCATAAATACCGTACATATTTAGATTGGGATAAAGTATCCAGATATAATCTTAATTTAACGATGGAGACAATCCATTCAATGAAAAATTTAATTAAATGGAGAAATTCAAATATAATGGATAGATTAAATAATGATTTTATAGATAATCATTTAGAATATATTGGATCATCAGCATATAAATATTTTGTTATGGATGAAAAATATATAAATGATAATATAGAGGATATAAATTGGGAATATGCATTAGATAATCCTTGTTTTAAAAATATTGATATGACAAAGTTTGTAATTGCTTTATATAGATATAAATGTGTACAGTATATGATACAGAATAAAGGTAGTGATATAGGTTTTAAATACTCATCATATGATATCAGAACAATGAAATATGATGGTTTATTTGATGGTACTCCAAAATTAAAATATAGTATTGTGCGTAGAAAATATATTAATTTACTAATGACTAAATTACATAAATATGAAAAAGAAATTAGGTGTTTATTATCAGTTAAACAGATTCTATATATGTATAGACACGCATATATAGGTAAAGGCAAGAAAATAAAAGTTTAGTTAAATAATAATTTATCTACAGTAGTTCTAACACCAAATAATCTATGAATTACAATACTTGATGCGAATAATATTATTAATATTCCTATAAAAATAAACTTATTCCTTTTACCCCTCTTATATTTATAATATAACATATATATAATATATGCTAATATAATTGTTAATATTACATCTATAATAGCTATATTAAATAATCTATATTTATGTATTCCTTTTCCTGGTTCACCAAATAAATCTTTATATTTCTGTAGACCAAACATTTATATTTACAAATATATTATTTTTATATTTGTAAATATTATTTATTATACATCAATCCCTATATTTATATTCGATATAACAATACATACCTATAAATATAATTAAACTAGATATACAACATATTATAACTAATGGATAGATAAATATTGTGATCAATAATCCAACTTTAGGATCATATGTAGATGGTTTACAATAATTTGTATAGTTAAACCCACAATATGTGTTATTTTTTAATAAACACATTTTATTATTATCACATTTATAATAATTTGTATCAATTGTATTATTATTTATATATGTACATAGATATTTATTATCTATATGTGTAATGTTTACAATACAACCTTCAGGATATGTGAGTGGTATAAGACTTTCAACATAAATAGATATTGCTAATATAATTAATAACGTACATACTAAACACGAACAATATGTACATGCAGAACACCCAGAAGCTAATTTAAAGCACATAAAATCTGTGTTATTATTTATAATTTCTTCCACTTCTTTATCATAATTGCTATTTATATTAATCAATATAACAGACATTTATATTTATTATTATATTGATATATAATAATAATTTAATTCAATCTTTATACACATTATACATTAAACTGTGATATAAATTTAATTAATGTGTTTTCATCCAAATCCATTAACTTTCTCTTTTCTATTTCAACTTTATAGTCATTAAATATATATTCTAAACATTGATATGCATGATGTATTGTTCTTGAGTTTTTAGAACTAATCTTAATAGATCCTGTTTGAAAAATAGTACATGTATGACAATGATCTTTATTTTTGGTCTTTTTATTAACTGCGTATGGTATTTTTATTCTAGCTTTACAATTTTGATTTGAATCATTGATAAAAAAACATTTTTCATCATATTTATCAAACACTCTATATACTTTCTGATTGAATTTATTAACTACTTTACCAAGTATTTCTTTATCTATAGCATAATTTAATATAGCTGCAGAATTAACCAAATATTCTTCTACTCGTAGCTTTAAAATATCAGCTAATTCTTTACTTTTAGACGATTTTGTAAATATCTCTATACCTCTAGATATCATTTCATTTAAATGAGTATACATATAATAGATTGCTTCATATGCTTTTTTAATTGTAACACAACCAGTTATATGAAAGCTGTTAGAGAATATTCCTACATTAACTAATTTATCACTTATATACATTTTGTAATCGGATCTATTTTTAAATCCACTTTGTTTTTCAGTTTTGATATTTTTATCTAAAATTCTTGATGGTATAAGATCATACTCTTCTACTAAATACTTTATATTTTTGTTTTTTAATTCATATTCATACTTATCTATATATATATTATCATATATAGTATTTATATTTAACTCGTATTTATCTCCAAAATAAACAGATATAGTACTTTTAGATTTAGATGGTACTCCCTTATAATGATTTAAATTTATTAGTGAATATTTAGATTTCCCTAAATTATCTCTATATTCTCTTTTAATAGCATCATAAAAAGTACATCTATATCCAACCATATCAACCAATCCTATTTTTTTCTCTTTTATATCATGGGGAATATTTATTTCTTTATTAATATTTATAAATGACATCTTTAAATATTATTATATTAATTAAAGATTTATAATTTCATTTTTCTTAAGATATTTTTACCAATTTTATTTTTACAAATGGATAGGTTTATTATTGAAATTATTACAGATGATCATTTGTCCAAACATAAAAGTAATATATTAATAAATAAGTTAGTAACGTTTGTAAATCGTTATATTCATACAAAATGTATACATGAAACTGATAAATATTCATATGTAAAGATATTCAATCCTAGTATATATGATGATTTTGATAAATGGATGCAGATGATTCCACATAATCGTGTATCAATTGTATTTAATTATAAAATACAAAAAAAAATAACTATAGACAAGATAGATATGGATATAAATATAAAAAATAAATTATTATTATCATTATTAATATTAGATAATCCTAAAGTATGTATATACTATAATTATATACCTAAATATATGAATGATAAATCTATTAACTTATTTATAGATGATAGAGAGTTCAATGATAAGTTTATAAAATTAAATACAAAACTAGATATTATATTACATCTAAATGATTATCGTATAGATAATTTTTTGAAAGATTACATTGATAAAGATTTAATATCTATCGATAGTGATGAAGTAAGTAGTGAATATGATTCTTTAGATGAGGAATTAAAATTACTTGATGAAGATTTAGATTTAGTTGTTCATGAAAAAGCAGATTATGATGATATTAAAGATGAACTAAGAATGATACGTGAAAAACGTAATTATAAAGATACATTAATTGAAACATATTCAGATGATATAAGTATAAATAGTGATGAGATAAGTACAGATTATGATTCATTAGATGATGAATATAAATTAATAAATGATGAATTTAATAATTTACAATATGAAGAGGTAGATGAAGAAGAGTATAAAAAAGAAATTGACATAATACATTCTAAAAGACATAGATATGATGACCTAATACTTGATTTAAGAGATGATATTGAAATAGATGATGATGAAATAAGTAGTGATGATGATGATTTGGATAAAGAATTGGAAAAGATGGATAGATTATTGAATGAAACTCCTATTTTGGAAGTAGATGATAATGAAATAAATAAAGAAAAATCACAAATAGAGAATGATAAAGAGGTATTTAATGTATATACAGGTAAAATAGTAAAGAAAAAAGAGAAAGAACTGGTAAAGAATTATTTTGTTGGTAAAGATATGAATTTTATTGATTATATTTAAATTTAATAACAATTCCATTCGTCATTGCCTATTGGTAAATGCCATTTAGAACTATTTTTTTGAATTTTATATGAAATGTTGGAAGGATAAACTAATTTTACATCGTGATTGGCAACATATGTAATGATATTATTATCCATCCATCTAGATAAATCATTTGAAATTAGATCTTCACTTGATAATTTAAAGATATGATCTCTAAATTTATCATTTGTAATTATCATAGCATTAGATTTTAAAGCACCATATAGAAAAAACCAATCATCATTATGATTATAAGGTGTATAATAAATGTTTTTCATATTTAACCTAAATTTTTTACTCTTAATATATTTATTGAAAGATGTTTTGTACTTTATATGTAAAGTAATGACAAAAGATTTATTATTTGTACTTAATATATTATAGATTTTCATTAATCTATTAAATCCTATATTTGTCACTTTACCTTTATATGAGTATATCACATTATTACCATCAATAAATACATCTATATCTCTATTCTTAATAAAATTATTAAACGTGGCTAATGATTGTTTATTTTTATCACTGATAAAATGTGTTTTTTTGATATTTGATAGTAATTTATTTATTTTCTTTTGAGATAAACTAAATTTTCTAAGTTTATTATCACAAAGTACACAACAATCATCCTCTATTACCGTTTTTATACCATATTTGGGATCTAACATAATGATTTCATGATCACTCATAATTGAAAAGAGATTATCTTTATTTATTTTATCTGACTTTAGATATGGACTGAAATCTATATAAAATAATCTAAACATATCTGATATATCTAATATATAATCAAAAGATTCTTTTATGTCTTTATCTAAATAATAATTTACAATTTCCATATAAATTCTTTTCTTTCTCATCTTATCTGATAATTTATTTAGTAATAGATGATATTGTTCCACCCTATAGTTGGATACCAATATCTTTGCTTTTAATGATATAAAGGAATAATCTTTTCTATCATCATGTTTATTAATGATATTAAGAGCCATTTTAGTATTATAGTTTTGAATAACATAAAGAGCCCTATTAAACATTGATTCTTTTTTTACATCTTCTTCATCAAGTATTCTATATAATTCATCATAATTTTTATTTTTACAAGAAATTGCTATCTGTTTATTGATATTCATGGTTTGATATTCATTATACAAAATATTTAAATTCATTTTTATTTATTTAATTTAACTTAATTTAACTTAATAAAATTGATTATAATAAAATATATATTTCATATCAATAAATATTATTCAACATGGTACAATCTGATTATGAAAAAGTAAAACAATTCACAGAAGAATCCACACTTAAAAAAACACCTTCTGAGCCTCGCCCAATGACAGATAAAGAAGTTACATTTATTACGCAAATGATTTTAAGTGAATTGATTGAACTTAATCAAACTAGATCCAAAAATGTAGGAGAAGCATGTGATATGGTACAAGAAGCTATGGATGTTATGAGAAAGAAAGATCTTTCAAAACAAGTAGTATTGAGAGATAAGTATGAACTTATTGATGCTCAAATTGATGCTGGAGTTGATATTTGGTATTATTGGTTGAATTTATGTTCAAAAGTTGGTGTGGATGCATCTAAATACTTTAATTTAGTACATAATGCAAATATGGATAAGAAAGACAAGCAAACTGACAAATTTATTATTAGAAAAAGTGATGGAAAGGTATTGAAAAGAGATGGATGGAACCCAGCTGATACACTGGGATATGTAAAATCATTGTTTGATGAAGTATAATAATTGATTATTATTTATATATTTTAAAAGTATAAAAATATATAAAGAGGTACAAAATGGATGTTCTACATTTAGTTTCGAGTGGTAATGGCGAAAGATTATTTATATTTTTAGGTCCAATGGGTTCAGGTAAAACATCAATTCTTATAAAATTAACATCAATCAATCATTATGCTGGTAAGAGTTCTTTATATATAAGTAATGTTTTAGATACAAGAAATGATGATGATTTGAAAAACAAAAACATCAAAAATATAGGTATATCAACCCATAATCAAAATATTACCGATGATAATATTGAAAATATTAGAATAAAATCATTCTATAAGTTTGATTATAAACAAATTAAGAAATATGATGTCATTTTAATTGATGAAGGACAATTTTTTGATGAATCTATAATAACATTTACAAATAATGCATTAAAAATGGGTAAAACAGTATATATTAGTAGTCTAGATGGAGATTCGAATAAAAATAAATTTGGACATGTATTAGATCTAATTCCAAAAGCATATTATGTATATAAATATAGAGGATTATGTCAATTTTGTCTTGAAAAGGGATTATTAACTGAAGCACCATTTACAGCTAGATTAAAAACAGGTGAGAATGTAATGGAGGTTGATGGAAATTTAATAGATGTAGGAGGTACAGAAGAAAAATATAAAGCTACATGCTATAAACATCATAAAGAATATAATGTGGATCAAGAAATGTAGATTAAAGTATAAAATTCGTATAGTATAAATTATAAATCTTAGTTAAATTTATAATTTTAAATGTCAATTAGAAAATTTTTGTAATTAATACAATCTATAATTTTTTCTCAACCTGGAAAATAATTTTGTTGAGACAGGAATAAAAAAATAAATTACAAGAATAAAAGGATAAAAATATTTATTTTGTCAATATTTATATGTATTGTGAAAATTATATAGTATAAATTATAAATCTCAGATAGATTTATAATTTTAGGTGTCAATTAGAAAATTTTATTGTATTCATTGTCTTTTCAAATTTAGTTGTATTTTGTTGGATATCCATATAAAATCCATCCCAACCTGGAGGTTCAGGGAAATCTTGCATATACCACTTTTTTTCTGATTTATTTAATAGATTAAATTGTTCTTCGAAATCCCACCGATAACCCTCTCCTCCACCTTGTCTCCATCCTGGATCCATCATTCCAAATTCCGGATATTCTAAAAAAGGTGGAAGTATCTTTAGCTTTGTAGAATATTTTGGTGTATTAGTTGTTTTTAATGGTCGTCTTAAATGATGTCTTGGACAAAATGCATAAGATTTATTATTTTCTATACAACACGATTTACAATATAAACTAATACACAAATTAGAACCCATATTTTTATTACATTCTAAGCATAGTTTCTTTGAATCATTAAATTCTTCTGATCTTTGAGAATCCCATAAAGAATCTGAATGAAATATTTCACTTGGATACTTGGTTCCTTTTAACATTTTGATATTATATTTATAAATATAATATTAAAAATTCAATTTTCTTTTCTTACTTTATATATTACAGAATCTGTATCACTAAGCATAATATGTTCTTCTCTACAATAATATATTTTATCCATAATACACTTAGAGAATACATCTGTATCTTCCGTTATTATCAAATTGTTTCTTTTTTTATTAAACCATTGTGGTCTTAATGTTACTTTTCTTTTACCAAATTTAACATATGATACCAATGTTTTATCATTAAATCTATTATTATATGCATTTTCTGGTTTAATATCTACTAATACTCTCAAACAATCTTTTCTAACTAAATTTGGTATAGCACAGAATGGAGCTACTTGTAAACTTGTCCCCATAACTATTATTAAATCTATTCTTTCTATATCTTTAATAAAATCTTCCTTTACTTGTTCAATTACTTCTTTACTAATATCATCTCCATACATAACAACGTTATCTTTTTCATATGAACCATGAAATTCAACAATCATATCATCAGGAATACCTGCTTTTTGATATAAACCATCAATATTTTGTGTATATATTCTTTTTAATATACCTTTATCATATAATACTTTACCTAATTTATGACTATCAGTTGGATTAGCATCTTGTATACACTTTTTGAATGGTTTTAAATAATTATCAACTAAATCCTTATTTTTATCATAAAAATCTCTGGATAAAAGCTTTTCTGGTTGAGATAAATTAAGATCTTTCTTCACCTTATTAAATATACTTGTAGAAGAACTTCTATAATCAGGTATTCCAGAATTTGTACTCACACCAGCACCAGATACAATGATTATA
>SDBT01019086.1_pt1 | contig 10753 bp, 9 predicted proteins | sample 2277101 | NCBI WGS metagenome assembly SDBT01 (sample SAMN10404973, study PRJNA504765) | marine sediment metagenome | isolation source: marine sediment core GS10_PC15, 103 cmbsf | place: Arctic Ocean: Southern Knipovich Ridge | collected 2010 | reverse complement strand
AGTATTGGCTATCTGGGGTTTAATGGGGATGTTGATCTGAGCATTGCAATCAGAACATTTATTGAGAAGAATGAGAATCTGTATTTTAACTTAGGTGGCGGTATCGTATATGACTCAGACCCGCAGGAGGAATATGATGAGACCATTGATAAAGGCGAGACAATGTTTCAGGTTTTGAAGGAGACCTACGGTTCAACGTCTGGCCCCTCCAGCGTGCTGGCAGGCAAGCTTCAAGGGCAGAGGATTGAGGATTAATGTAATCGGGGACATAATACCTATCTTCGAGGTGCACTGATTTGCGAACGGTGAGAATTTCCTAAAACCGGGGACATAATATCTATTCTAATACCTATTTTTTGAACGGCGAGAAGTTGCTTACGAGATTATTGATTACTGGTTCTCCTGTCATATTCCTCAGAATAATATTCCCAACGGCCTTAACTGGCAAGACACCTATGAGGGAGTTGGTCAGGAAGATTCCTTTTCTTGAGCTCAAACCTTTCAGTTTTATGTCTTTCTCGCATACGCTGAATCCGCTTCTCTTAACCTCTTTCGCAACCACTCTTTCCATAATTCCATGTAACCGGTAGGATCTGACGGGAGGGACACAGAGTTTTTCGCCATCCCATATGAATAAATTAGCCACTGTGGATTCAAGAATTTCTCCTTTGTAGGTGGTGAGGAGGCAATCAAAACATCTCTTTCTCGCTGCCTTCTGCTTGAGTTTCATATATGGAAGCCGGCAGGTACTTTTTATTTTCGCAACTTCGCTTTCACAATATGGATGTCTTCCAGTGGATAGTTTCACGCCATTTGAATAGTTACTTCTGTCAGGCGGATGGAATTGTTCTGAAATCAGGCAGAAATGCGGAGATTCTCCATTAGAAAGGATTATTTTTACTCTGGCAAGCTTCCCGCTTATCTTGTTTTTCTTAAGTAGCTTTCTTATCAGTGATTCGTAATCTCCCTCGGGAACGGTTAGTCCGATAATCCTTGCTCCTTTTTTTAACCTTGCAAGATGTAGATCAAGATATTCCGGTATTCCTTCTTTTACCCTGATTGTCTCAAACACTCCCTCCCCATACTGGAGTGCTCTTAAGAATCTTAATCTTTCCGGATCGACATATTCTCCATCAAGACAAATAAACTCCATGGCTAATCCCACTTCGTTCCACTAGCTTCCAAAATCCCTGTCTGCAAACAGGTTAAACAGACAAGCACTCGGGGTCGTGCCTGACCCCGAGAAGAATGTCTCTATAAAATATAATCCTTAGTGATCAATCTGGCACGCCTGGCCCGACTTGAACGGGCGACCTTCGGGTCCGCAACCCGACGCTCTATCCAACTGAGCTACAGGCGCTAAGATACAATAAACAATCCCAAGTAACCGCAGGCTTCAGCCTGCGTTAAAGGCGCAACCTGAGGGTTGCGGCTAACAACGTCTGCAATAAAAGCCTACCCACCGTAAGTAAATTGAACTTCACTACACTAAGATTATACCAGATTAGTATGGATTGTCAAAAAGGAATTTACTTCCTTTTCCATAGTTGTAGGGTATAATATGCAATCATGCCAAAGGAATCTGACGGGTTGGTAGGACACGGTTCTATCTTACTTGCTGCCACTATAATCGGTGGAATTGCTAACTATTTCTTCCATATATATATGATAAAGGCTCTTAGCCCTGAAGATTATGGAATTTTATTCTCTCTCTTAGCGATTCTAATGATTGTTGCTGTCCCTGTTGGAAGTGTTCGTGCCATTATTACAAAGTATGTTTCGACCTTTAAAGCAAAAAAGCAGGATGGGAAAATAGTTTTTCTTTTCTTCCATTCAATTAAGAAGCTATTGTTCTTGAGCAATCTTGTGTTAATTATCTTTGTTCTCCTCAGTGGACAGGTTAGCACATTTTTGGGGATTCCCTCCAGGATGCCGATAGTCATTATTGGATTTGTTCTCTTACTCTGTTTCATGGCCCCCCCTGCTCTTGGAACATTACAGGGTCTTCAAAGGTTTACTTTTCTTGGGTTTGCACTTATTCTCGGTGCTATTTTAAGAGTGGTTTTTGGTATTTTTCTCGTTCGTCTTGGCTTCGGAGTTAATGGAGCTTTAGTTGCTTCTTTCTTCTCAGGTCTTGTAGTTTTTCTTGTTGCCTTTGTGCCTCTTTTCTTTTTATTCAAGAGGGAGCAAATTGATAATAATGTGCAGACTGGAGAAATATATAAATTCCTTCTCCCAACCTTACTTGCTCTTGCATCTTTTGGCATTCTGACCTATATTGATGTTCTGGTTGTGAAGCATATTTTCTCCGATTTAGAAGCTGGCTATTACTCTACAGCGGCTCTTATTGGCAAAGCTTTCCTGTTCCCTCCTATGGCTTTGGCAGCGGCAATGTTTCCAAAGGTTCCCGGATATGGCAATAAATCCCGTTTTCTCCTGAAAAAGACATTGCTTTTAAGCCTTCTTCTTTTAATCTTTGGTATTCTCATCTGTTTCTTCTGTCCCAAATTTATTCTTATTGTTCTTGAAGAAAAGAAAGATCTCACCCCTCTATTTTTCTCAACCACTATTCCCCTGCTTAGGCTATTTGGAGTAGCGATGAGTCCTTTTGCGTTGACTCATATTATTATTTATTATAACCTGGCACGCCATAAGACAAGATTTCTCTACTTTCTTCTTCCCGGAACTTTGCTTCAGGTTATTCTGCTATCTATTTTCCACATAAGTCTCTTGCAGGTTGTCTTTATTCTGGGGCTTTCAGGATTTATCATCTTCGCTTCTGTCTTCCTCGTCACATATAGGACCAAAAATTTTTGACATGCGTCGGTAAGTATGGTATAAAATGGTGGTTTTCAAAAGAAAGGTGGGGGCGTAAAAGCCTGATGAAGGACAAGCAAAGAGAATAAAAGTTACGGCAGATGGGGATTGTTCTGCCGCTATGGTTAAGGTCCATCTTGGAGAGACCACGAGCGGTGACGGTGAGTTCAAACTGTTGGTAGATGATATGAAACTTTTGTGGATATAGCCTTCGAGACAAAACCATGCGAAACTGTCCTGGGAAAGTTTCCATTATAATGCCTGCATACAATGAGGAAGTTCATATTCATTCCAGTATCCAGGAGACGCTCAGGACAGTAGATAGCTTTGGCTGTGATTATGAAGTGATTGTAGTAGATGACGGTAGTAAGGATAGGACCTATGAAGAGATTATGAAAGCTGCTTCTTCAAGTGATAGGGTAAGAGTTGTTCAGTACGATAGCAATGTTGGCAAAGGATTTGCTTTGCTGCAGGGATTCAGATATGCAAACGGGGATTTAATTGTTTTTCTTGATGCTGACATGGATTTGCATCCCGGCCAGATTCAGATACTGTTTGACTATATGAAAATATATGATGCTGATGCAGTAGTTTGTTCAAAGAGACATCCGCAATCTCAAGTGGATTATCCCTGGCAGAGGAAGATTATAAGCAATATCTATTATATGGTAATCAGGACCTTATTTGACCTGCCAATAAAGGATACGCAGACTGGACTGAAACTTTTTAAATATCAGCCTTTTAAAGAAGCACTTTCGAGAATTATAGTAAAGAAATACGCTTTTGACCTGGAGATATTAGTAAATCTTCACCACTTGGGTTATAAGATAGTTTCCGCCCCTGCAGTCTTGAATTTTAATCGTCGCTTCGGGCGTATAGGGCTGAGGGATGTTTGTAATACCGCAATTGATACACTTGCAATATTTTATCGTTTGCGCATTTTAAAGTATTACGATAGGAAATTATAGATGGTCTAAGGTCTCCGGTTACTGACAACTGGCTACTGACCATTCTAAATTGTGGCTTTTAGCAATGAGAATACTTATTTTTAATTGGCGAGATATGGAAAATCCAAACGCTGGTGGAGCAGAACTGGTGGTCCATGAAAATGCGAAAAGGTGGGCTCAGGCTGGCCATGAGGTAACACTATTCTGTAGAGCTTTTCCCGGTTGTAAGAAAAAAGAAAATGTAGAAAGGATAGAAATTGTAAGAATGGGCAATGGAGTTAGTGTCTACTGGCAAGCGTTTTGCCATTATCGAAAGTATTTTCGAGGAAAGTATGATGTAGTTATTGATGCTATAAATACTATACCTTTCTTTATCCCGTTCTATGTTAAGGAACCCAAAATTGCTTTGATATTTCAGATTACTGGAAAAATTTATTTCAGGGAGTTGCCCAAACTCTTGGCTATTTTCCCCTATTTATTAGAGCCTATTCTTTTTAAAATATATAGAAAAATGCCTGTTTTAGTACTTTCAGAAAGTATCCGGCAGGAACTGGTAAGTATTGGTTTTTCTTCCACCAGTATTACTGTCATTCCTCCCGGGATAGAGCATGATAGTTTCGAGGCTGGAGGAAAAACAACATTTCCTAGTGTTCTTTACTTTAATAGACTGGTTAAATACAAAAACGTTGATGATATTATAAATGCAGTTCATGTTGTAAAAAGAGAAATTCCAGAGATCAAGCTCTTTATTGCTGGTTGCCGGGGCGGAAAGTATGAGGCGCACCTCAAGAGATTAGTAAGAAAGTTAGATTTAGAGAAGGAAGTAGAATTTTATCCTTTTCTAAGTGGTGAGGCCAAAGAGAAATTATTACAAAACGCATGGGTGCATGTATTGCCATCTCTTAAGGAGGGATGGGGAATTTCAGTTCTTGAGGCAGGTGCCTGTGGAACTCCTACTGTTGGGTATGTTGTTGACGGTTTGCGGGATGCGGTTAAAGATGGAGAGACGGGGCTCCTGGTTCCTTATGGAGATATAGAACGTTTAGCCGAAGCAATAAAGAAAGTGCTCCAGGATGTGAATTTAAGGAAGAGACTTTCCCAAAATAGCATGGCATATGCTGGAACGTTTAGATGGGACAAATCAGCCCGGAGGGCCGAAGAAGTAATGGAAGGATTGCTATTATGAAAGTGTTAGTTACCGGTGGAGCAGGTTTTGTGGGGAGCCATACAGCAGAGTATTATGCCAAAAAGGGCCATAAGGTGATTGTGTTGGATAACCTGATACGTTCTCAGTTATTCGGTTACGACAAAAAGAGTGTGGAGTATAACTGGAACTACCTAACAAGCTATGAAAATATTGAGAAGATAAAGGGAGATGTGAGGGAAGAAAAGGATGTTTTAAAAGCTATAGGGGAGGGAGTAGATGTTGTCGTTCATACTGCTGCTCAGCCAGGAGTTCCTTCGTCTATAAGGATGCCCAGGGAGGATTTTAGTATAAATGCTTTTGGGACATTCAATGTTTTAGAATGCACAAGAAGAATTTGTCCAGAGGCAACTTTCATTTATTGTTCTACTAATAAAGTTTATGGAGAGAATATAGACAAGATTCCTCTAAAAGAGTTGGAAAAACGTTATATTTATGATGGAGTAAACGGAGCGTCAGAGGAAATGTCGGTTGACCATTGCGGACATACTCCTTATGGTGCAAGTAAATATGTGGGTGATATCTATACCCAGGAATATGCCCATATCTACGGAATGAAAACGGCGGTCTTCAGAATGAGTTGTATCTATGGAACAAGGCAGTTTGGTTTTGAGGATCAGGGTTGGGTGGCGTGGTTTATTATCGCCACTCTTCTTAGCAAGCCAATTACAATTTATGGTAATGGAAAACAGGTTAGGGACCTACTCTATGTGGATGATTTAGTAGAAGCCTATGATAAGTTTAGAGAAAGCGATCTAAAACACGCTGTTTTTAATATTGGGGGAGGGCCAGAAAATACAATCTCTTTATTAGAATTCGTTGATATTTTAGAAAAAGAAACAGGGAAAAAAAGCAAGATTACTTTCAGTGATTGGAGACCCAGTGATCAAAAAGTCTATATCTCTGATATTAGCAAGGTGAGGAGGAAACTTAATTGGGGGCCAGGAGTAGAAATAGAAGAAGGAATCAGGAAGCTGGCCGAATGGGTTCAAGAGAAAAGAAACTTATTCTGATAGAAAAAATGTCGAGAAAGAAGAGATAGGAGATGGATTCGCCATGCATCAGTATAATTGTTCCTACCTATAATTCTCAAAAGACAATAGAGACGTGTTTGAAATCCATTAAGGAGCAGACCTATTCTCCGCTTGAGATAATCGTGGTTGATGAATATAGCAAAGATAAAACCGTTGAGATTGCTTGCAGATACACAGAAGGTAAGGTATATTCTTACGGCCCAGAGAGAAGTGCCAAAAGAAATTTCGGAGCAAAGAAGGCAGGGGGGAGATGTTTATTCTTTGTCGATTCGGATATGGAACTGACCCCTAACGTGGTTGAAGAGTGTGTAAACAAAGTTGAAAGAAGTGAGGCAGGAGCAGTTATTGTTCCAGAAATATCTGTCGGGGAGGGATTCTGGGCGAAATGTAGAATCCTGGAGAGAAGTTGTTATATCGGCGATGAAGTCATTGAAGCAGCCAGATTCTTTAATAAAGAAGTCTTCTGGAAAGTAGGGGGATATGACGAAAAGATGGTAGGCGCTGAGGACTGGGATCTCCATCAAAGAGTGATAGATTCTGGATTTAAGATCGCTCGAATAGAAAGTCAGATTAAACATCATGAAGGAAGACTTCAACTCAGGAATGTAATGAAGAAAAAATATAGTTATAGCAGAGCATTCAGGCATTATTACCAGCGCCATCCCTACACTGCTAAAAAACAATTTACTCCTTTCAGGCGTGCCTATTTTAGAAACTGGAAGAGGCTTACCAAGGATCCCATTCATACCTTGGGATTCGTTATACTTAAGAGCGCTGAAGCGACGGCTGCCATCTCAGGAATAATGTTAAAGCATAGGAATTTCAAAAATTCCTATGTGGATTAGGGGGTGTGCGGGGGGAATAATCTGATTCCCCCCGTGGGGTGACAGGGGAAAGCGGAATTCTTGTCGCTAAGAAAGTGTAAAAACTCCCGAGCTCCAAGAAGCGGGAAGCCAAGACTTTGGGCAAAGCAGCTTCCCCGCCCGAGGGGCGGAGCCCCTAGGGAAGATATTCGCGAAGGGAATAGCTTACACAGGGAGAGCTAATTATTATGGAAGTAGTTATTCTTTGCGGTGGTAAAGGAACCAGAATGGGACCGCATGCTCGCTACCTCCCCAAGCCTTTACTTAAAATAGGGGATAAACCCATTCTCTGGCATATTATGAAGTATTACTCTGTTTTCGACTTTAAAGATTTTGTTTTATGTTTAGGACATCAAGGAGATAAAATTCGTCAATATTTTCAAGCTAATCATAAGGGATGGGAGATAAGATTTGTTGATACCGGGAAAGAGGGGAATAAGGCCGAACGCATCAAAAGAATCGAGCCCCATATTAATGAAGAAAACTTTTTTGTAGCCTATGGCGATGATTTATCCAATGTCGATTTAAATAAATTACTTAATTATCATCTAAAATATAAAAGAATAGTTACTCTAAGCGCTGTAAATCCTTTCTCCCAGTTTGGTATACTCGAGCTGGATAAACAGGGAGTAATAACAGATTTTAAAGAGAAACCACGATTGGATTGCTGGATAAACGGCGGTTTTTTTGTCTTTAATCGAAAAATATTTGATTACCTTCGGCCTAATCAAGACTTAGAAAAGGATGTATTTCGTACCTTAGCCCAAAAAGGGGAGATTATCGCTTACCGCCACCGGGGCTTCTGGGAATGCATGAACACCTATAAGGATAATCTAGATCTCAACGAGCTGTGGGAGAAGGGAGAAGCTCCGTGGGCGATATGGAGGAAATAAGGAGATGGGAAGAGGTTTCTGGCAAAACAAAAGAGTATTTGTTACCGGAGCAAACGGTTTTGTCGGTTCCTGGCTGACCAAGGGTTTAGTTGAAGCCGGAGCCCAGGTAATAGTTTTAATTAAAGAGGATGTTCCCGGCTCTATCATGGAAGGGAAGGAGGTTTACTCTAAACTCAAAGCAGTTATTAAGGGAAGCTTGGTGGACTACGGTCTTGTAGAGAACATATTTAGAGAGTATAAGATAGATACTTGTTTCCATTTAGCGGCCCAGGCCATAGTGGGGACAGCCAATAGATCTCCCCTCCCTACATTTGAATCCAATATTAAGGGAACCTGGAATGTTCTGGAAGCAGCAAGGAATCATGAGATTCGCGGGATGGTGGTGGCCTCAAGCGATAAGGCCTATGGGGGGCATGATAAATTACCCTATACCGAGGACTTTTCTCTATTGGCTCTTCACCCCTATGATGCCTCCAAAGCATGTTGCGATGTCTTGGCTCGAACTTATGCTCACACCTATCATTTGCCGGTCGCAGTTACCAGATGTGCCAACATCTATGGTGGAGGAGATTTGAACTTCTCGCGCATTATTCCCGATACCATGAGGTCGGCCTTTGGTAAGAAGAATCCAGTCATTCGTAGTGATGGAAGCCCTCTGAGGGATTATATATATATTGAGGATGTAGTCAGAGCCTATCTTATTCTGGCAGAGAGAGTAAATAATAATGAAGAAGTTAGGGGGCAAGCGTTTAACTTTGGCACTGAAACTCCGATTAGTGTTATTGATTTGGTGAATAAAATAATTAAGATCTCAGGCAGAACTGAGTTAAAGCCTGTCATTCTTAACCAGGCCAAGAATGAAATACAAGAGCAATATCTTTCCTGTAAAAAGGCAAAAAAGTTATTAGGATGGAAGCCTGCCTGTAGTCTCGATAAGGGGCTGAAGCTAACCTTCGAGTGGTATGAAGATTTTGTCCAGCTAGATAAGTCAATCAAGAATATCTAATGAATTTGACAAGGATAGTTCAATGAAGAAAATACAGGTCGGAGACTTCCGGATTAGTCAGGAGGGAAGAAAGGCTATTAATGAAGTGTTAGATAGTGGCCGAATCTCTGAGGGGGCAAAGGTCGGAGAATTTGAAAGGAGGTGGGCAGAATATATTGGGACAGGATATTGTATTGCTACCAGTTCTGGAGCCGGGGCATTAATCTGTGCCTTAACTGCCTTAAAATATTACAAGAACTTGAAGGCTGGAACGAAGGTTGTTACTACACCATTAACCTATATCACAGATAGCAGCGCAATCAGTGCTGTAGGATTTGAGCCGCAATATGTAGATATCGATCCTGTAACCTTCTCTATTACTCCCCAGGCCATTGAGATCTACCTGAAACAAACTCCAGATCCAGAAAATCACTCTTTAATTCTTCCTGTTGATCTTATGGGATATCCGGTAAGAATTGATGAGATAAACCAAATTGCAAAGAAACACAATCTTTTAGTCCTTGAAGATTCTGCTCAGGCACATGGCACTATTTATAAAGGAAAGAAGGTGGGCTCAACAGCACTTTTGGCGATCTATTCTTTTTATATTGCCCATAATATCCAAGCAGGCGAAATGGGTGCTGTAGTTACCAATGATTCTGAGATTAATCGATTAGTTAGAAAAATTAAGGCTCAGGGTAGAGCTTGCGATTGCCCAATATGTACAAGGAGCACCGGTAATTGCCCTAAGATTAAATCTTACAAAGGAGAAGACGATTTTGAGCCCAGATTTACTCATGATTTAATCGGATATAACTTCAAAACAATGGAGTTCCCAGCAGCTTTGGGAATAGTTCAATTAAAAAAGGCTGATTGGGTAAAGGAGAGACGAAGCGAGAATGTTAAATACCTAAATGAAGGCTTAAAAGAGTTCTCAGATATCTTACAACTGCCTCTATGTTCAAAGGATGTTAGTTACCTGGCTTATCCTCTCGTAATTAGAAAGCCTGAAGTCATATCCAGGAAAGAATTACGATTTGGACTCGAAGAAAAAGGAATAGAAACGAGACCGCTGTTTGGATGCATTCCTACTCAGCAGCCGGCTTATGCTCACCTAAGATCCCGGTATCAAGGAAAATTGCCAAATGCAGAGTACATAGGGAAGAATGGTTTCTATATCGGCTGCCATCAGTATTTAGAGAAAGAAGATTTAGATTGTATAGTAGAGGCTTCCGGGGAAATACTTCGAAAAGTTAGATAGGAGAACAAGAGGGGATTGGAGCCAATTGGTGAAGGAGACGAAATTCTAGGAAGAAAATCTTCTACGTCTTCCTACAATGCTTATGGACCTCATGATGATTTTGGCTCAGAGAAATCTCATGTCATTCTCGCCCTCAACAAGAGAGTTTTTGATGGCGAAGATCCAGTAGTCGTTTAATTGCTATGACCATGAATTTAAGAGATAAGCTTAAAACAATGTCGGTGGCGATTGTAACTCATACCTATGTCACAGGTCTTCCCCACAGCTTGGAAGGCTATCTGAAAGATAAAACAGGCAGCTTAATTTTTGTCGGCCATCCCTTTCCTTTTGCCAAAGACATTAGGTCGTTTTATCGAAAACATGATAAAGGTAAGTCTATTAAGGATAAATTTGCGTCATCAATAAGACTTCCTAACGTTTTGATGGTCTTAAAAGATGTTTTTTATACGCTTTTTTGGCTTTTACGATATCGAAAAGTTGATCTTTTTATTGGTGTTGACCCATTGAACGCCTTGGCCGGTTTAATTTTAAAAAAGATGGGGAGGGTGGGGAAATTAATTACTTTTACCCCGGATTATTCGCTCCAAAGATTTGAAAATCCATTGCTAAATTGGTTCTATCACCGAATTGATCAACTAACAATCAAAAAGGCAGATTTTGTTTGGGTCGTTTCCTCTCGAATCGTTGAGAAGCTTAAGGAGCAAGGCATTCTCGATAAAAAAATTGACTGGATTCCCAACTCTCACCCT
>SDBT01019085.1_pt1 | contig 10754 bp, 11 predicted proteins | sample 2277101 | NCBI WGS metagenome assembly SDBT01 (sample SAMN10404973, study PRJNA504765) | marine sediment metagenome | isolation source: marine sediment core GS10_PC15, 103 cmbsf | place: Arctic Ocean: Southern Knipovich Ridge | collected 2010 | reverse complement strand
TCCCGACCACTGCCGGGAATAGCTTGCGGTGAGTTTGTTTTTAATATTGATCCGATCCGTGTATTTCAGCCATATCTGGCCGAGATCCACGCGGTTGTCGTCGATGGCCTTATCCATAGCCGGGCTGTCCTCTATGGGTACGATATGATGCTTGCCCGCCTCCCAGAATTCCAGGGCTTTGGCCTGGGTGGCGATGCGGTTTAACAGCAGGCGCACGTTGGGCCTTTGTAATATGACAAAGCCCAGGGTGAAACTGTTTGTGTTGAAAAAGGTTCCTGCAGCCGCATATGATGCTGCGTGGATCTCGTCTGTTGAAAGACCGCACCGGGCGATTATAATATGCTTCGACTGATGATCCGGGCGCTCGATTAAGGCATTCGGCGTGCCGGTATAAGTACCCGATCCGTCATCCTTAAAGCCCTCGCCATCAACGGATATCCTTTCGCCGATCACGGTTTCGGCGGTTGAATTGCCGGAAAGGGTGACGGTGCCGGATACAAGGGCGCTTCCCGAAAGAGATACGTTTGCGGTTCCAGAAACTGAGGCTGCAGGCGTATATTTCACCTCTAACCAGACCTCGCAAATGCCTCCGCCATTATTGCCGTACGTTTGTGTTGTGTAGGCTGATCGAGACTTGAGCTCTGCCCACGTATCTGCGCCTGATGGTGCGGTTGCCCATGCACCATATTTTGTGGTGCCATTATGGGAAGGTCCGACACTAACATTGTAGGTCCCATAAAAGCTTGTTAAAATTGTTACCCCGGTTTCTATGGTCCCGACCCTCACGCATATACGGTATTCCTGTGGCGGGCCGGAATATGATTCGGCGCCGGCCTTATCAATCTTCGCTTGAGCGTTTTGGTTGCCGAACCATGCCCAGTTTGAGAGATTTTTGTCAGCGATGTTAGATACATTACTAACGGTTGCTGCATTTTGCACCGCGGTATCAAAATACCATGTAATTGTTTGCTGGGTGGAGGCATGTGAATGCCCACTATCACCTACCCCGCGGCCTGCGGAATCTACCCCCAGACCTGACGAATCGGCCTCGATGTTTACCTGTTTTTTATAGTTTGGCAGGACGTCAAAAACGATGACCGCTTTGCCGCTGTAACCGGAATATTCGTCTCCTGTCTGGCCGGTGTACGCTGTAAAGCCGGATGTCTGGCGGATATTGTCAACATATACCGTGGTGATTGTCTTTACCGGGTGATCAGCAAGAAGATAAACATAGCTGGTCTGGATTTCGGCCATCGGAGCGCCGAGATCGTGATCGGCTGCGTCCGTCGAATCATATCCGCGGGCACCGGATGATGCCAGGGTCAGGGTGTTCCCGGATCGGGATGCGATGCGGACTTTTTCGCTGTCAATCTGGATGGTGAAAGCCCCGGAGCTGGAAAAAGCCGAGGCGTCTGAAACGGCCAATGTTCCGCTGTTGCCCGGCGACGTGTCGGTCATGTCCTCTGCAATGGTTGTTTTTCCGCCGGCGTCGGCTGCAATGCAGGGCACACGCTTGACCGGACCGTATAGCTGAGGCACCATCTTGCCGATATCGTCGGGATCTGCGCCCGGATAAGTGGTGTCATCGACTATGGTGTGTAAGAATTTGTTGACGATATCCAGCTCAAACCCGCCGCATGACACGGTTACCCGGTCAACGGTCATTTCAGGCAGATCCTCGATGTGGCCACCGAAAATATCTTCCTTATCTTCCGTCGCAGATGCGCCTTCGTGTATTTCGGATATGATCGTTGAGCAATATTGAGGATCATCGTCTGCAAAAAGGGCCGTGAAACAATCCGCTCCGCCCACGGGTTGACTGTTGTCAACGGTAAAGCTCGCACTCCCCGGCTCGACGGCATACGTGACGGGATCTATCCGCCCTGTATTGATCGTTCCCCAGGAGAGGATCAGCGGCTCGTATAGCTGGCCGTTAAACACGCACAGGTTGTCATCACCGAAAACCCGGTCGCACAAGTAAAGCGTAGTGCTCCCGATGGTGATTTCAACCAGCCGGATGATATCGACATGCGGGTTGTCGATTGCGGTCTCTGTAAAGGCGGATAATGTTTTCACAATTTGGGTTTTCCCAAATTAGCTGATAGCTGATAGCTGATAGCTGACAGTAAAATGATTAAACTCCTTTTTGCTCTGAACTATGAACTCTGAGCTGTGAGCTATAGTGGGGCGTACGCTCACTATAACATTTCTATCACGCTCAACTGTATGCGTTTATGTGTTTTGTGGTCGCCGAGCGGTTCAGGCACGCTGAGCAGGCGGCACGGAAAATATATCCCTTCGTCATCTTTAATGTAAAACGGCTTTGCGTAGCCGTTGAGTTCGGCCATCGCGGCTATAAACGATGTCAGCTCGGCAGCGCTCAAAAACAGGCCGTATTCCCGCACCCGGCGTTCATCACCGAACTTGGTGGAACGCTCAAGACCGCCAACGGTCCGGTTCCACTGCACGTTGTCTTTTTCTCCATACACCGGCGACGGGGAGGCTTTAACCTCGAATGTGCGGCCATAGCTCATGAAGATTTCGCCGCATTTCGGATTTGCCATCGATGCCAGGGTCACCCGCCAGTAGCGCTGTGTAACAGGAGCGGCAATGGTTTTAATGATCTGGTTATTATCCCCCTGGTTCCAGTCGGTCACGGCATCGTTGATGTCTCCGGAGAAATTATCGTTGCTGTATTGCCACTGCATGTCCGCGCCGCTGAAGTTGTGCCTGTGCATTGCCAGGAAATCGACGGCCAGGCTTTCCACCGCACCCTGGTCAACCACGAAATTCTTTGCCTCCGTGATGGTGTCTTTCCAAAACAGCGAAATGGCCCTGTCGTAAAGCCTGCTCTCCGGAAAACCGGTATCCGGGGTGCCGGTGACCGTGACGGTCCCGGTTTCCAGAATATTCCTTGTATATAATGTAATCTCGCTCACAATCTCTTTCCATTCAACATTCGATCCGTCTTCGCAAGGCTACGCCGAGACACGTGTTGGACGTTCGATCCGTCTTCGCAAGGCTTCGCCGAGACACGTGTTCGATGTTCATCTACGTCGCTCCCAACCTTACATTCAACATGTCCAGTTCCCTTTTAATATCCTGCGCAACCGCCCTGGCCGCGTTGGCATCGCCGGTCATAAATGTAGGTGCAACGGTAATATGTAGTCCGCCGCCTGCAGATCCCCCACGGCGTTCCTGCTCCGATTCGGCAGGGTTCTTTACGATCTCGCCCTTGTGGCCGAAAAACATGCCGGTGCTGGGCAAGCCCGCGGGACCGGTCCCGGATTGATAAGTCTCCGGGCCGGGCAAACTGCCTCCGGCCATTTGGTCCATAGCTAACGAACTTTTGCCGATATTGCCGCCGACCCAGTCAATCGCTTTGGCAACGTTTTGGGCCAGCCTGAAGAAAGTTCTTAACATCGGCGAAGCTTCGTTGATCCAGTTTCTTAACGTGGAAAACACCTCTTCGATTTTAGCCTCAAACGTGTCCCAGTCACCAACGGTATCAAGGACAAACTCTTTAATGTCTTCGGCCAGCTCAATTACAACATCGGCAACATCCAGCGCCCACTCCTGCATCTTACCGCTGCTGTACAGTTCATCCACCCAGTCCCGAACTGCTCTAATGTTTTCTTCAAGGTATTCCATCACGCCCGAATCCATCACCAGGCGTTGAAATTCCGTCCAGTACGATTTTAAGCTCGTGACCATACCCGCCCACATTTCATTTAATTTTTTGCTCTGGCCTCCGAAACGCTCTTCCATGCCTGCCAGTAAAGCCGCAACGGCTTTATCGGCATCCACCCCGGCGTTTCCGATGTTGGCCACTTCGGCAGCGGTCAGTCCCAGTTTTTCCCGCAGGATCTCCTGGGCATTAATCCCCTGCTCGGCAAGCTGGTTGAGCTCCTCCGCGGACACCTTGCCCTTGGTCTTTATCTGACCCAGGGCGCGGGCAATGCCCATTAGTTTTTCACTGCTTCCGCCCAGGGCGCTGGTGGCATCCACAATAGTGGTCATGTCCTTGATAGTGGGCTGCAGTCCCATAGCGCGCATCATGGTGAATGCCTCGATGGCCTTCTGGGTATTGATGGGCATTTTCAGTGCCCATTCGTTGAGCTTTTTGAACCACTCCTCTCCCCTGCCTTTCGTTATTGTCTCCAGGGAAAGCTTCAATTTATCCATCGAGGAGCCGGTTTCAATAAAGCTCGATGCAAGCTGCTTGATTTTCCACGCTGCAAAAGCACCTGCAGCGACAACCACGGCAGCTCCCAGCGCGCCGACCTTAAGCGCAGCCGCACCGGCGTTTAAGGTAAAGCCTGCAATTTTGCGGCTGAGCCCGCCCATCGAGCGTCCGAACTTCGTGCCGCTTCTTTTGGTGTCTTCGACAGCGCGCTTGAACTTTCGCACCTTTGCCGTGCCGTTGTCGTCAACCTCTATTTCAAATTGCAGCTTTTTCATAAAATCCTTTGGATTTTAGCTGATAGCTCTTAGCTGATAGGTGATAGGTGATAGGTGAATGATAAAAAATCCTTTTTACTATGAGCTATGAGCTGTCAGCTATGAGCTCTCACCTCTTCCTCCACAGCTTCCTCGATGCAGGCCGTGATTTTTCTTAACATGTCCGGCTGCTCGTTTTCCGGTATCCTGTGCAGCCGAAAGGCAAAATCCAGTGTTTGAAAATCGACGCCCCAGTACACGTTTTTGCCGCTGAATTGCCGTGTGATCAGCCCCGCCTTAAACTGCTGAAACAGGTGCCAGGCGGTCGCATTTTCGGGGTCCAGGGAAACGGTCTTGCATGTTTCACAATCCTGGACATTTTTTATGCCGTCTCTGAAGGCACGGTCGCACTCTTCGCACGGGTCGCGGCCAAGTTTGAGACATTGCCGTGCGAAGCTTTTGAGTTTTTTATTTCCGTCTCCGTTTTTTCTTCCCGGAACGCCTGCAAATCCGTGACCGTGTCCATGAGAAAATTGTCAAGCCCGTATGCTTCCGTGACCAGGGTTTCCGCATTTGCCTGACTGTAGGGCACGGGCGTGTTTGCCTCTTTCTCTTCAATCTTAATCGGAACCATTTCGGATAATTTACCCAGGGTCAGTCCCCGCCAGTCTATGATCAGATGCGCCAGGTTTCTACCCAGCTTCTCGTCGCTGTATTTTTCAACAGGCTGATGCGTTTTCCGGTCATACTCGCGGCTCTTGCTGCGCTTTAACACCGCCTGCAGCTCGCCCTTGTCGAGATAGCCGATCTTGATTTCAAAGCCCCGGAAATCCACCCATATTTCGTATGACTGCTCTTTTTCATCGATAAGATTTTTTAAGTCCATTGTGCTCCTTTTTGGTTACTCGTTACTGGTTACTGGTTGCTGGTTATATCCCGCCTTTGGCGGGGCCGCTTTTAACGAGTAACGAGCAACGAGCAACGAGTTACACATTCACAACAAACCCCGGCATGCCGTGCACCTTGTATCCGATGGTCTCCTTGACCATTTCGGCCAGCGGTGCGCTCAGGCTGAAATTCTCAAAAATTATCCATGCGTTAATGTGATCGCCGGTCTGATCGTCGTCGGGATCGTAGGTGAAAAACTGTGCGAAAAAATACGCCTGGGTGTTGTCCACGCAGTCCTCGAACACCTCGAACCACTTTCGCCCGGCAAAAAAGCCGCCTGCCGATCCGTTGGCTTCGGCCTGGCCCGGCTCCCAGTTTTTCCAGTCATCCTGGAACGCCGATTTCTCCGCCAGATCCAGTGCGGCATCCATGTTCCATTCGTACAGATACCCCGCCTTTTCCAGCATCGATGCCGGGAGGTAGCCGTTGTTTCCCGTGACGGTGACCACGGCCACGTTGGCGTCGAAATAAGCCTTGCCCGCTGCATAGTCGATGCGCAGCAAATTGGCCGCGCCGCTGTCTGTAAAGGTAACGGTTGTGTTTGGATTGAGCAGGCGTTTTGTGGCGGCTGTGATCTGGGCTGTTGCGCCGGATTCCGTGCAGGGTTCGTCTTTTAAATTCCCGATGGTCCACAAATCACCCAGCGTGTGGCCTGTAGTAGCCCCAAAAGTGATTGTCTGGCCCTCATCCAGGGTCTGAGCCGCACCGGTGATTGCAACGTCCTCTGTCCACGCTCCGCCGTTTTTCCGCCATCTGAACGTGTCGGGCGTTGCCACAGCGTCGATCTCAACCTCATAGTATGCAGAGGCGGCACCTGTAAAAACAACGCCCAGGACGCCGTCATTAAGTCCTGTGCCCTTGAATCCGTTGGGCCTCATACTGAATACGTTGGCCCGTTTTCCGTGAGTTGCAGACATGATCCTCCCCTTTATGATTGATGATTTATGATTGATGATTGATGATTGAAAAAACTATCAATCCTTCAATCATCAATCCCTCAATCAACAATCAACAATCCCTACGCTATCGTAATGCTCGGCGCGCCGTTGCCTTTGAAATTAAAGCTGCCCGTGACCTTGCCACCAACTCCAGCCGGTATGGACAGGCTGGTGATGATAATATCGCCGGAGAAGAAGTCCCCGTCATCCTCCAGCCTGAAAACCACGTCGTCGAGCACGGTACCGGGTGTAGCGGTAATGATATTGTCGATGAGCGCCTTTTGCTCTGTATTGGACGGGTCCAGGTTGTAATTCATAGTCCCGCCCCATTCGCTCTGGCCCGCGAGCCATGTTTTCCAGTGGTCGCCTTTGGCGCTGGTTTCATCGAGATCCAGGTTAGCGTCGAGGGAAAACTCGATTTCGTTGCCGACGGCCACGTTGTTTTTGGCAATCCTGGTTACTTTACCGTGTATTGGGTATGGCATGATAAACTCCTTTCAGTCGTTTAAGCTGATAGCTCTTAGCTGACAGCTGATAGTAATGAGCTGATAGCTCGTAGCTGATAGCTGACAGTTGAAGGATGAAAAATCCTTTTTCCTATGAGCTAAGAGCTGTGAGCTATGAGCTGTTTTCTATGAGCTCTGAGCTATGAGCTCTTTTTTCTTTTGCCTGTTCGCTGCACCGGGCTGCGATATTTAAACAGCACCTTTTCGTCCAGATCCAGTATCTCCGTTATCGCATGCGGACAGTCCATGCATCCGGGCTGCACGTTTTTCTTCAGGTTCTTAAGACACCCTTTTTTTCTTTCGCAGGAGACCCGGACAATGCCCTTATATGGTTTCATGGTGTTTTCCTTAAATATTCAATGGTCAATTCCTTGCCTTTGCCCGCTGGTATTGAAACACAACGGTTTTTTTCTGGATCATCTCCTCTTCGTCTCCGAAAAGTTCACTGGGCTCCTCGGATACGGCAAAGGCGTGATACATCCCTGTCAGGGACAGGTTGTTTTCATCCAGGCTGGAAATGATATCAGCTGCCATCTGCAGCACGCCCGTAGTCCCCATCACCGACTCTTCCGGTTTGAAGACCTGGGAATAGGATGAGATCCGGACGCTCATATTCTCATCGACTTCAGATTTATCCGCAAGCTTTCTTGCTACAGAACCATCCTTGAGCCCTATTGCCGGAAACTTCACAGCGGCGGGGAGAATCATATCGTCCTCGGTTACGAATATATCCCGGTCGCGCACGTATGTGATATCCGTTCGCAGCGCTGTCTTTATGGCGGTAAGTAAAGCTTTCATTTTGTTATATGATCCGATAAAATGCGTTTAAAAATCCTGATGTCGGCATCCTGGGCCATAAGAAACGGACGCGCAGGCATGTTCATATTCATCTGCCGTCCGTGCGCCCGCACCAGGACTTTGCGCCCTGAAACCGATTTACCGAATGCTTTGGTGATAATTCGGTAGTGCTCTTTGACCTTCACATTTTTTCGAATGCGCCCGCCGAGATGATGGATGGCGGCATACTTGACGTTTGTACCCACACGAAGCACACGGCCAAAAACTTTCGGTGTCATTGAATTTTTCAGCCTGGCGGTTTTAATCAACGTCTTGCCGCCGCCTGTTTTCGCCCGCCCGGATTGCTTCCAGCGCACCGGACGTCCACCGGCCTGGAAGTTTTTTGCCACCGAACGGATCAGGACAAGACCGCACTCTTTGAGCGCCGGTGTTATGTTTTTCATCCGGGCTTCCAGGCGATCAAGCCGGGTTTTTACACCCAGATCCTTCATGGTGAACTTGAGTTGCATGCCGATTAAAATCCTTCCATCTTGCTCCGGGAAAATATCCGGTCGCTGGACGTTATTTGCGGCTTATTTGCATCGGACGGCGGTGCATCGGGATCATCGGCCCCCAGGGAAACCACACCTTTGGACACATCCCGTAAAAAACGGATGCCGTTATTATATCGATCCTTGCGATCATCCGACACACCTTTACGACGGGCATAGAGATTGTAAATTGCAAACTCAACCGACCACTTCCTGATAATACCGGGCACCGTCGCAAAGGGCACCGGATAGCGCACGCCGCAATAAGAATCGATCTCCGCATCCGCATCTGCGATGGCGCGTGTCACCATATCGTCATCGACAGACCCGGTATCTGCATCGTCTGTGAGCTGGATCAGGATGTCCTCGTCTATCTGCTCCAGGATGTCTGTTTTTGCGCAGTAAGGCATGGTCGCTTCCTTTGTGATTGTTGATTTATGATTTATGATTGTTGATTTATGATTGTCGATTGATGATTGAAAAAACTATCAATCCTTCAATCATCAATCCCTCAATCATTCTGGCGGCTCGGCTGTCTTTGTCATCACCAGTTCAACGAGTTCATCTTTCCTTGCTTTGGAGTCATAGGGAACCTCAAGTTCGTCCAGCAATTCCTTTAGCGCGGCCACGGTCATATCTTTGGGCGGCGGCGTTTTAATTATTTCCTCATCGTCGAGATACTCTACGCGCAGCATCGACTCGCCATCGAGGATCTTAAGTTCCTTCTTGGTGAACTTGTCATCCGGGTATTCGGTCGGCTCCTTTGGGTGCGCTACTCCGCACCTGCGGAAGTTGATTTTTTTACTTGTTATTTTAATCACAACAAACTCCTTCCTGTCGCGGCATAGCCGGAGGCGACGCCGGATCAGTCGTTTGAGCTCATAGCTCATAGCTGTAAGCTGATAGTAACGAGCTGATAGCTCTTAGCTGATAGCTCATAGTCAAAAGGTTTTTATCATTTAACTATAAGCTCTGAGCTGTGAGCTGTGAGCTTTTCTCTATGAGCTATGAGCTGTCAGCTATGAGCTGTTTATTCATCCTCCGCCGGTCGAACCGTAGCTCAACTGCCATAACCCGTATCCACCGGCAGCTCTTGCCTCAGCGCCGAACTTAAACATCTTGCGCAGGAAGACATCGTCGCTGTCCGGATTAACCTGCTGTACGAATACTGGCGCTTTTCTTTCCTGGTAGATAAACGGCTTGAGCGGCCTGTTGGTCACATGCAGGAACCACGCTGTGGCAGATGTCAGGCGCGGGTTGACCAGCACTTCGGCTGTGCCGAAATACGGATTCGGCTTGTCATCTTCCAGCTTTGGATTGTTGCAGATCAGTTTTGCCGTTGCTTCGAGAGCCGGGGGCACTTCTAACAGATCCGGGATCAAGCCCAAAGGACGGCTTTCGTCATCGGTGAAGCTCATGATCGCCAGACGGGCCGCGCCATAGCTTGCAGCTACACCGGCCTTATCCACCGCGGAAAGAGCTGCCGTGCCCAGATTGCTCACGCTGGAACCAGCCACCGAATGATCCGTGTCATAAAAGTACTGGCCGTCATAGCAAAGATTGGCGAATGAATTATTCTTAATCTCCGCATCGATTTCGTCCGGGAGCTGCTTGGAAGAAAATCCGGCTTCCTTGGCCATCGGCGCATAGATGCCGAGATTATCATCTTCGATATCATTACGATTGACCTCGACGGTCGCTTCGTAATCGTCGTTGACTACCGTGTAGGTAAACGCTTTCAGCGCTTTAACGGTCTTTGAGCCGAGCCATTTAATCATTTTCGGAAAGCGGGACAGCCATGTATAATCGTTCTGGCTGGACCCGGACGGCACCTTCATGGTTGTTTTTTCCCAGAGGGACGGAGCCGCCTCGAATGCCTTGTTGAATGTGGTTTTCAGCGTAATGAAAACCGCTGTGAGATTTGCTTTGTTGACTAACATAATAAACTCCTTTCTGTCGCGGCATAGCCAAAGGCGACGCCGGATCAGTCGTTTGAGCTGATAGCTGATAGCTGTTAGCTGATAGTTAAATGATTAAAATCCTTTTAACTATGAGCTGTGAGCTGTCAGCTATGAGCTGGTTCCTATGAGCTGGTTTATACTGTTACGCTGCCAGCAGCTTTTTCTGATATTCAATCCATACGGCCAGCATAATCACGTCATCGGTACCAAGGGTTGAATCTTTAGGCTGGAGGGTGAGCTCCATTGCAGCAGGGTATGCTGTAAGGTTTGCCAGCGCCAAAGTAAGGGTCACGTGTTGTACTGTCTTCGTGGCAGCATTACCCGTCATGGCATCTGTGTCGCCTCCGAAATCGGCGTCTGCATCGTAAAGAGCATCCACCACGTTATTATAAGCCACTATTGTAAATTTTGTGGCGTCGCCTTCCGTTGCGCCGATTTTTGCTGCAAGGATATGCAACGTCATGTTGGCGGTGATATCCGCATCGGGCGGGATCATCACTTTAGTGCCCACTGCGGTCGGCGTTGCGTGATCGTTCCAGCGGATGCCAAGACCTTCGGCAGTAACGCAAAATCCCGGAAGTGGATCAGAAGCATCTGCGAATGCCGCGAGCACTACTCCGGCATCGGTAATGA
>SDBT01019084.1_pt1 | contig 10754 bp, 16 predicted proteins | sample 2277101 | NCBI WGS metagenome assembly SDBT01 (sample SAMN10404973, study PRJNA504765) | marine sediment metagenome | isolation source: marine sediment core GS10_PC15, 103 cmbsf | place: Arctic Ocean: Southern Knipovich Ridge | collected 2010 | reverse complement strand
GTCACAAAAAAACCGCCCTTTTCGGGGCGGTGCTTTTGCTTTGTTCGATGATTGCGTAAATGCTTTTAACGCTTGCTGAACTGGAACTTTTTCCTCGCGCCCGGCTGACCGTACTTTTTGCGTTCCTTGATCCGGGAGTCTCTTGTCAGGCAGCCTGCATCCTTCAATGACCGATGGAACGTAGCGTCGAACGTAACCAGCGCACGGCTGATACCCAGCACGAGAGCGTCGGCATGTCCGGCAATTCCGCCGCCATGGATCTTCGCAAGAACATCAAAATCGCCCATGCGGTCGATAATCATGAACGGAAGGAGAATCTTTTCGATCTGCTTCTTCCGGGGAAAGTACTCGTTAAAGTCCTTACCGTTAACATCAATCTTCCCGCTGCCTCTTCTCAGGCGAATCCGGGCGATCGCGCACTTCCTTTTACCTGTACCCCATATATAACCGGCTGCTTCAGCCATTATTTTTCACCTCTGATCATTCGATCCAGGACGTGTGACGGGAACTTGTCGGGGTTCTGAGCCTTGAAACCGTGCGATGGACCCTTGTCGGAATAGACCTTGAGTTTTTTTAACAAGGCCCGGCCCAGGCGATTTTTCGGCAGCATGTTCTTGACGGCAAGCTCGATAACCCTCCTGGGGTCACGCTTGAGCATGTCCTCGAAATTTCGTTCCCGCATGCCTCCCGGCCATCCGGAATGGCGATAGTACATTTTGTCGGTCCGCTTTTTACCGGTGACCCTGATCTTCTCAGCGTTGATTGCGATAATGAAATCACCGTTGTCGACGTGAGGAGCGAAATCGGCCTTGTGCTTGCCCATGAGCACAGTTGCGATCGCGCTCGAAGCGCGACCGAGCACAAGCCCGTCGAGGTCGATGATTAACCATTTGCGATTGACCGTCGCCTTATTTGGTGCAAAAGTCTTGACCATTATTCTATCCCGCGGGCGGCACTTTCAGCCACCCGTAATTCCCTTCGATTTATACTTCCCGCCTGTCGACCACCTCACGTACTTCATCCTCCGAGAAGAGCACCCTCTCGAGAAACAGTCCGCGAGGAGGAGCCGCATAAATGACGCTGCCCTTTTCCGGATCGTTCAGAGCCCTTTTAACGGCTCCGGGCTTCACCCGTCCGGAAGCGACCGCAATCATCAACCCCGCCATCCGCCTGACCATCTGGTACAGGAAACCCGATCCGACAAATCGAACTTCCAGGATCGGCGGGACTTCGGTTACTCCGACCCGCCATACGGTCTTGACGGGATTCTCGCCGGGTTCGAGCCTGGGGGAGAAGGCGCGAAAATCGCGTTCTCCCACAAGCTCACCGGCCTCGTCCTCCAGAAGTTCGGTGTCGAAGGGTTTCCCCTCCGGCAGGAACAGGACGTACTTCCTGGACATCGGCGGAAGCTCCGCGGCTCTCAGAATCCGGTAGAGATATACTTTTCCTACCGCCGAGTACCTCGGGTGGAAATCGAAATCCACCTCCCGGCAGTCGGTAATTCGTACATCTCCCCGAAGCAGTCCGTTCAGTCCCCGACGGATTTCCTCCGCCGTTCTGTGTGCGCTGGTGCGGAATCCAACGACATATCCTGTAGCGTGAACTCCGGCATCGGTTCTGCTCGATGCTTTGACCCTGACGGGATGCGCGAGCATTTTTCCGAGCGCCCTGTTGATATCACCCAGGACGGTACGGTCGGCCTTCTGGAGCTGCGACCCGGAAAACCCGCTCCCGTCAAAAGCCACCGTGGCCCGGAAAGCGCGGATAAGGGGTCGGTTCATGATGACAATGTGCAATTCTCCCCGCCGTTTTAGTCTATCCCGGATACTCCGGTTATTCAGCCAGGTTGAAAGTCACGACCGCAAGTTTGGAACCGTCTCCTCGACGTTGTCCCGCAGCAAGGACCGTAACTTCACCACCGGCATCACTCGCAAGTTTGGGCACGATATCATTAGCCAGCTTGCTGATAACGGAGCGGTCGTTAATCTGCTTCCGTATCTGCCGCATGGCTGCAACATCGCCCTTTCGAGCCCAGGTAATCAGTTTCTGTACGAAACTGGCCAGGGCTTTGGCCTTTGCATGAGTTGTGGTTATCTCGCCGTGAGCGATCAGGCTCTTTGTCTGGTTCCGTAAAAGCGCCAGACGCTGATCGGTCGATCGGTTGAGTTTCTTATGTCCGTGAAGATGTCTCATTTCCAGATCATCGCCCGGGACGTCCGGGCGCATGCTCGCTACTTGTCATTACTCCGGCGCCGTCGTCCGGCGCCGTCGTCCTCCGCCGGTGGGGAGTTCGAGACCCAGAGCGGCAAGCTTGTCCTTGATTTCCCGGAGCGATTTCTCGCCGAAATTCCTAATCTTCAGGAGTTCGCTCTCGGGGGTCAGAATCAGTTCGCCCAGGGTGTTGACTCCCATTTTTTTAAGGCAATTAGCGGGACGAATCGGGAGATCGAGAGACTCGACCAACTGGGCGAGAACTCCCTTAATCTCGGAGCCGGTCTCCGTGGCAAACTCGTAACTGTCGGCACCAGCAGGGAAGGAAGCGAACAGGCTGTAATAGCTGGTAAGAATATTCGCAGCCTCCATAACCGCATCCTGGGGAGTAATTGAGCCGTTTGTCTTAATGTTGAGGGTCAGCTTGTCCAGCTCGGTGTCCTGACCGACTCGAGTGTTCTCCACGCTATAGTTGGCCTTCAGTACCGGAGAGAACTTGCTGTCCATGATGATGACACCCAGCGGCGGCTTGGAGACATCGCCCCATTTCGGATTCAGGATCGAAATCACGTGACGCTCACTGGCAACATATCCGACCCCCCTGGCGATGCCGATTTCCACTTTCAGTGTGGCATTTTCATCGGTCAGAGTCGCAAGGACATCGTCGGGATTGAGAATTTCCACATCGGGATTCGGCTTGATGTCACCCGCAGTGACCTGGCCTACACCAGCCGCATCGAGGGTCAGGATCGCGTAGTTATCGGAACCCTTGAGGTGGACATTAAGGCCCTTGAAGTTGAGCAGAATCTCGATACCGTCTTCCTGGACTCCGGTGATGGTGGAGTACTCATGGAGAACCTTATCGAACTTGATGTAGCTGACCGCGCTTCCGGTGATGGAGGAGATCAGTACCCTCCGCATTGCGTTCCCGAGGGTGGCGCCGAATCCTTCGGCAAGCGGAGTAATTACAAAATTGGAACAGCTTTCCTCTTCCGTTTCAGCGATCTCACTGATTGTGGGACGCACCTGGTTGAGGCGATCGATTAATTCGACCGATCGGTCGAACCCGATTGCCTCGCCAGACTCCTTTTCAATTGCTGAGATTATGGTCATGTGCTTTCGGTCCCTCCTGTCCGGCTTAGCGGGAGTAAAACTCAACGATCAGGTTAACCTGGATCTGATGATCGAACTGACCCTTCATGGGTCCGTGCTTGAAATGACCTCGAAGTTTGGAGTAGTCCATCTGAATCCAGGGGTAAGAACATTCCTCTGGTGAAAGGTTGATGACTTCCTGGAAGGGTGCGGCTTTTCTCTTCTGCGGCTTGACCTCGATTACGTCGCCGTCCTTCAACTGCATACTGGCGATATCCATCGAGCGACCGTTGACCAGGAAGTGGCCGTGTCCAACCATCTGTCTCGCCTGGGTGCGGCTGACCGCAAAACCCATTCGATAGACAGTATTGTCTATACGGCGTTCCAGAAATTCGATCAGTTGATCGCCTGTGGCACCCTTTTTCTTCGCGGCACTTTTATAATAGTTTTTAAATTGTTTTTCGCTGACGCCGTAAATGCGCTTGGCCTTCTGCTTCTCACGAAGCTGGGAGTTGTAATCGGAAGTCGTGCGTCGACGTCCGAAACGCTGCCCGCCCGGTGGATGGGGATTGCGCCCTTCTTCCATCGAGCATTTGGGCGTGAAGCATCGCTGCCCCTTAAGGAACAACTTCGTGCTTTCACGCCGGCACATACGGCATACTGGTCCTGTGTATCGAGCCAATCCGTTGTTCTCCTTTGTTGATTCAGACCCGGCGGCGCTTGCGCGGTCGACAGCCGTTATGCGGCACCGGTGAAACGTCCTTTACTATTCCCAACTCCAACCCACTTGACATAAGCGCCCTGATTGCAGCCTCACGACCGCTTCCGGGGCCTTTGGTGTAAACATCTATCCGGCGCATGCCCATATCGTGGGCAGCCCGTGCGCAATCGCGTGAAGCCTGGGTCGCGGCGAACGGTGTGGATTTCCTGGAACCCCGGAAACCCTTCGCTCCTCCGGACGACCAGACCAGAGTTTTACCTTCCTGGTCGGTAATCGTGATAATCGTGTTGTTGAAGGTGGACCTGATATGCGCCACACCATGAGGCACCTGCCTCTTGGGTCGACGTTTTCCACCTTTTGGTTGTTTTTTTTTACCCATAAGTCAGTCCTGAATCACTTCACGGCCCTTTTTCTCTTACCCGAGACCGTCTTCTTTGGTCCCTTGCGCATGCGGGCATTGGTCCTGGTTCTCTGGCCCCTGGTGGGAAGACCTTTTCGATGTCTGAGACCCTGCCAGCATCCGATCTCCATCTTGCGCTTGATATTCTCGCTCGTCTGCCTGCGAAGATCGCCCTCGACCAGGTAGCTACGATCGATTTCCTCTCGGATCTTTACGACCTCATCCTCTGAAAGGTTATCAGCATGGGTATCCGGACTGACACCCGCCAGTTTCAGAATCTTCTGAGAACTGGTCAGGCCGATACCGTAGATGTAGGTCAGCGCTATCTCGACCCGCTTACGATTAGGTATGTCTACACCGGCAATACGTGGCACTCGTCCAGCTCCTTAGTTCATCCCTGACGCTGTTTATGTCGAGGGTTTTCGCAAATCACCATCACGCGACCATGGCGCTTGATGATTTTGCACTTCAGACAGATTTTCTTTACGCTAGCACGTACTTTCATTTTTGTTCATCCCCTTTCGGGATCTATCGAAGACGCCAGACAATCCTTCCGCGATTCAGATCGTACGGACTCAACTCCACCTTGACCCGGTCGCCCAGCGCGATTCTGATGAAACTCATCCGGATTTTTCCGGAGATATGCGCGAGCACCTCGTGCTCGTCCTTCAGCTTCACCCGAACTCTGAACATACCATTCGGCAGAGCTTCAATAACTTCTCCTTCGACTTCTATGGCATCTTCTTTCGGCATTATTTATCCATTATCAGCAACTCTGGCAACTGCAAGACTTCTCTTCAAGCGCCGCCATGATGCGATCGGTACCTTCATCCACTCCACCCGATCCGTCGACTTCAACCAGGTGTCCCTTCTCACGATAGTAACCGGCTATCGGGGAGGTCTCCTCGCGGTATACCCTGAATCTCGTCCGGATTGAATCCTCGTTGTCGTCCGGTCTCTGAACGAGTTCCCCGCCGCACTTGTCGCAGATACCTTCGACCTGCGGACGTAGTGTTATCAGGTTGAAAACCGCTTTGCACTTCGGGCAGATTCTCCTCGAAGTCAGCCTTCGGACCAGCAGGTCCTCCGGAACCTCGAGAGAGACCACTTTCTCTACGGCCTCCCCGCCGTCGACCCCGAGCGTCGAGAGCGCCCTCGCCTGTTCGAGCGAACGCGGGAAACCGTCAAGAAGCCAGCCGTCGCCGCAGTCTTCCTGCAGGATACGATCGGCAATGAGCTTGATAACCAGCTCGTTGGATATCAGTTCTCCCTTCTCGACAAACGCCTTCGCTTCGAGACCCAGCGGTGTTCCGTCCTTGATGTTGTCCCGGATAATGCTACCGGTATCAATATGCGGAATCCCGAGTCGTTCGGCGACAACGGCCGCCTGGGTACCCTTACCGGCTCCCGGAGGGCCGAACAAAAGAAGTCTTTTAACCTGAACTGTCATTATTCCTATTTCATCCTGCCGATTTTCATGTGAATCGGACAAACGATCTATTATACACGAGTATCTCCGATCCGCAAGCAGGTTTACTGTTTCTATCCAAGCGCGCTTTCGTATTTAAGCATAGTCAGTCGCGCGTCCAGCTCCCTCACAGTATCCAGAGCCACACCGACCATGATGAGAATACTGGTTCCTCCGATCAGGTTCAGCGTGGTCATGTTGGTAAAGATCTTCCAGAACAGGATGCTCGGGATCACTGCAACCGATGCAAGATACAGAGCACCGAGGAACGTGGTCCTCTCGAGAATCCTGCTGATGTACGCCTCGGTTCTCGGTCCCGGACGAACGCCCTGGATATATCCGCCGTTCTTCTTGAGATTTTCAGCTATGTCTTTCGGGTTGAACGTAACGGCGGTGTAAAAATAGGTGAATACCATTGTTAAAGCCGCGTACATGACAAAGTAGAGCCATGTATTGGGGAAGGTCAGAGTCCAGTTGGCGAACCATGCAATGAAAGCATTATCACTGCCCGGATCGAAGAAGTTGCCGATCGTGCTGGGGAACAGCAACACCGAAATCGCGAAGATGATAGGGATAACTCCGGCCATATTTACTTTGAGCGGCAGGTAATGCGTATGGCTTTCATAGAACCTTCTCCCGACCTGTCGCCGGGCGTAGTGAATCGGTATGCGTCTTTCCGCGAGGTGCATGAAGGTAATGCACCAGATCATCCCGAACGCCAGAGCGGCGAAGATGACAATTGTTTTCACCGTCTCGGTCTGGCCGCGTACGGAGGCCGAGGTGAGGTCCTGAACCATGGTCAGCGGGATCTGGGAGATGATACCAGCGAAAATGATGAGGCTGACTCCGTTGCCGATTCCGTGCTCGGTGATAAGCTCGCCCATCCACATGAGCAGGAATGTGCCGGCGGTCATGGTAGCTACAATAAGGATGAGACTGAAATAGTATTCCCAGCCCTCGCCGGTGGAGAGAACCAGTCCGTTCTGGCGGAAGAGGGTGAGAAAACCGATAGCCTGGAACATGGCGAGAAACACGGTGGAGTACCTTACGTACTGCTGGATCATGCGCCTGCCGGCCTCGCCTTCCTTCTGGAGTTCCTCGAGCTGCGGGATGATGACCACGAGCAGGTTGAAAATAATGCTCGCGTTGATGTACGGCATGACTCCGAGAGCGAAAATACTGAACCTCTTGAGTCCGCCACCCGAGAAAATGTCGAGCAGGGCGAAAAGCGTGGCTCCTCCGGTAGACCCGGCCCTGTTGAACATATCCATCAACTGCTGGGCATTGGTTCCGGGCACCGGAATGTGGGCACCGAAAACAAACAGGATGAACATGCCGCCCAGAAAGATGATTCTCTTCCTCAGATCGGGAACCTGCCAGGCGTTAACGAAGACTGTTATTATCTTATCGTTCACGTTCTATTCCCTCGTACGCCTGAGCTTGACTGAATGTTCTGATAGATATTCACTCGCTTTCTTTTTTGCCTCGCTCAGTCTGGTAGATGATAATCTCCACCGTTCCCCCGGCAGCCTCGACCCTGGCCTTTGCCGACTTGCTAGCCGCATGGACTGCGATCGAAAGCGGTCGGACCAGTTCTCCGCGGCCCAGCAGCTTGACCCTCGCGCCCCGCTTGTCCACAAGACCTTTCTCTTTCAGCAGGGCGGGACTGACTCGCGTGCCCTCCGGAAGAGCCAGGGCCTCGATCTGGTCGAGATTTATGGGAAAGTATTCTTTTCGAGTCGGATTGATGAATCCGCCGATTTTCGGGATTCTGCGATAAAGCGGAAGCTGACCACCCGCGAACGGGTACGGCTTGGCGCCGCCGGCGCGGGATTTTTGCCCGTTACGGCCCCTTCCGCAGTATCGACCCTGGCCCTGCGAAAGTCCGCGGCCGAGTCTGCGCCGCTTTTTGCGTGTAGCCGGGTCTTTTGGCATTTCTGAAAGCTTCATCATTCTGTCCTCGTCCGGTTTCTCAGCCGTCACCGCTCGAACTCCGCCGCGCCCTGACTTCCTGAAGAGACCTGAGGCTCTTCAGAGCAATGAAAGTGGCTTTCGCGACGTTGATCTTGTTATTTGTTCTTCCGATCGACTTGGCCAGGACATTCTGGACCCCAGCCATTTCCAGCAGGCTCCTGACCGGACCGCCCGCGATAATTCCGGTACCCTCGCTGGCGGGCTTAAGGAAAACAACCGCGGCGGAATATTTCTGCTTGACACTGTGAGGAATGGTACCCTTGATGATCGGAATCTCGACCATTGCCTTCTTGGCCTGTTCCTGGCCTTTTTTTATGGCCGACAGCACGTCACCGGCCTTGCCGTAGCCCAGACCGACCTTGCCCTGAGTGTTACCCATTGCTACAAGCGCCGTAAATGAGAACCTGCGTCCACCCTTAACAACCTTGGCGACCCTGTTGATATGAATGACCTTGTCCTGCATGACGGCAGGTTCGGTAACTTCCTCGAATATCTCTTCTTCGATAACCTCGACAATCTCTTCGACCGTTTGAGCCGGTGCCGTGGTTTCTGGATTATTTGAGTCTGTCTGAGTCACGGAAATTCTCCTGGTTCATCAGAACCCGTCTGGTCAGAATTTCAATCCTTCTTTTCTAAGGGTTTCGGCAAAGATCTTGACCTTGCCTCGGTAACCGAACCCGCCGTGATCGAAAACGATAGTGCTGATCCCGGCCTTTTTAGCTTTGGCTGCCAGTGCTTCGGCAACAGCCTTGGCGGAAGCGGAACATCCGCCGGTTTTTCGCAGCTCATCGGTCAGGCTGCCGGCGGCGACAAGAGTATGACCGGTCGTGTCGTCGATAGCCTGAGCGTAGAAATGCCTGAGGCTCTTGAAAACGGCAATCCTGGGTCTTTCGGAGGTTCCGCGAACCTTCTTCCGAAGCCTTCGGTGCCGTCGTCTCCTCAAATCGGTTTTCTTCTTCGAGTCCATTGCTTCTTCACCGAAACAGGTTATTCACCCTTGCCGATCGCGCCGGTCTTACCGGCCTTGCGCCTGACTTTTTCGTCCTTGTACCTGATACCCTTGCCCTTGTAAGGCTCGGGAGGTCTGACGTCACGAATCAGGGCGGCGAACTGCCCGAGTTGCTGCTTGTCAATTCCCCAAAGGGTGATATAAATATTTTTCTCAACACTCGCCTTGACTCCATCGGGAATCGGGAGTTTCTTCGACTGAGAATAACCGACATCCAGAACGATAACCTTGTCCTGAATGGCGGACTTGTACCCGACTCCGACAATTTCAAGCTTTCGGGTGAAGCCTTCGCTGACCCCGGTAATAAGGTTATTGAGCAGCGATCGGTATAGTCCGTGGAACTTTTTATCAGACTTCAGCCCGGTAGCGTTGGTAACGATCAGGTTTCCGTCGGCAATTTCAATACCGACCATTTCGCCGACAGCCTGGGAAAGCTTGCCGTGCTTACCCTCGACTGTGACATTAAGGCCGTCTATCGTGACCTTCGTGCCCTCGGGAATAGGAATTATTTTGCTGCCAATACGAGACATGGTGTTGTGGTCCTAAAGCGCGGTTACCATACCGAGCAGACCAGTTCACCTCCAAGCTTTCGTCGCTTGGCTTCCTGACCCGTCATCAGGCCCTTGGAAGTGGACATAATGTTCACTCCAAGGCCGTCGAAAACGTACGGGATTTCGGTATAGCCGACGTATCGTCTTCTGCCGGGTTTGCTTTCGCGTCTAAGACCCTGGATTACAGGATCCTTTTCACCGACATACTTCAAGTAGAAACGCAGCATCTTGCGTTTGTTAACCAAACGGATGTCGTACCCGAGGATAAAACCTTCCTGCTTGAGTACGTTGGCGAGCGCCTTCTTGAAATTCGAATAAGGCACATCGCAGGTCTTCCCGTGGATCATTGTCGCGTTGCGGATCCGGGTTAACATGTCCGAGATGGGGTCTGTCATGACCATTTTTTCTCTTTGCTCCTCTCGTGACCTTCTCTGTCGCCCTGAGGCATTCCAGTGAATTGAATCTTCATCACCAGCTGGCTTTCCTGACTCCGGGGATTACTCCCTCGTGAGAGAGCAGGCGAAAACAGATCCTGCAGAGTCCGAATCGTCGAAGGTAACCTCTCCCTCGACCGCAGATTCGACACCTGTTCCGGAATCTCGTGGAATGCCCTTTTCTCCGCTCATTCCGTGCTATGACACTCTTCTTCGCCATGAGCTATCCTTGGCATGCTCCCTTAAGATGTTGATGTGAGCCTGAATGGACATCCAAGCCCCCTCAACAAAGCCAGTGCATGCATATCGTTTTTAGCTGTTGTCACTATCGTTATGTCCATGCCCCGCACACGGTCAACGTCGTCGTAATCGATCTCCGGAAAAACAAGCTGCTCCCGTATTCCCATCGTAAAATTGCCGGTCCCGTCGAACGAGTTAGGGTTGAGTCCCTGGAAGTCCCTCACACGCGGAAGCGCGATACTGAACAGCTTGTCCAGGAACTCGTACATCCTGTTTCCTCGAATTGTTACAAAGGTCCCTACCGGCATTCCGGCCCTGAGCTTGTATGAGGCTACGGAACTCTTCGCCTTGGTCCTTACAGGTTGCTGGCCTGCAATGATTATCAGGTCCTTAATGGCCGATTCGAGCACCTTGATATCCCTGGAGCCTTCGCCGACTCCCATGCTGATGATGATTTTTTCCAGCCTGGGAACCTCGAACCGGTTCTTCCATCCGTACTCTTTCATCATCAATGGAATAATCTCTTCCCGATACCGGGATTTCAGCCTGGACAATGGAGTGCGAAGGGGTTTTACAGGAACCTCTTCCTTCTTCTTGTCCTTAGCCTTCTTACCTTTGCCCTTAGCCTTTTTGCCCTTGTCATCTGACTTTTTG
>SDBT01019083.1_pt1 | contig 10755 bp, 21 predicted proteins | sample 2277101 | NCBI WGS metagenome assembly SDBT01 (sample SAMN10404973, study PRJNA504765) | marine sediment metagenome | isolation source: marine sediment core GS10_PC15, 103 cmbsf | place: Arctic Ocean: Southern Knipovich Ridge | collected 2010 | reverse complement strand
CACCGCCTCGTCACGCTGATGCTCCATAATGACGGCTCGCTGAATCAGAAAATCCACAACGCGGTTGGCGATCTTGTTCGTATACCCAAGGCCGACTTCACCCTTCCCGTTGTTGTCAGACATCACTTTCCTCCGGCTTCAGGCGGGCGGTGTCGTAGTTGTTCAGCAGCCTACACGATTCGCAAACATCGAGGTGGGCGTCGATCGTAGTCCACTTCGTAACACACTCGCCACCATTGCGGATATGTTCGATAAACGCAGCCGCCGCCGCGAGTTGCCTGTTCCGCTCGAACAGTAAACCGCCTACGTGGTGCAACTGTTCACGTACGCTTTGGTTGTCATTCCTCAGCCGGATGCACTCGGCGGCGCATTCCTTTGTGTACTCCGAATACGAGTCGGCATTTTCCGGTGCCGTATAATGCTGCAACTGCTCATCCGTCAGTCGGTCTTGGTCAGGCATCGTCGGGCTCCTCACCGATATTCATAGCGCTGTCGGCGATATGATGTCTGTTCACGGTCGTAATTATCGTCGGCCTCTTGCCGTTGCTCTAACGCCTCGATGCGTTTCAACATGGCGTCCTTTTGCCGAGCTTCCAATGCGACGATACGATCTTCGAGCGTTTTGTATAGCAAGTGCAGCGTTTCAAGATTCATCGTCGGGCTCCTCCACAAACTCTGAACACGTCTCGCCGTCCAGCCGCACGCTGGCCTTGGCCTCTCGCTGTAGCGCTCCACCCGCTACAAGACGGACGATGTCGGCCTAGACGTCGTCGGGCTTCCTAACGCATACTATGGCGTCTTGAACGTCCGTCATCATATCGCCGACAGCGCTGTGCCACGTCGAAAGTCCGTATTCTCCGGCATCTATCAACGCTATAAGCCTGGTCATGGCCTCGCGAAGATGCATCAATCGTTCGTCAGGCATCGCCGGTCTCCTCTCGCTTGAATGTTTCGCATTGCTTGGGAACTACAAAGGCCGTAAAGCCGAGCCCCAGCGGATGCGTGGCTGGCTGATGTTTGACAGCCAGGGCAAGACTGCGATTATCGAAGCCCAAGGGGACAGCTTTACCATTATATTCGCCATAAAGCTGGTCATGCCCTAACGTGGCCCAAGACTTCCCGCACTCGCAGAACCGCGTATGGCGAGTTAGCTTGACAACATCTTGGCAGTGTCGGCACAAAAACAGTTTCATTTCACTCCTCTTTCGGTTCGTCCGCTTCGTAGGCGGCGAGGGCTTGTTCAACAAAGCACGCCGCACATTTGTAATTCTTGTCACCGGACACTCGCCAATTCCCCGTACATCCCGCAATGTGTTCCCACCCACAGCATTCCTTCACCGCCATTGGCAGCCGGTCAGCCTTGGCGAGGAGGTACTTCAAGGCCGCTTTGACAGCAGGCGTCTTGCCGTGGCGATCGTTCTCAGCCAAAGCCTTGATCTCCGCGATTCGTTGGGCGTGGGTCTGGGTCATGGCATCTCCCTTATCGCAAGGTCTTGGACGGACTCGGGCCACAGGCTCATGTCGCCGCCGCCCTTGCTGTTTGCGATGCCGAGTTCCTTCCCGAGCACCGAGCCAAACTGTTTCATAAAGAACGGCACACCGGCCGCCTTGCACTGGTCACGTAAACTGTGGAACCAGTCGAGCTTGGCCGGTCGTGCGCCGGGGCCGGACTCGCCGCCAGTGATGGCCCAATGAATCTTTCGACACTGCTCCCATGTTCCGTCTTGTCGCTCGATCCGCGCGTGAACGGCCAAGTCAGAGAAGGGTAATTCTATCTCCCCCAACATCGGCTCGACCGACAGGAACCGCACCGCCGCCGGGCATTTCAGTAGCTGCAGGATACGCGCGTCGGCGGTCGCTTGGTCCTCGATCGACGTGCCGAGCCAGAGGTTTGCAAGATAGCCGTCCTCAAAATACCCCGAACCCTCTTCGCCGACATAGGCGTCCACGCCGCGACCGGAATCTGGCATGTTGCCCATGATGTTGCATTTTGCGCTATCGATCGCCTTCGTTCTCTGGAACCCACTTAGGTACTTCGCAACGAGGCGTGGGCGTTTCGTGAGCACCTGGAACGTGTGCTGCGGACACAGCGCCATGACAGCGTAAATCTGATCCAACCAGTCATTCGCCACCCATTCACCGAACAGATCGGTCATATCGCACACGAACACCTTGCAAGGCTTACGCCACTTCAAGGGCTGCATGAGCACCTTCTGATCGAGATAGACTTCCGCCGGGCTGCCCGCCTTGAACTTCTGTCCTGTCCCACGCCATTGGTTCATCCTCTCAGCGTAGCAATTCCGGCAGCCCTCGGAGACCTTGACGCAGTGCCAGCCAGTCTTGCCACCGTGCAGGGCCCGAATCGGGTTCCAGGTGATGTCTGTCCATTCGATCTTGCTCACGCCGATTCCTTCGCGTACTGAGGATGCTGTTTCTTCATGTGTCGGGCCAGTTGCTTGAATGTGCGGTTGCAACACGGACACACGCCGTTGCCGACCCGGTTCTTGATTCGGGTGACGACGCCCTTGGTGGCCGTCAGTTTGCGAGTTACCTTATCCGCGCGAGCCGATTGGTCTCGGCCCCACGCTTTTGAGCGATCATGCGATGCTTTCTCGCGGAACAGCTCGCGTTCGAGCTTAGTTGATCTACTCTCAAAGTAAGAGAGACAGTGCCCGTTAGGGCAGTAGAATGACTGCTTGCTGTCTTCTCGACAAGCGTTGTATTTGGACTCGGGCATAGCGAACTTGATGCCACACGATGGGCATGACGTAATCACCAATGTCGAAGTATCAGTCATCGTGTCTAACATACGTTTTGTCCTTTCGTCACGTTCCCTCGTTTCCTCAGCTTCGCAATGCACCGCGCGAAGTAGTCCGCAAGACGCAGTCGGCCCCCGCGAATCGCTCGCACTTGGGCGGCGCGCAGCAATCTCAAAAAGGCGTCTCCGGACACAGAGCAGTTCCCATCGTGAAGGCCGTCGTTGCCGGATGGAACACCAGTTCCATACTTCGGAGTTCTCCGTTGCGGTTCTTGGATATCCTCAGCGTCACGGGATACTGTACCGCTCGTTCACGAGACAGTTTTTCGCTCTGGGCGTCGCGGTGCAATAGGCCAACTACGTCCGCATCTTGTTCGATTGCGCCGCTGTCGCGGAGATCGGCGTTCACCGGGCTTCTGTTCTCTTTGACTGAGCCCCTGCTGAATTGCGATAGCACCACGACCGCTGAGTCGGTGTCTTGCGCTACACCCTTAAAAGCGGCGATCATGTCCGCCACCTGTAGGTTGCGGGTCTCGGTTCGCGGCCCCCTGCACAATTGCAGGTAATCGACGACCACCAACCTCACGCCGTATTTCCGGATGGTAGCGCGAATCATGGAAGCGATGTCGCGGTAATCGCGGAGGTTGCTCGCAATGAACAGCTTGTGTTGGCCTATCCTCTCAATCACCACGTTCACCAGATTTTCTAATTCTTCCACTCTTAGGTTGTCCCGCATGGCCTCTGCGGACTGACCTCCGACGGTCGAGAAAATTCGCGCGGCGATAGCCTTGGCTCGCATCTCAACAGAAACAAACAAGCACGGAATTCCGGCGGTGGAAGCCCCGATGGCGAACGCAAGCCCGAGCGACGTCTTGCCCACCGACGTTGCGCCGCCAATAACCGTCAGGCCACCGCATTCAAGCCCGCCGAGTGCATCGTCGAATCCCAGTAGGCCCGTGGTAATGTAGTCCAGATTCTTGCCGGCCCGCACAGATGCCGGAATTGCTCCCACAAGCTCGACGGCGTCGTGTACGTGCTGCTCACAGCGTTGCTGGGACAACTTCTCCAGTTGACCCGCAGCATCGCCCAGGATGCCCTCGGAGTCCGCCAGGGCGGCGTAGGCGGCGTCTGTCATTCGGCTTCCGATGCGGATCAGCTCCCGCAGGCGGTGCTTCTCGGTGACGATGCGGGCATAGTGCTCGGTCAGCCCCAAGTCACCGAAGCTCTCGGCGAGCTGGATCATGTATTCCTGGCCGCCCACGGCTTCGAGCTCGTTCCTTGTCCGGAGTTCCTCGCTCACGATGAGCAGGTCGATGGGCTGCCCCTTGGCGTGCATGTCCGAGAGCACCCGGTAGAGCGGCACATGGACGGGGTGGTAGAACATCTCCGGTTCGAGGATCCCGGTCACGTCGTCGATGGTGTCCGGAGCCGACATCATGCAGCCCAGGACCGCCATCTCGGCGTCCTGATCGTACGGGATGACCCGCTCGCAGGGGGGATGTTCAGCCCCGTCGGGCACGTCGGACACGTCTCTTCTCCAGTGCTTCTTGATCGTCGCGCCGGGCGGCTGCGAGTTCTTCGCTGATTTCGGGCTTGGCTTCGGGGGGCGCATTCGCCTGGACGCGCCGAAGCCAGTTGCCCAGGAAGAGTCGGTAGTTCACGTACGTCTTGCCCGAGTCCTCGCACCACATCAGGGCGGCAGCGAGTTCGCGCTTGATCTTGACGGACGGACAGGCCTTCCACCATTTGGCGAGTATCTCCGGTGTGACCCCCGTCCACTCGCCGGCGCCGAAGTCCGGTAGAACCTTGGGAGCGGGGGTTTTCGTTTTCCGCTTACGGGTACTCTTCGCCATCCTGGCTATCCGTTTGGTTTCGGTTCACCTGTCCCGCTGCCACAATAGGTTCCCGCCGCCGGAGCTTGCTTTCGCAATGTAAGTGTCGCCACACACCGACGGCGGGAACACCGTTAATCATCCATCTGTTGTTGAATCCAAGCCGCCGCCTGCATCATCGCGCTAGACCATGTCAAATACCTCTGCTCTTTGCGAATGACATACGTAGGGCTAGGCGCCGATGGATCGGGCCATGTTCTATCGATGAAACGGACCACGACCCCCGGCTTACTTCCGCTATTCTCAATCTCGATCTTGAATTCATCCTCGTGCATTCAATTCCCTTTCCGAAGAAGATCCCCGCCGCCGACGCCCTCTTACTCCGTTTGTGCCGGTATCAAGCGGCACGGCAAAAGTACACAAGCCAGCGTAGGCCGTAGGCTCGCACGCCGACGACGGGAACACGTTCAAGATCGCTCGCGGCTGCTGCCGCATTTTCAAGAACCGAGCACATCTCGCTCTAGCAGGCGTAGCGATGTGGGGCTGTTACAAGACCAAAAGCCTGCTCCCGGAGGAGCGGAAGTGGTTTGCTTGCGACCCCATCGGAAATCCGACTAGCTCGGTGTTTTTCATGTTAAAACGGAATCTCGTCGCCGGTGGGCGGCGGTGCCGACGCCGGCGGCTCTGTTGCCTCGGGCTTCGGGGCCGTCGTTTGCCACCATGCGTTAAGCTGGATCTTCTCGGTATCGGACAGCGGCTTACGCTCAGCGCTGCCCCAATCGTGCAAGTCCCATTTGTCGGACAGCTTGTTGTCGTACGTCTCGTGACGGCAAACCAGATTGATCCCCTGGCCGAACTTGCCGAAGCCGAGCGGGGAAACACTGAAGTTCCCGTTGAAACCTAGGCATGCGAGTTTCTTGCCCGTGTACCCTCTAGCCCCACCTTCGAGCGAGAGGTAGACGGTTCGTTCGGTATGCTCGACCGGAACCCACTTCCCGTCTTGGGCGAAAGCCGTCACCTCGAATATGCAAGCGACCTGATCCTTATTGCCCTTCGTCTTGCACGCCTCGCCGCTTTTGAACGTCCCTAGATATATTCCAGCTTCCAGCATTAGTTTCCTCCCTTGATTGCGGTTGCGATTGTTGACCATGCTTTCGTATAGTCGTTCGATATCTCGATCACCTCAGCCATGCCGTAACGATTCTTGGCGTCGTAGGCATCGGTACGTTCGGTACAGACCACTCGCGCTTTGCCACCGATGCCTTTGACTTTCGTACCTTGCTTGTCAAGGACGATTACGAACTTGCCGAAGAGTACCGCGTCAGCCCACTTGTTCGTAACGCCCCATGTCTTGCGGTGACAGTCGGGTTCGTATCGACTGAAGTCTTTACCCTCGGGATTTTGGAACGGCCGAATTGTCGAATGCGACAACAATAAAATGGCGATTTTTTTACGATGGAGGATGTTGAGTTTGTCGAGCATCTGGCTCCAATCGCCGACCGATACATCGTAGCCTTGCATGTACGACATAAACCCCTTTTCGCCCCAGTCGCCACCATAGTCCCTGTTGCATACATGCTGGTGACATAGCCGCTCAAAGCCGTTCAAGGCGTCGAGCACGACAACCTTGGTGCCCTGGTCGTTTTCCGCCAGCGAATCCAGTAAGGCCAGAGTCTCGGGCCAGGTTTCGAGCAGCGCCGCCGGCCGCTCGGGTACTCGCTTGCTACCGAGTAGCGTGACGTATCCGGTTTCGCCCTTGGCCATGAGGATAACGCTGCCAGGCGCGTATGCTCCGATGGTGGTTTTACCCCAGCCCTCGACGGCGTTGACCACCAATCGCGGTGGGACGAATTCCGCCTTCGGTATGGCGAGTTTTGGCACCGTCACGTTAGACGGCGACGGCGCACTTGGCGGTGCCGTCAGTGGTGGCGGCGGCGGTGTCGGTGTCATGGTATTTCCTCCAGAGTCTGAGTTCGGCGACGTACTGCCGTCGGCCGGTTGCGATCTGTTCATCTGTGTACTCGACAATCCACGAGGGATGCGGGAACTTACTCGACACTACAACGTTGACGAAGTTTGTAACGATCGGAGCGTCAATCGCATCCCACAGGTCAAGGTACATTGCTGCCTGTACGTCGTAGCGATACCTGATAATCGAGTTCGCAAATTGCGATGCGTTCAGGTAGCCGGTTGATTTCAGGTCGATCAGCGTGCGTCGCTTACGAGCTGCCTTGTCGATCTTGCCCTTGCACCAAACGCCTTCGATCCATGCAAACACGCACACTTGCGCCGTATCGTTTCCTTCCTTCAGCCAGCGGGACGCTTCGTAGTTGTCGCGTAGAGCGTCGAGCATGCCGTAGACTTGTTTCCATTCGTCGGGGCGCAGGATTTCCTTGTCGCCGCAATCCTTCTTTATCTCGGCGATTCGGGCCTTGCCTTTTTTCGTCGCCATCGACACATTGTCGTCGATCGGATGGAAGCGTTGCAGGTAGCCTTGGTTGCCGTCGAACACCAACGCATCGAGCGCGGAGCCGATGACCATCGACCGACTCGGCTTGCCACGCTTCTTGCCGATGACCCAATCGCCGAGCGACGATTGCGACATAGCATCCGCCGCAAAGTATTCCGCGTCGGTCATCGTGTGGATACCTGGGTCGAGGGTCATGTTATCGCCTAGCGTGGAGCGAAACAGCGGCAACGAAAAGTAAGAAGAGCATGACTCCCGTTACTATCCCGTGCAAGTGTATCGCGTCAGTCAGTTGGGTCATTTGTTCAGGTGTCATTCGTTATGCTCTCGCCCATGATGGCCGGGACGTCGCTGCCACCGATGTGCTTGTGGCGGGCGTCAAGTTGTTTAGCTGTCGGCATTGGCCTTCTCCTTGCGTTTGTTGCGTTCGGCGATCATGGCGTCGGCTTGATTAAACGCCAATTGCGCGTGCGTGTTGTCATGCTGATGGGTTCTATTGTGATTCGCCCGATCACCGATGAGCGTTGCCACCGCGCACAGTTCCCAGAAGGACATGCCGTCTTGTGGCGCGTTATCTTGCCCTAGGCCGCTTTCCTCGTGATAGAAACCCGGTCTTGGATACGCTGGTCCGCCGTCATTCATCGCATTTCCTTTCCGGCGGGTCCAAGAGGGCTTCTTCCATTTCGGTTGCGTGTATGGTAAATCCCCTGTCTCGGTCACGCTTCGCCGACGCCTTGACGCCCGCGTTGAAGCCGTTGCGGAAGTTCGACCATTCTTCCCAAGGCGGGCCGTCGGTCGATGCCTCAACAAACGCCTTCCGACACGGTGTCGGCTTCGGCGGCGTGGCGGGCTTAGGCTTGAGGTCGTCGACCTCCTGTCGAAGTGCAACCACTAGCTTTGAGATAGCCTTAAGCTGAGTCGTTAGCCGGTCGATTTGGCCCTTCGTTGCGTATGTCTCGGTCATCGCTTCATCCATCGCTATTCTCCCTTTCGCAAGTACAGAACGTCTCGAATCGGTGCAAGGGCTCACCCTCCAGCCGCTTGCCGCAGATGTCGCACACGTAGCCGTAGCAGGTGTCTGTTGCGTCTTGCATCGGGTCACGTTGTTTCGATCATCGCGGTCTTGGCTTGAATGATTTTCGCCCTGAGCACGGTAAGTTTGTCGCTAAGCTCGCGACGACGTACCTCCTCGTCTTTGGGCACGTTCTTCGCTTTGTCGAACGCTGCCTTTGTTTCCTCTTTGGTCTTGGCCATCATGGCCGCGATTAGACTGCTCGCGAAATCTCGTGAGGCTGCTAGACCCTCTAGGCTTTTCACGGCCTCTTGCAACAACTCGAACTCTTCGTACGTGAATTCCATCATGTTCTCCAAAAAGCCCCCGCCGCCGACCGCACCGTAGCGCTACCTCGGACAGCCTTACGCCGACGGCAGGGACGTCTCCCAGCGCAGTAAAGAAACACTGTTGGTCCCCACCGCCAGTCTCCCGTTATGCGCTGGTTGGTTCATTCGTCTCGCGTACCTGTCCATCCTCGATGATGACCGCGCCCTCATCGCCGTCGCCGACACGTTCGATCCAGACCTGGGCTTTCGCTTCGGCTGCCATGCGTGCGACTTCGGCCAAGCTGTCCGCGTCCAGCAGACTGCCGTCCCGGATCAAGAGCACCCGCAGTTCCGGGTTCATCGCCAGCCCGATGCCGACGCTGATCTTCAACTGCTCGCTCGATGCGAGTTGGTCGAACGGGATGCCGTTGAGCACCACATCCGTCTCAGTGATCCCGAGCCCGTCGATCGGGTACTTGGCTGCGGCGATTTGGTCGCGGCGGTTCTTGTCGAGTTTCGTGATGGCATCGCTGATCGCTTTCGCCTTGACTACCGCAGCGCCAAGTTCAACTTCGACTGCGATTCGCTGGCGCTTTTCGGTGTAGGCCGCGCGGATGTTGGCGACCTTGGAGACTTCTTGCTCTAGCGCCGCAACGTCTGGCTCGGGCGGCAAGTTCCCTACCCCAGCCGTCGCCGTGGCAAGTTCTTCCTGCGCGTACCGTAAGTCTTTTTCGATTTGCTCGATGCGGGAACATACCGTCTCTACGAGCGTGGCTGCATCCGCATTCAGCCGTACGATGTTCTGACCTTCGCTGAGCGCTTCCGTCGCCTCTTTGATCGTTGGCTCCGGCTTAGACAGGTCGATCTCTGGGTGATCCGCCATCGAGGCAATCGCGCCATCGAGCCGCTTCACCTCCCGATTGACGTCAGTCCGGTCGGCATACGCCCTCGCCCGCTCCGCGTCGTGCGACTCGAAGTCCAGCCCGAGCAGCGCGCTCAAGGTATCCAATCGTTTCTTACCGTCCATTACCTTGAACCTCAGCGGATCGAATGAGATTGGCCCCACAAGAGCGTCGAGGATCTTCTGCGGTGACGATCGGAGCCCCTTTTCCTCTTCGACCTTGAGCATACTGCGGCCGTCAGCGGTGAACGATCGCGTCACCGTCAAGCCGTTGGTGAGCTCCAGTTTGATCGTGGCTCCCTCGCAGCCCTCGCGGACCGGCTTACCGGGCACGGTGCGCGTACCGCCGAGCGCGTACATGATCGAGTCGATGGTCGAGGTTTTCCCGTGCCCGTTGTCGCCCCCGATGATGACAAGGCTGTCATCCGGCTTGATGTAGACGGCCGACAACCGCTTGATGTTCTTCGATTCGAGGGACAGGATGGTCGTGGGTGCTGTTTCGCTCACTTGCTGGGCTCCTGTTCGTTGGAAAAGAAAGCGCCGCTCGCCCGCGGGTCCACGGCGCTTTCCGGAGGGGAAATAGTTTCGGAAAAGAGCGCTCGCTGATGATCGAGTAGGCGCTCGAGTGCTACGTCCAGCTTGGTCGGCGTTTCGTACGTGCCAGCGGCGATGTCGGCTTTGAGGTTGGAGAGGTCAGGCTTACTCATCTTTTGCAGTCTCCAATCGTTCCCGCAGGTCGCGGAGTAGGGGTAAGATTCGCGTGTCCCATGCGTCGAACGACGTCGCCACCGTTGAGCGCAAATGTTCAAACCTCTGAAGCACGCTTGCAAGACATTTGTCGCAGCCGAGCACCGGAGCCTGCACAAGTTTTCTCCCGACCGCAGGAGCGGAATCGTGGTCCGGGCAAAGTACAACGGTTCGTGTGCCATCCCACGGAGCGCCGCCGTCCACCAGTTCGTCGATACGGGCGATGAGGTCGGCTTTGGTCATGGTTCTATCCTGCGAGGTAGCTGTCGAGAACAATCTCCGGCTTGGTGATCTCGCATTTGTCGGCTAGTAATTGGATCTTGGACTGGGCGGGATCCAGCCATATCTTTGCACGGTGTCCCAAATCGATTTCGCCGTGCGCGTACGAGCCTTCCGTAGCCGCTATGTCACGTGCCTCTGATTCGTCTTGCGCCGCGATGACGAAGCCGAAGTATTCATCCCAGTCGGTCACGCCGATTCTTGTAATTTTGTAGAGTTTCATGCCGGTTGCCTGCCAGTCATGGCTTGGCCTTGGCCCTCTTCTTGAGGCAGCGTTTGCACTGGCGATGCTTCTCGTCCAAGCAGGAACGGCACACGCCGTGCATGCAGGCCATGCAGACGAGGCAGGCCCCGTTGCAGGCTTTGCGGCAGGATGAGCAGGCGAAGAGGCTCATTCGGCACCCCTCGCTTTGGCCCTCGCTTTGGCCCTCGCTTTGGCCCTCGCTTTGGC
>SDBT01019082.1_pt1 | contig 10755 bp, 8 predicted proteins | sample 2277101 | NCBI WGS metagenome assembly SDBT01 (sample SAMN10404973, study PRJNA504765) | marine sediment metagenome | isolation source: marine sediment core GS10_PC15, 103 cmbsf | place: Arctic Ocean: Southern Knipovich Ridge | collected 2010 | reverse complement strand
TGAACACCGTCTGACTGATAAAGACTTCGGCAGGAAATTCATCGCCATCACAGCGCTTCAAGCTAAGAAAAAAGTGGTCCGGCACATCGGGCTCTCCGGCGGCCCGGGCCGCCGCCATCTTCGACATGCGCTCGAAGTCAACCTTGGCCAACCACGAAAAAACATCCCGCCCCAGCATCTCTTCCAGGTCCCGGTAACCGAACATTTCCAGCATGGCCCGGTTGCCGAACACGCAACGATTGTCCTGGTAGACACCGATCGTCACCGGTAACGCCTCCGCCAGCCGCCGGTACTTTTCCTCGCTTTCCCGCAGGGCCTTCTCGATCCGGTTGTGTTGCAGGGCGTGGGCAATGATTTCGCCCACGATCTTGAGGAAGGTCTGGTGGCTGTTCGGCCAGGATTTTTCGGCCTTGACCGCATCGAAGCCGATCAGGCCAAAAGCTTCGTTTTGGTAAAACAACGGCACGAGCAACAGGGATTTGGCCTCAGCCGTTGCCATGAACGCCCGTTCCGTGGCGGCCTCGGGCGGCAGTTCCTCGGCCCGGGCAATCGACACAGCTTGATTATTCAACAGTTGTTTCGCATACCAGGCGAAATCGGTCAGTGTGAGCTGCTGGTTGTCCTGGATTGTCGGGGCAATTCCCGGCGCACACCACTCATGGGTATTGCTGATCCTCGCGCCTTCTTCATCGAGCAGGAAAAGGTAACTGCGGTCGCTGCCCACGAACTCGCCGAGCATGCCCAAGGCCTGATGGACGCGGCCGTCGAACTCAGCCGGATCGAAATTGATGAAATGGGTGGCAATGTTGGTGACCAGCCGCTCGAACCCGTCGCTGAGCTGCAGTTCGGAAGTGGACGGCAAAGTGTTCGAATTCTGCTTGGGCACCCGCGGATTCATCAGACCTTAACGCTCCGGTTAGTCTTTTACTTACCTGTAAGCGTGCCGGCTCGAATTACAACCATTCAGCTCACCGAAAGTGGATCAACGTCCACGTACAACCGCAACTCGCGCGGCAGCCGGAACTTATTCACGTATTGCTTGACCAGCCGACTCAGGCTGCCGATCTTTTTCCCGCTCAGCAACAATTGATAATGATAATTACCCCGCTTTTTGAGAATGCCGCATGGCATGGGATTGACCATCTGGACCTCGGGTGGCAGCGTGGGCCGCAGGCGTTCGGCGAATTCGTTGATCACCTCGGCCACCTCCCCTTCGTCCGGGCCGCACAGGCGGATAAGGATCATGTGCGCACAGGGTGGAAACCCCACTTGCTCGCGGACGTCAATTTCTTCTTCGTAAAACGCCTCATAGTCCAAGCGCACGGCCGCGGCCAGGGCCGAATGATAGGGGGTATAAGTCTGCACGATAACGTTGCCGGGCACGTCTCCGCGCCCGGCCCGGCCCGCTACCTGCACCAGGAGTTGAAACGTCCGCTCGCCGGCCCGGAAGTCCGGCATGTACAGGCTCAGGTCCGCAAAAATAACGCCCACCAGCGTTACGTTTGGGAAGTGCAGCCCTTTGGCGATCATTTGCGTGCCGATGAGAATGTCCACGCGGCCAGCGCGAAAGGCCGTCAGCGCTTCGCGGTAGGCATCTTTCCGGGTCATGGTGTCCGAATCCATGCGCAACACCCGGACGTGGGGGAAGAACTTCTTTACCGCGCTTTCGACCCGTTCCGTGCCCAAGCCGCTGTAGCGGATGTCCTTGTCGCCGCAGGCCGGGCAGGTTTCAGGCGCGCGGCGCACGGCCCCGCAGGTATGGCACAGCAACAGGACCTGCTGACGGTGATAGGTGTATTTCACGCTGCAATCCTCGCACTCAGCCACAAATCCGCACTTCAGGCACTGCATCTGCGTGGCGAACCCGCGGCGGTTGAGGAACAACATGACCTGCTCGCCTTTATCGAGAACCCGGCGCATCTCCGAAACCAACTGCCGCGATAAAGGCAGTGGTTTGCCGGCGGCCTCCTTCTCGACGCACATGTTGACGGTTTCCATGACCGGCATCTGTTGATTGTCAACGCGTTTGCTCAGCGTGGCCAGCTTGTATTTGCCCTTTTTGGCGTTGTAATAGGATTCGAGCGAAGGCGTGGCCGAGCCCAGCACCACGGTCACGTTTTCACGGTGGCCGCGCATCACGGCCACGTCCCGGGCATGGTAGCGGGGCGGCATGTCCTGCTGTTTATAGCTGTTCTCGTGTTCCTCGTCAACGATGATCAGCCCTGGCTTACGGAACGGTGCGAACAGGGCCGAGCGCGCGCCGACCACGATTTCCACCTTGCCCCGGTTGATCCGGGTCCACTCGTCGAAACGCTCGCCATCACTCAAATGACTGTGGAGCACGCTGATCTTGTCGCCGAATCGGGCGCGGAACCGTTCGGTGGTCTGCGGGGTTAACGAGATTTCCGGCACCAGCATGATCGCCTCGAGGCCGCGGGCCAGGCATTCGGCGATGGCCTGCATGTAGACCTCGGTCTTGCCGCTGCCGGTCACGCCGAAAAGCAGGATGACGTCTTTGCGCGCTTTATCCAAACTGGCAGTGATAAGCTCAAATGCAGCGTGCTGCTCCTCATTCAGCTCAAGCGGCACGTCCGGCAGGATTTCAACGTTGGCGAAGGGGTCGCGCGCTACAGCTTCTTCCTCGACCACAACCAGGTGCGCTTTTTTCAGGGCGTTGACGGCGCCGGCATGGCGGGTGGTCTCGGCAAGCGGCAGTGTGTGCAGTAGCTCGAGTTTCTTAAGAATCTCGATCTGGCGTTTGGCACGGCGTTTCCCGAGTTCCTCGAGGGCCTGGGCAATGTCCGCGTCGGGGTTAAGCCGCAGTACCTTGCGTTTCTTGCCGCTAATCTTGCCGCGGCGCACCACCGCCGGCAGCAGCGCCTGGACGGCCCGTTCCTTCGCGCAACAGTAATATTGGGCCATCCACTCCGCCAACCCGAGCAGGTGCTCCGGGATCAGCGGCCGTTCGCCGTGGACCCGCTCGATCTCCTTCAACTTGGCAAGGTCAAAATCCGAATCGTTCTTCAGTCCCACCACGTACGCAACCCGATGAGCGTTGCCTCTGCCGAACGGCACATCCACCCGAGAGCCCAGCTTCACCTTGTCTTGAAGCTGCTCCGGAATCAGATAGTCGAACGCCTTGTCCAAGGACAAGTTGATGACCACGCGCGCGATCCGGTTTACTGCCATTTCAGTTGCTTCGGCTTGAGTTTGTTTCAGTCGCCGCTACCATAATCCGCGATTACCCGGATGCAATTGCCGAAACCGGCGCGTTGCCGGTGGCCGCGGACAAAAGTGGCACAGCCGTCTCGGCTGTGCTTTTCACAGGCGGGACGCCTGTGCTACTCAGGTTAACGCCAAGCAGGGATAACGGATGGAATCTCCGATCAGCGCGGTTGAATATCGCGTGCCTTACGCCGACACGGATAAGATGGGCGTGGTTTATTACGGCAATTACCTGACCTACTTCGAACGCGCCCGCAGCCAGGCATTGCGCGACCTCGGCCTGCCCTATACCGTTATGGAGGAGCAGGGGACGCACCTCCCGGTGATCGAGGCACACGTCAACTATCTGCAGCCGGCGCATTACGAAGACCTGCTGAGCATCAGCGCCCGCTTCGAGATCGCCGGCCCAGTCAGGATTAAGGCCCACTGCGAAGTCCGCCGTGGCGACGAGTTGCTGGCCCACGGCTACACCGTCCACGTCTGCTTTTCTACGGCGACCCAGCGCCCCGCCAGACTCCCCGAAGAACTCGCCCGGCGCCTACGGCAACCTGGCTCTGGATAAGCGCAGATACTGGCGCCAGGCTAACGTTTCCGGGCCGACATCTCGTCCATCGGCTTGCCCTGCCAATTATACCGTACTATCGTCAGGTCCAGGAAACTACGGTAATACCATTTGTAAGAAAAGTATAGCATCAACGAAACAAGCGGGGTCAGCGCCAGGCCCGCTAAGGCCAAAACCCCGGAAGAGAACGTCAAAAACGCCGCCAGCAGATATCCCCCGAGAAAACACAGACTCATTGGGACCTCCACCAATAACTTTCGTATCGGGAGAAACTCCGGATCAACGGTGCGGTTGTGGATAATAATGACCATCACCGCCGGGTAGCTGCAGGCGACAAACCAGGCCAGTTTTGCGCTGATAATAGAAGGACCAGGTGTTGTGATCCGCAGGCATCTCAGCCAGACCAGGACGACCGCCAGCCAGATGGCACAGCGGAGCACGTGGACCCGGGTCATCACGGTCACGATCTGCGCATAGGTTATCGGGAAATAGGCGAACACGGGGCTCTGCCGGCCGGTTCCGTATGTCAACTTGAACCCCGGCAGTTGCATGCAGTTGGGCAGGAAGATAATGGTGGCGCCGATGATGGCCAGAACCTGGATAACCGTCGGCGCTTCCGGCATCTCGTGCAGCATCCTGGCCGGCAGCGCCAGCCCAAGCAGGCCCAGGAGCAGCGCGGCCAGCGCCAGATACCAGCGTGACCGCCAATACGCCCGGCCCTGCAACAGTAAATCAAGCGCCAACTGATCCTGGCGGCTGAAGACCCGTCTCAGCAGCAACCCGAACCAGCCGCCCTTCTTGAAATCGGGAAGCTCCAGGAACTCCCGGCGTTTCAGCCGCTCAGTCAAGTGCCGCTTTTCGGCCTTGCCAATGGCAGTTTGAATCGGCGGCATTCTCCCGGTTTTTTCCCGGTAGCATATCTGCTTGATCAGCCGGGTCAGCGGCATCCGCCAGGCGTAACAGCCCACCCCGGCCAGCACCACCACCGGGTAGGACAGGATTGCCAGGCCGCTGTCAAGTTTGCCGCGTATACAGGCCTCAAGACCCAGGTTTACGGCGCCGAACGGTGTCCACCACAGCGCCGCCGCCGTCCGCCCGGCAAGTTTCCAGCACGAAAGTATAAACGCGACTTGCGGGTTGCGGGCCGCTTCCGCGCTGTCCGGCGGGTTCAACGCCATCAATAGGCAGAAGAACGCCAGGAGCAGAAAGATGATGCCGGCAGCCAGCAGGCCGATAATAGCCCAGCGAGAGAAGAGATGGCCGAAGACGATTATCAATATTCCCAGCAGCAGACACGTCAACAGGCCCAGCGCCAGGCCCCAAGCCAAACCTGCCAGCCTGCCCTGCAAAGCACCCGCGAAACCGTATACCATCAGGATAAACGGCAATAAAATGACGAATTGAAACCGCAAGAAGCGAAATACCAGGTTCCGGCGCAGTTCAGCCGCCAAGTCCAAAGGGTAATACGGCAGAAGCCGGGCGCGGCCGGCAAACCCGGAATAAGCGTAACATCCCCATGGCAGCAGGCACATCGCCCCAAGGCTGAACAGACAGGCAAAGTTACGGACGATGGCGGCGGCCTCGACCGCGCCGTGCCTTTGCCACAGCGCGCGGCCGGCCGCAGCGGATATTCCAAAGACGACAAGATAAACCAGCAACCATACACTCAGCGCCGCGACAATAGTTGCAACCAGAGTTAATTTCATCCAGAGCAGCTTCAGCAGGTAGAGCCGCCAGCGGTGCGGCGTTTCCTTGACCTTTGCCCGCGCCACCCGCCTCAGCCGCGCCTCGAAACGGCGATAACTGAATTTGGAAAATAGACTTGGTGTGAACGCCATTGGCCAACCCAATCCGCCGTGCAGGTCCCGACCGCCAAGCAGGTCCCGACCGCCGCGCGGGACGCAGCTTATACCAGAACGATTATGCCGTTACGAGACTTATTGCAGCAAATTCCCGAACCGATTGTGATGGACCCGGGTTTCGTTGTAGCGGTCCGCGGGGCCTTTTTCTTCCGCTGGATGGCCGAGGGCGATGAACGCCAAGGGAACGACGTGTGGCGGAAGGCCAAACAGTTCGCGGGTGGCCGCGACCCGGTCCTCGACGGGGTAGACGCCCAACCAGACCGCGCCCAGACCCTTGCCATGCGCCGCCAGGAGCAGGTTCTCGATTGCCGCGGAACAGTCCTGCACCCAGAACCCCCGGTATTTCTCGCGTTCCAGGTCGCCGCAGATCAGGATAGCTGCCGGCGCCTGCTTCAACATGGCGGCATAGGGATGGAAAGCCGGGATCGCGTCCAAGGTCTCGCGGTCATCAATAACGATAAACTCCCACGGCTGTTCGTTGCCGGCCGAGGGCGCGCTCATCGCCGCCTCGAGCAATTCCCGCAGGTCAGCTTCCGAAACAGGGTCTGCCGTATACTTGCGGATGCTGCGGCGGGTGCGGATAGCTTCCAGAATATCCATGGTCCAATCCTTTTCTCAGAGGTTCAGGCGGAAGAAGGCGTTGGCGTTGCCGAAGAGCCAGGCGCGGGCCACCTCTTTGGCCTCGTCCAGGCCGAGGTATTCGAGTTCGACCATGTCGCTGAGGGCAATAGCGATGTTGTCCCGGGCGATCTGGGCGTGGGCCCACGCGCGGTCAGTGCTGCCGCCGAAATCGGAGCCGTAACCGTGCAGCTTGCCGTGGGGCACGCATGAGAGCGCCTGTTTGAACATGTTCTGGCAGTATATCGGGTCAATGATGTTGGCCCAACAGAAGTCGAGGGCTACGTTCGGATAATTCTTGCCCAGGTAGAGCAGCTCGGCGCTGTAGGGCCAGTTAGCGTGGAATAGGTCGAAGCGCACGTCCTGATGCAGTTCGATAACCTTGGTCAGGCCAATGGCGTTGGTCTTGGCGATGTCGTTGCGGATGCCGGCCATGTGGCCGGTGTGAATCTGGACGGGCAGGTCCAGGTCGCGGGCCATGCGCATGAATTCGTGGAACAGATAATCGTCCAGCGGCTTGATGCCATCGGGATAAGAAGCGCTGCGGCGCGGGTCTTCCATGAACCAGTTGAAGATGGCTTCGGCCTCGGCGCGGGCGGGATTACCGTAGTCGAGCGTGCGTGAATAGGCGGACTGGTCCTTGAAGGCTACGGCGCCGAACTTCTTGAAGCCCGCAAAGATTTCCCGGCAGACCTCGATATACTCGTCCAGCGAGCTGACCGTGCGGCCGAGGGGCGCCGCCAAGCCCTGGACCGCGCCGCAGTCGCGGATGCCGTGGTACTCGGGCAGGCCGATCACCAGCCGGCCGCGCGGCGTGAGCTTGGCCGTGCCGTCGAGCACGGTCTTGACGTCCAACCACACATTTTCGATCCGGGCGGCGATATTGGCCTCTTCGAGGATGTCGTCAAAGGTTTTTTCGTCCGTCAGATCAAGAAGTTTGTCCTGCATGCGCTTGAGCGCGGCCAAGGTCAGCTTGTCCTCGCCGTAGAATTTCTTCAGCACCCGGCGGGTGACCTGGGCATAGCCGGTGTGGCAGGTGCGTTTCCAGGCCTTCTCGAACACGGGCCAGCGTTTTTCGAGCGGCTGCTCAGTGTCGTCCATAATCCGAACGTCCGCCTCGGAGGAGGCGCTGAGGATGTCGCTACTGAAATAGCCGCTTTTGAGGGCGACAATCGGGTCGGTGTACTTCGGCCCGCATTCGCCTGAATGGTCGTGGCAGTCCACGATCGGCACGGTCTCACAATGGGCGCGCAGTTCGTCAAAACATTTTGCCCGGCTTTTCATTTTGCTTGGCTCCTTTCGCTTAGAAAACCCCAGCCAGGGAGACTTCCCTCGCGTAATGTTTCGGGACAATAACGGCGCCGTCCCGGCTTGCAACTACCGGCAAAGAATATAGTCTGTCAGTGGTGTCCAAAACAGATTCTGGACGGAGGAGACGGATGAAATGAAACACTATGAACTGCTGTTGCTGCCGCTGCTGATGCTGCTTGATTATTACCTTACCGTGATCGGGCTGAGGCTGGCAGAGAAGAAGTACCGACGTCACTTCCGAACGCCGCATTACGAGCTTAATCCAATCTGGCAGAAGCAGGTTGAAAAGAAGCGGAACTGGTTTAATCTCCGGCATCTTTCGCTGGTCGCACTGATGACCGCGCTCTTATTCTGGCTCGATCATATCACCGTTTTCGATACATCTCTTCCTTTCTTCCTTGGCGCCACCGTGCTGGTCTATGCAACCGTAATCGGCAGCCACTTAGCGAATATCATGATCTTCCGGCGGTGCTTCAAGCATCCGGCGGCGGTCTCCGGCGAGGTAAACCTGGCCCATACTTTTGTCTTGAAAAGCTCGCAGTATCGGTGCTGGGCTTTACTTGTGCCTTTTGCCGTGGCGGCCGCATTTGTCAGAGACCCATTTCTGTATGGCGGGGTGGCCGGGATCCTCATTTTGATGCTCGTTCATTCGGTCTGGCTTATCAGAGCAAAGTCGCTGGCGCGCAAGGAAAAGCGCGAACCGCAGTCAGCGCCCCCGCCGGATGCCTCCGGCCCCGACTCAGGCTGAAGCGTAGCCCGTCCCCGGGACGAGAACTTTTGCCAAAAACCAGTTTCCTCTTGAAGGGCCGGGTTTGGCATGATACCGTGCATTTGGATATATTAAGCAGCGCGACAAGGAGGTGTTCTCAATGATTCCAGTGCTGAAAATCGAGGGGGAGGGTCTTGCCGAGGCCTGGGAGAAGTCGCTGGTGGCCGTGTACGAGCAGGGCGCCAGGATCAAGACCCAGTACGATAAGCCGGAGGACCCGCCCAGCCTGGACTGCACAATGATTATCGTGGTTCACGACCCGCTGGCGGAGCCGATGATCCATAAGGACTTGCCGGGCGGGGTGGACGACCTGCAGGAATATGTGATGGAGGTCGTGGACGGCATTAAGAACCACTTGGTGCGCGATCCGAATGATCCCGACGATACGCGCTGGGAATACACCTATAACGAACGGTTGTTCCATTACAAGGTTCCCGGCCTGGACGGGGCGTTCGACCAGATCGAGATGATCGCCGCCAAACTCGCGGAATCGCCGCACACCCGCCGGGCGCAGGCGATCACCTGGAAAGTCTGGGAAGACAATGTTTGCTACGACCCGGCCTGCCTCCAGAGCGTCTGGTGCCGCTTGACCGAAGACGACGGCGTCTGCCGGCTTAATACCAACGTGCGCTTTCGCTCGAATGACGCTTATAAAGCCGCCTTTATGAACATGTTCGCGCTCACCCGCCTGCAGGAGAAGATCGCCGGGCGCATCGCCGAACTTGCCGGGCGCGAGGTCAGGCTCGGCCGCTATGTGCACATGGCGGACAGCTATCACATCTACGGCTCGTATTTCAATGAGTTCGAGAAGCGGTTCATGGGCGCGCTCGAGAAGCGCAGCTTCGAGGAACGCACCATGCGCTACGAGGACATGAAAGAGCTTATGGAAGAAGCAATCCCGCGAATCATGGCCAAAGTCGAGACCATGTCCCGCTGACCAAGAAGGAGGCGGTCATCATGAACGAGAGCGCCAGGCCGCGGGTGTGCCTGGAGATCGATCTGGGCAAGATCAGGTCGAACTTCCGCATTATCGCCGAGGCGGTCGAGCCGCTCGAGGTGATGGCGGTTCTAAAGGCCAATGCCTATGGCCTCGGGGTGGAACCTATTGCCGCCCGCCTGAAAGAGGCCGGCGCCTGCGCCTTCGGCGTGACAGAACTGCGCGAGGCACTGGCAATCAAAGAACTGGGACTGCCGGTACAGGTTCTCGGCGGGGTTATTGCGGACGAAATTCCGGTCGCCGTCGAGCATGGGATCATTCTCCCGATTACCGACCTGGCAACGGCACAGGCCCTCAGCGCCGAGGCGCAACGCCAAGGTAAAACACCTGACTGCCATTTTCTCGTGGATACCGGCATGGGCCGGCTGGGCATCCTCTACAGCGAGGCGGAGCAGGTCATCCTCGAGGCGCTAACGCTGCCCGGCTTGAACTGTTGCGGCATCTACTCGCATTTCCCCTTTGCCTATGGCGACGATGATTTTTCCTGCCACCAAGTCGCCGCGTTCACCCAACTTCTCGACCGGCTCGCGGCGCAGGGCGTCAAATTCGCGCGGGTCCACATGGCCAACAGCGACGGCATCCACAACATCGAGGGTTCGATCAGGGCGCCGTTCAACCTGGTGCGCACGGGCATCAACCTCTACGGTTGTTTCGATCTCGAAGGCCCCCGGACCCTCCAACTCGAGGAGGTATTGACCCTTAAATCGCGGCTGGTGGCGGTGCGCGAGCTGCCTTTGGGCGCCTCACTAGGCTACGGCCGCACCCACCGGCTGGCAAAGCCCACCAAGGTCGGCACCGTAGCCATTGGCTACGCCGACGGTCTGCCGCTGAGCATGTCCAACCGCGGCAAGGTCAGAATCCATGGCCGCGACTGCCTGATCCTCGGCCGCGTCTCGATGGACTACACCACGGTCTCGCTCGAGAACGTTCCCGAAGCCAAACCCGGCGACGAGGTTATCTGCCTGGGCGACGGCATCACCGTCGCGGACTGGGCCGCCGCCAAGGGCACCATCACCTACGAGATCGTCTGCTCCTTCGGCAACCGCGTCGAACGCCGCTACATCAACTGAACCTTTTGCGTCGGGCTCAGTTCTGTAAGCGCCTTTCCCACGATACCTGATAGCGGAAGCCTGATACCGGGGGCCTCATACCAGAAGCTGGAAACGTGAACGATTTATGCCCGCATTGCCTGCCTTCAATGCGGGCATTAATAATATAACCGGCAATGACGTTTTTGCCAGGAATAAAGGGAAAAATAATCCAAGGGCGGTTCTTGCCAGGCGCCTGGTGGGCGTCCGGTGGGCGTCCGGATGGTCGCCGTTGTCTTAACCAGCTACAGCAATTCGGAGTTGACGAAGTTGACCGCGTTCTCGCTTCTGTAGGCGCCTTTCCCGCGATACCTGATAGCGGA
>SDBT01019081.1_pt1 | contig 10755 bp, 11 predicted proteins | sample 2277101 | NCBI WGS metagenome assembly SDBT01 (sample SAMN10404973, study PRJNA504765) | marine sediment metagenome | isolation source: marine sediment core GS10_PC15, 103 cmbsf | place: Arctic Ocean: Southern Knipovich Ridge | collected 2010 | reverse complement strand
ATTTTTTATCAAAAAAAAAATTAATAATTTAGCCATCTGGAAACAAGCATTTGTTCACAGTTCATACAGTAAAAACTGCAAAAGAAATAGAAAATATAATGGTTTCCTTCAACAAACTGATTTAGATAGTGACAGTTCATCTTCTGATGACAACTATTCTGATTATCTTGAAATTCAAGAGGAATCTAATGAAAGATTTGAATGGTTAGGTGATGGTATTTTACAGTCAGTAGTTGCATCATATTTATGGAAACGATATACGAAACAGGATGAAGGATTTTTAACAAAAATTCGTAGTAAATTAGTAAAGACAGAAAGTTTAAGTAAATTGGCAAAATATTATGGATTTGATGAATATTTAATTATATCAAAACATATAGAAGATAATTGTAATGGCAGAAATAATGCACACATTTTAGAAGATTCTTTTGAAGCATTTATTGGAGCAATGTTTATAGATTTTGGTGAAAAAAATGAAGCAACTGGTTATGGAATTTGTTGTAAATTTATTATTAATACATTGGAGAATTGTGTCGATTTTACAGATTTAATTATGAATGATGATAATTATAAGGATCAATTAATGAGATTTTATCAGAAGAATTTTAATGGAAAATTTCCTATTTATCATGAAGAATCATATGAAGAAGAAAATAAAACTTTTCATATGTATGTAACACATCCATTAACAAATAAAACTGTTGGAAAGGGCAAAGCACAATCTAAAAAGAAGGCAGAACAATTAGCAGCTAAACAAGCCACATATTTTTTTAATATCAAATAAGAGACGTCGAGTCGTCCCTTAGAATCCCTCACGTTCCAAATAAATTCTTCTCTATTCTATAATTTTTTCTATAATTTTTTCTATAATTTTTGGAGCGAAACCTGAGGTTTGGAGCGAAGCCTGAGGTTTGGAGCGAAGCGATGTTTTTGCCAAGACTTCTCTCCAAAGGAATTCTTCTATTATTTGTTAAAAAAAGTATAAATATAATATATAATGATATCCATTGAAAATTATGTCTGTAATCTTATAGCTGGAAATAATCAAATTACGAATCTTTATTTTGCTGTAGATAGAGCACGTGACATTGTCAATAAAGATAATAGAATGCAAAGATTTGATAAAAAAATATCTTTTAAAGATATTGGTTCTAAAGTCTATTCTAGTACACAATTAGTTAATTTTGAAAATTTATCTTATAGAACTTCTCTTAACTGTATTGTTAGTGAAATAAATGGAACACCTACACTTGATCAATATATTTTACTATTATTGAAAGGTCGTAATACAATTAGAGGTTTATATCAAGGATGTTGTCGTGCGAATGTTTTAAGAGATCAAGGCAAAGTATTTTGTTATACATTTGTCAATCCATATGGATCAATAGCGAATGTAAATAAAAATAAATTATCATTTAGAGGATGGAGTATATTTTTAACATTTTATTGTAAATGTGAAAGAACAGAGTTTGATCCATTATTAGTTTTTAGTGGTTTATGAAAAATTAATTAAAAATCTCTAAGAATTTTTCTGGAGTTATAAGATTCAACATATATTTTCGATATTTGATGAATGTTTCATATTTTTCAATATCTTTTTTATTAACTATTTTGAATAATTCTTGTTGACCTTTTCTAATAATTCCTACACCCCAATCAGCATCAACTACATAGACTTCTAAATCATCTCGAGTAGATCTTAATTTGGTAATAATTTTCCATGCTTTTCCATTCCAATGTCTATCAGTATAAGTTCTATTATTCCAAATAATTTTATTAGATGTTCTGCCATGATATCTCATATTATAATTATCTCTTTGTAAAAATTCTATAGGTGGATTACAATCATGTAATAATATAGTTCCATTGTCATTAAGATGTAATAAAGAATTTTCAATATCTGTCATAACATTATATTCATATAGACATCCATCAATAAATATTATATCAAATTTTTCATCTTTATCTAATTTTTTAAAGAATTCTACAGATGTATATTTATAAATTTTATCCTTCCAATGCATATATGTTGGATCATCTTCTTTTGGAGAAGGATCTACACCATATTTTTCGGTAATATAAACTTCATTAAAATGAGCACAATTATATACACCAATTTCTAGATAAATTTTATAATTATATTTTTTGATAAGATGATTAATAATACTATTTCGATTAATATTATGAAAATCATGTCTAAAATGATGCATACTACATAGTCCATACATTTCTTTATTATTTTTATGAAATTTGATTCTTTTCATTTTAAAATATTGATGATCAACTCTAAAGTATTTATAAATATCAAATGTATTTAAAAAATTTATCTTCTCTATTTCTCCATTTATTATTTCATATTTAGGAAATATATTATATCTTTTTTTTATACAAGTTCCAAACCAATGATATAATTTATCCCACACAATTTTTTTAGTTATAGTTGTACCTTTATTTGCAATATGAATATTATGTAAATAATATGTATGTTTTCGTAAAGGTTCTTCAATAATTTCTTGAATATCATAAATATAATTACTAAATTTTTTATAATCTAATAATGGATATACATAATGAATAACTGAGCGATGATATATTTTAACATGTGTAGATATTTCTAAAATAGCTGGTTTATATTCTTTCAATATATCAATGATATTATCCAATTCATCTTCAAATAAATTTATAATATAATCTACAAAAAGATAATAACAATATATTTTAGGACATTCATAATATAATTTATTCACAGTATCTTGTGTATCGTCAATAATAATATCATAATTTTCATTTTTAATTGAATCAATATTTTGATTGGTATATATTATTAATGTTTTCATTAATAATATATTGTAAAATATTTTAATAATTTAGACGTCAACTAGTTTAACCTTTTATACCCCTTTTAGCTAATTTTCTTTTTGCTTTTTTAAATGATATACTACCAGTTTTAACTTTAGTTGGAGGAACCACTTTTTTTGTATATGGTTTTGATACTTTAACTGTTCCTGGAATTGCAGGTGCTCTAGGAATATTTTTAACTATAGGTTTTACAACAGGTTTAGTCACAGGTTTTACAACAGGTTTTACAACAGGTTTAACAACAGGTGTATTTACAGATTTATTTACAGATTTATTTACAGATTTATTTAGAGGTGCAGGTGTAACTGTAGGTGTAACTGTAGGTATAACTGTAGATTTATTTACAGATGTAATAGTTGGTTGAGGAGATATAATGCATATTCCTTTATTTAAACATGTATTGCCCAAAGAGTAACAACTAGTATAAACTTGTTGTAAGTTAGATTTATTTTTAATTTTAGTATTTCTTTTTTTGAAACCATCCATAAAACCTTGTATACAAACTTCAAATTCTTCATTTGTACATTTACTATTATATGTACTTACATTACTTGTAGTATTTATATTATTTGTAGACATTATGATAATATAATATATACTAACATAAAAAACTGCTCAAAGTTATTTCTTTTTCATAGTCATCACCTAATAATATATATGTTTTGAGATCAGAATTTTCTAAAAATAGATGGAATAACTTAATAAAATTATTTAAACGAATTAATATAACATTGTTCCAATAATCAATATCAAAATCTTCTTCAATAATATTCATATTAATTTGACCATTTTTTTTTATACTTTCAACTAAATGTCCTTTAGGTAAACCCAAGATATACATATAAGCTTGGATTTGTGGTTTTTCATAATCTCTCATTTCTCCAAATAATTTATAAATTCTATTTTTAATTTCTACTACGATATTATCATCCGTAATTCCATCTATTCTGCCTCCAATTATCCATCTAATATCTTTATATATACATAAATTTCTTTTAATAAATTTAGAATCCTGATTAACTTTATTACCTGTACATTTTATGTAATGTTCGATTACACTTTTTTCATTAATTGTTCCAAATGTTTTATTAGTAACACTTTCTAATGATTTTTTAAATTCATCTTTTACATTTTGATTCAAATTTGGAGTATTATTTAATTCTTTAAGTATTTCATTTCTATTATTTAATAATTGACTTGTATCTTTAGTTGTTAGACATTCATTTACTTTATTCTTAAAATCAAGATTACTTTCTGCTTGTACTCTTTTAATAAATTCTATATCAGATTCTTTTTGACTAACTGTTACATCATGTTTTTGTTTAATTGAAGATAAAAAATTATCATAATCTATTTGATAATTTTTTTGCCAAAGTTTAATTATTATTTCATATAATTTTTGATATTTGTTAATACCAACTACGACTGCTAAATCACTTGCAGATATACAGATAGATTTCATATTATATATTTATATATATTTATCTATCTTCTTTAAACGCTAATAATGTAATAATTATTCATAATATTTTCCTACAATTCCACCGATTATACCACTACTAATTCCAGCAATTAATCCAAATTTTACACCTATTACCAATCCAATTGGTCCTCCTATTACAAATCCAGTAGTTCCTGCAATAAGTGCAGGTCCATAACTCATTTTGGAAGTGTCTTTAATATCTTGAATTGCAATTTGAGTATTAATATTAGTTTTATCTGTATCTTTTTCAATTTTATTAATATTTTCACCTTGACTGCATAAAATATTTAAATATTCTATTTGTAAAAATTGTAAATCAGATAACTCTTGATTTAATTTCATTAATCTTTGATTTTCTTCAATAATTATATCATCTTCAATAATATCAATAGGATCATCAATATTAATTTGAGTTAATTTAATAATATTAAATTGTTGTATCATTCTATATAAAAATATTGATATATTTTTCATATATCGCATTATTTTTAAGTAATATTAAATAAATATTCATAAATTCTTTTAGCAACAATAGGTCCTAATTTTCGATTACTAATTTTAATATCTCTTAACATAATATCTTTAGTATTTGTATAATCATTATATTCTTGAATTAATTTTGCCATATTTTTATATAAATCAGCTATATTTTGTGCCATAATTATTGAAACACCTGGAATTTGATGTAATTGATTAATAAAACAAACATTTACATTCATATTATCTTTTTTCTTTGTTTTTAATGAATTACTATAATTAATATCTTCATTACAAAGATTATTAAATATATTTTTATCATTTCCTATTAATATATCTCCATACTTTGGCAATCTCTTAGAAATATCTCTAATAAATTCAGCACTTTCTTGCATATTTTGAGTTAAATAAATATGAATATTATCTCTAATCATTGTATTTATGATGCAACCTTTATATTTTTCTATATCAAATGTTTTATGATATTTTTTATCTAATTTATTATAATTTTCTTCAATTAAATAAATAACACGATGACTTTTAAGTCTAGCTTTTTGTTCATGATATCTACCATCATTTAGAGATGATGCTAAATCATTAATAGTTTTTCTTTCAATATAAAGTACATTTAAGTTGTGATATGTAAATAAAATGTCTCCAATTTCTAAAGATTTAATATCAAAATTAATAAAATTTTGTAATAGATTGATAAATATTTTATTTTCTTTACAATCGACAATAATATTCATTTTAATTAATTATAAATATTTATTTAAGTAATTTATGAATAATTAAAAAATTAGTTAATAAATTATAAAAAAATTGAATAATTTATATAAAGATACTTTATATAAAATAATTATAGATGGATATTAAAAATACATTTCAAGTTTATAAAACTTTAACAGAAATACTTTCTGATAGAGGTTATATATTATCTCATGAAATAGATTATGATGAATTTATTATTATGTATGAAGAGAATAATTATGATTTAACAGATGATAATAAAAAAATAAATGTAACATTTTTCAAAGATATAAAAACATTTGGTAAAAAAGATTTGGAGACAATAGTCCAAGGGATTAAAGAAGATTTTAATAATAATAATATAAAAATTATTATAATTCTTAAAGATAAATATAATATTACAATTGAGAAAGAATTAACAAATGCATTGTATAAAAATGTAGAAATATTCTTATTTAAAAATTTAACATTTAATATTACTAATCATGAAGATGTACCTAAACATATACCTCTAACTGAAGAAGAAGCTAAAGAAGTTCTTAATATATATAAATGTACTAATATGCAAATTCCAAAAATTCTATACACTGATCCTATGGCACGATATTATGGTTTAAAACCGGGACAGATGTTTAAAATTATTAGAACAAGTCCTTCAGCAGGTGAATATATAAGTTATAGATATGTGCGTTAATAATAATATAAGTTTTCTATAATAATTAAAATATATTTATTTTCTCTATATCTAGTATAATGGATAATTTATTGAGTACTGTTTTTCCAAATGCTAAAACTATATCTCCAGTATCAATGGCTGAACCTCCTGTTGGTAATGTTCCATCATCTGATTTTTTAAATAGACGTTCAAATTTTGCTAAAGCACCTCCTCATTATAGATCAAGAGATTTAGATTATCGTACTACTTTACCCCCTTCACCTAAAAATAATATTACAAATAATCCAGCATGTGTAACATGTAATAAATATCCAAACAGACCATTCAAGAGAGGTAAGTGTTATATGTTATATTCACCACAACAGAACATATATGGCCCTGTTTGTGGTGATGGTGGTTATAACGCTAATTGGGCAAGAGGTAATAGATTTGGAGTTGATTATCAATATGATAAAGTATTTCATAGGCAAGATTATGGTGTTGATGTTCCAAGATTTATCAAGAAGAATCCTGTAATTGTTTCAAATAGTCCATATTTTCCATTTGGAGATTATGGTTTAAGATTTAATCCTAAATATAAATCATATCCTTATGTCAATAATTATATTAAAGGTAAACCCACATACACTTATCCATATGCTACTCTAAGTCAGCCAACAAAGACTGATGTTTGTCCATCAAATGTGGTTGAAGGATATAAAAATATTGGAAATAAAGGTTATAAAATGGTAATATTAATAGTAATAATATTAATAATATTATATTTTGTAATGCAAAGATAAATTTATTTGAAATATTTATTATTATAAAAAAAATTATAATAATATATTAATTTATATTTTTTTATTAACATGATGCTGGTTTTAAAATTGTTAAAACTTCTTCATCACTATCTGTACTATTCACAGTTACCCAAACATCTCGAGTTATTGATGGATTAGCACCAAAACGGTTACAAGCGTATGTAGGAATTTTTGCTACAATTTTAGTATCAGACCAAGATGTAATTCTATTATGTGGATAATTATAACTACGATTACCAAAATGTATAGAACTTCCACTTCCAGTACCAAAATTTATACCATTTATATCTATTTCTGTATTTGGTAATTCAGATGATGGATTTAATAAAGTTATAAAAGGTGCAGTTGTATTAGCAACAGTATAGTTATGTTCAATGGAGCCGTTAGTGCCATCACCATCTAAATAAGCACGTACATAGTCAACAGTAATATCATTAGTATTGACAGTGACACGAATATGTCCAGAATTTGATTTTTTAACACCACTTTCATAATCTGTATCATTTAAAAGTCTATATTGATCATCAGCAGCTAAAGGACATGCTTGATATACCATACCATCAAGATCTTGTTTAACATATATATGATCATGACCTTGAAAAATAATATTAACATTATTTTCTACCATTAATTGATGAATAGTTTTCGACCAAGTTGATCTTTCAGTATCGAATTCATATACGCCATTATCATTTTCGCCACCCCATTCATATTTTTTAGCCCATTTGGCTCCTCCTCTTACACCACCTAAAACGTGATGTACAAAAACAAATTTAAATTTTTCTGTACTATTTTCTAATTCATCTTTAAACCAATCGTATTGATCATTACCCAATGTCCAATCCCAAGGTTCACCACTTTGTTGTGGATTTGTTAATGTATACCACCATGGAAATATGACAATAAATCTTGCATCACCCCAACTAAATGAGTAATAATCTTCTCTTAAACCAATATGTGTAAATGTATTTGTATTACCACTATAAAATGTATCATCTTGAGGTTGAGGATAATATTTTTTTCTTGCATTTGTTGACCATATTGCTTCATTATTAGCTGTACCATCTAATAACCATCCCCGTTCAAGTTCACGATTACCAATTGCAAAGAAAAAAGGAACAGATTTGGCTAATGCGCTGACAACAGGACGATAAGTAACATATTCATCTTCAACATCTGATTGTCCAGGATTTGTTAATAAATTAATCATAAATGCATCACCAATATCAAAATGTAAATCAGGATTATCATTTAATATATTATCTGTTGCAATTCCATATAGAGTAGAATTATAATGGCTAGTATCTCCAAAATGTGAATCAGCAACTACTGTAAACTTGAAACTTTCACCTGCATCTCGTTGGGTATGAAATTTATTTTCATCATCTTCACTAAATGATCCACTTGTACCAGTACGATATCTGATACGATAATAATATTGTGTATCAGTTGAAAGACTACTAATTACAACTTCATAGGGTACATCAGCAGTTGTACTTTCTGTACTAGTTTGATTACCATAAGAACCTGATGTAGTACCATATTCGATATATACATCGAGTGCAGCATAAGTTAAGATACTAGCTGTTATAGAATTATTTGTTGCGCGACATAAAACAATATCACCATTAAAGCTCATTATATTTATAATATATAGGTATATAATATTTTAAAATTTTTTGAAAATTAAATTGATTAATAATTATTCTTCTATACTTTTAATAAATATTCTACATGCATCTGATACAGTTTGCAAAGTATCATTTCCTGTAAATCTTTGTACTTGTAATTTTAAACTATTTCTTGAATTTACACTTATTATGATGTTATTAGCCGATGCTGAAGCATTTCCTGCTGCAGTTCGATCATGTAATGCATAACATCTCGTACCTGCGACTTCTGTATATCCAGATCCAGTATCTATAACTAATCTTGCAGCAGATGTTGATGGAACAGATCCAGATGATGATGTCATATAACAAGCGTAATCAAATGATAATATAATATTAGTTTTTTTATTAATAGTAATAACTGCACTGTCAGCTGTGTGAATGTAAGGACTATCTTTTCTGCGTTCTGTATCCCAAGTTATATCAGTCCAATCTGTACTGACATCAATTGCACCACCATTATCGTATGCTGAAAAAAAACTTGGTAAGTCAATAAATCTCATACCTTCATTTATTGATGAATCAGTGATTGGATATTGTCCATTCATTGATGGAATTATTCGTCCATTTCCAATTGCAATTGGAATACTTGTTATGGGCATTAACTATAATATAATGTAGGAAAATATTTTTATAAAAATATTATAAAAATATTATTCAAAGTTATTATTGATTTAAATATCATCTTCAAAACAAGTAACACTTATATCAACTTGATTATTTGTACCATCTGTAACTAAATATTGTATTCTTTGATTATTATTACATGGCAATCCTATTAACCAACTGGCTGGTGCAGAAGATACTACTCCAGTTCTTAGACGGATAGGACCTACTGTATCAAATCCTTTCCTTCTAAGACGAACAAAATCGGTATTTGTTCCTGCTGATCCTGTTTGAAATTCTACCATAAGAGATGTAAATGATGATGTTGGTGGTACAAATGAACTTAAATCTATATCTGTCATTGTTGTTGCTGAACCATCATTTAATACTTGTTGTGTATTAATTGTTTCATCATAATGAATTCGACGTGTTCTTCCTGTTCCTGTTTGTTCCCAATCTAAAAAATCAGATGATGCATCATTTCTTACCCAACCGACTCTGCGGAACGTATCAAATCCTGGTGGTAATGTTGGACCTGTTACAGATGTTGACAATAATGTATCTGTTTCTACTATTTCTTTGCTATCCCCGATGACATGAATTGCATACCATGTATCAGCAGATTCTGTACCTGTATCTAAACCACCTGTTCCTGAAGTGGTAATATCAGCAGTTTTAAAATCTGGTAAAATAATATTTACAGTATCGGTAGAATCTCGAGCAGTACCTTCATCTACGCGAACAATAGAAACTGAATTTCTATTCAATGTTAATCCATCTATAAAATTACTAGGAATTGGCGAAACATATTCTAATGCACCAGAACCAGTCATACCTGGTTGAGAGACAAGAATATTTCCGGTTGCACCAGGTAATATTGAAATTGTGGAACCGGAACCATCTTCAGCATTAAGTGTTCCAACAGGATTAAGTCCGAAGGTATTATCAAGAATATAATTACTTACCAAATTATCTAAAGCAGTTTTTTCTGATCCTGAAATGGTAGAGACAAATATAATATCAACGACATCAGCATTTAAAGAAATGCCTATTAAATCTGTTGTAATGGCTGGATCGTTAATAATTTGATTATCAAGTTGAGCAATATTTGGGGCAATACCTCCAAAATCGCTAGATACACTGTATGTTTCTGTCATATATATATATTTATATAATATTTATATAAATAAATATTTACAATATTGTATAAAGATTTTATTTATATATTTTTTATTAATTAATTAACATTTACGGCTGATACTTGTATTACTGCGTTCCAGATTTTTGAAATACCAATACTATTATTAGATCTTCTATAATCGAGATCAATTGTATGTATACCTCTTGTTAAAGTTATGATTTTAAATCCTTGTGAAGTAAATTGTGAAGAAGATTTAAGACTAATTGGTTCTTCAAAATGTTCTCTAATTG
>SDBT01019080.1_pt1 | contig 10755 bp, 11 predicted proteins | sample 2277101 | NCBI WGS metagenome assembly SDBT01 (sample SAMN10404973, study PRJNA504765) | marine sediment metagenome | isolation source: marine sediment core GS10_PC15, 103 cmbsf | place: Arctic Ocean: Southern Knipovich Ridge | collected 2010 | reverse complement strand
ATCACCTATTGTAAGCTGTGCTGTGTGACCAACGACGATTCCCGTGGTGGGGAGAAGGAGTTTATCACTTATGGTAACGCCTGCACCGTTGGTCAGCTCGTCAATTTTATCAATGCTCAGAGTCCCCGTTCCCGAGTCCAAGAACATGACCGCAGTGAGAGAACCTGAAGCCCCATACCCCCCCCGATAATCAGTCCCTACGTTTGCAGTAATAAATTCCATCAGACTCGTCTGGATACCAATTCCATTAGTTGTTCCCCAGGCAGCGAGCTTCATCCCTGGAGACTGTGTATTTTCTCCTAGCCCTCCTGTCGTGCCAGTCAGGGAAATGCTTCCATCGGTAGTCCGAAGGCTATCGCCTGTTCCTAAATCGAGACGGTTTGCAGCTCCACGAAAGAGTGCAACGTCGGCACCTATAAGGAGCCCTCCAGTCGAATCATCACGAGACAATTGTAGCTGCCCTTCATTGGTGAGTTTCATCGCCGACGCGGTAGTGATGGAGGGTGAGAAATTCAAATCGTCCGACGTTACATGAATCGACCATAGCTGGTCTGTTCCATCGTGGTCAGCAGCCATGAATAGTTTGAGTTCGCCACCATCGGTCGATGATGCTCCGTTACCGAACAGCGAGAGCACACCACGAGTCGTGTCATCAACACCTACCGTTAGCCCCCGAACCGACACGTCGGCATCCTTGTCCCAACCATACTCCGTTACAGTAGCTATCTGCACAATGTCTTCAATCGGGCTGGTGATAGAACCAGCCTTCTCCCGAGTGAGTCGGATGAGGAACTCGCCTCCTACTGCAACCCAAGCAGACACATCTGCGGCTTCCCACGCGATGACTCCGTTGTTCCTCATACCGTTGGTACCATCAGCAGGGAAGAACTCCGTGTAGGCTGGGCCTGCACCGGACGAGAACTCGAACTTCGTCTTACAGTCCTTGCTCGCGACGGTCGCAAATATGAACTCTAGCTCTTCGTATTTCGTGGCATTACCAATCGTCACTGTGTCACCGTTAGCAACGAAGAACACGATGTCCGTGCCGGTCGATGTAAACTCAGTTAGCCGGTCGGTTGTCTTCACAAGAGCCGAGGCCATGTTACCGAATGTTCCTGATAGCTGGAAGATTGGCCCCACTAGAGCACCCACCGTTAGCCCATGAACTGTTGCCGACCCTGTAGTAGTTAGTACCTCAATAGCAGAGACAGACCCACCATTTGCAAGGAACTCATCGATGTTGATGAGAATGACTTCTTCGTCTTGACCGGCGACGATAGCTCCAGTGGTGTAGACGATGTCGATGGCAGAGATGTTACCGAAACCAGCATCATCAACAATAAGTTCGAGAGCGTGTTCACCAGCAGTGGTGGCTGTGTGAAGAATTTCGACTGCACCCTCGTTACCAATCGTCATCAACTCTGTACCTGCGGCGACGGCACGAAGAATGTCTTCGTCAGTGTTAGTCTCTGTGTGCCAAGAAGTATCTCCATCAGCATCGATGATGTGGTCGATGACAGGAGGGACTGCCGGAGTAATAGTTGGGCCGGAGTATACCGTACCATTAGCAACCCAGTCAGGTGCCCAGATGTCGGATATGTAGGGGTTTAACTGGTCACTGTCGACGGTGAGGAAGGTGCCAGTTGGGACGACACCCGACGTTACCACACCGTGAATTCCGTGGATGTATAGGTTCGCTTGCTGGTTCGCGGCTGGCCCCTGGAAGTCACCGAAGTCCGTGTCGTTCGCAGACGCAATGAAGGTGATGTTCGAATACTCAACACCCGAGTGGTTCGTGTCGGTCGCTGCATGTTTGAAGTGCGCGCCGGAGCTACCGCTCTGGAGAGTGATGTCTTTGAATGACCACCGTTGATGGTTGCCGCTAGCTGCAATGATGATTGAGTTCGTCACCGTGTAGGAGCCACCCTGGACGAAGGAGAAGTTGGCAGCGTTCGTTGCGTCCGTCCCAGGCGTACCGGCGGCGAGTTCCTTCCACCAGTAGGTCATCACGAAGTCGTTGTCTATTACCCACAATGCATCCGGTGGTGTCGAGCCCTCATTCTGGAAGAACCCTTTCAGTGTTCCCGTACAGTTTCGCGTAGTGATGATGAGGTTACCCAGGGCATCTAGCGAGTCATTGTTTCGAACGAGGAGACCTGAAATGAAGTGAACCTGTTCGAACCAGAGGTTACGAATTTCAATAGTCGTCCCTCCATCAAGGAAGTACACTGCCTTCCCTGAAGTCGTGATGTTGATGCCTATGTTCTTGAAGAAGATGCCGGCTTCATCACCACCTGAACCACCGCCCCCACCTGATGTCTGCGTGAACAAGTCACCGGTGGTAGCCGTGATGGTCTTCCATCTGTCCTGCCATGAGATGATGGTGATGGTCTGTGTGTCGCCCATCCCCCCACATTCTACATCATTTGCGGTGATGTCGTCGCAGATGAATATGGTGGAATCAGTGCCGGCAAGGATAGCCGCGGCCATCGCCGCAGCCAGTGTGGTGTGCGTACCATTGCCACTTGTTTCCACCACGAAGTCTACACAGGGCACATTCCCGAGGCCGAAGTCAGAGATTTGAATCTTAATCTCACCGACGAAGTTGCGGTCTCCGGTCGAACCGGACGTACGAGTAGCACGCGGCCGAAACCAGTGTGGGCCGGTGAGCCCAGTGAACTCAGCCACACCGTTGTCGCCAGTGTTCACTACGGCGGCAACTGTCGGCCAGTTGTCCAGGTCGACAGCCTCAATCGGCACGTTCTTCAGCGGTCGGTTGCGCTCGTTAGTGATGGCCACAGAGTAGAAAGCCATTAGAGGTTAAGCCTCGTGGGCACGCTAGCGCCCCTCTCCCAGGCTAGGTTCAACACGAACCTATCCCTCGTTAGCAAATCGTCCTCCCAAAGGTCAATCAGTTTGAGACCCCGTGCCGTGAGTATCGCCTTGCTGATGGCGTCACGCGCGCGGTCGGCGGGTTGCTCACGGTGGAATCGCTCACCCTGCACACGCCACCCTTCCGACTTGAGGGGGAAGTAGTAATCAAGGATGAACCCACCAAAGCGGGTACGGCCACCGAGCAGGGGGAACTGGAAGATGAAGTCAATGCCAGGGCGCTGCTTCTTCTCCTCAGTCAGGAACTTCCAAACGATGAACTCAGGGAGGGAGCCGTTGGTGGTTAGACGCCACACCTCAAACTCGGCCAGAAGGTCATCGTCCTGGTTGCCAGGGATGGGTATCTCAGGGCCGACGAGCGGCTTGAGCTCACGACCCTCTACCTCGAAGGCTCGTCCACGAAGGGGAACGGCTGGCACCCGAGGACGGCGCATACGCTGAGGTGATAAGGGCATTAGTTACCAGACCAGATAACCCCTCGTAGACGCGGCTGTGCACTGCTAGTCACATTGATGAAGGAGATGTTTGTGACGAACTCTAATCCTTGGTCATCGTAGGTATCCCCAACCTCGAGCAAGATGTCGGTCACCGTAGCCGTATTATCGAAGGCTACGGCCGCGGCGCCTGGCCCCTCGTTCACAATCGACACCATCCGGCCCTTTTTGAGCGCCGGCACCGCTACCAAGTCTTCTGCGGTAGCTGTGACGGCCAATGTGACGTCAAAAGAGGTGGGAGTGTCTGCAATAGGGAAGTTATTCGGGCTTCGTGGGGTGATTGGCATGTATTACATCCTTTCATTTTCAGTATAGCGCTTCCGGCCGAGGCGTTACACCAAATCTATGCTTTTGAGCAGCTTGATGATGGCTTCAAGGTACTCGCTAGTTGATTGACCCCCCACAGGTGCCTTTTGGAGGCTCAAGTAGGTCGGAAGTATCAGACTGGCGAGTAACATAAAATCTGGTTTCGGGGCCGTCTTGATAGGCATTAGTCTTCTACCACTGGCTCCAATAATTGCAAATCCACGAACCATTCACCATAGGTACCGCCGTCTGTGCTCTGCCTGAAGTCGTTAAATGTTCCTGGTAGGTCGGCGATACGCACGTTGATTTCCTTCTCGAGGGAGGGGATGAACAACGTGACCAGAGGCTTCTTGTTGCGCAGTGTCTTGAGGAATTGCCAGTAGCCATAGATGCTGTCTTCGTCATCGCCCACCTTCAGGCCACGCTCCTTCATGGCCGACAGGTTAACCCGCGCCGTCCATGCGGTGCGTAGCTCAGGAAGCTTCTCAAACACTAGGATGAGAGTCTTAATTTCAGGACTACGTGACAGTAGGTCTGAGATACCTTCGGGGCCGGTTCCGCTAGCGTTCATCTGAGTGGCCGTGGGGTTCTCGAAGTTGTCGAATATGTCCGTGCCGTTGTCGTGAGTGGCTGCGGTGCTGCCGTTGTACCCTCGCACGACGGTGAGGTCATTCGTCGCGATAGACACGATTAACATGTCCTCGCTGTCAATGGTAATGGTGTCCAGCGCAGCGAACTGCGAGCCATCCGTCACCGTGATTACCGTCTCCGAGATATCGATGGCCTCATTCGCGTTGGCAGTGCTATCAACGTTGGGCACTGTCTTCCGGTTGAGGGTGAACTTGAACTGCACCGTGGTGAAGGGGATACCGAGGTGTTCATCGTCGAACCACAGTTCCTGCTGGTTGTTCACATACGTGCCTAGGAGCGTGAAGTCACTAGCCTCGTCGTTGTTCAGACGGTACTCCACTTTCACGGTGTTGTCATTTGACATGTGGAAGCCGTCTATCTTCAACTTGTATAGCACACCCTCGATGTCGGAGAACCCGCCATCGTACCAGCCTGTGAGGAAAGCCTTCTCCCCATTCGCGAAGAAGGTGCGCGCCGCAATGGAGCCTGGGTCACCCACGTTGCGGACGAACGGAATGTCACCTGTTGTTGGCAGCTTGAAGGTATGGGCTGTGACGTTGTTGGCGTCGTTCTGTCCATCCGTGGCGAACACGTCGATGTAGCGCGTCGGCTGGTTCAACGAGATGTTTACTGGCAGGCGGTCAACGGTGGCGGCGTAAGGCATCTGAGGGATGAGCCCTCCGAACCATGACCAGCCTGTACCCTGCCACACCATGAGTCTGCCAGTGCCGTCGATTAGGCTACGGGTCAGGGCGAACAGGTGGCTCGTGCCAGGTAGGAACGCGATGATGGCGAAGGCACCCTCCACCCAACTGGGCGGGGCGCCGTCTTTACCGAAGGGGCCAAGGTGGCGCACGGTCTCGCGCAGACCAGGGGCATACTCCCACACATTCACGCCATCCGTCAGGAAGATGTTCCCATTCCACGAGGTGCCTGTCAGAAGGAAGTTCTGCTCACCTACGTCCTTTATTTCATAGGCGGTCTTGGCATCAAAGTCTAGCACGTAGAACTTGCCGCTGTCGATGAAGTACACGGCGGTACCCTCACCCCACGGGGGGATGGCAGTGCCTAGGAACTTAACGCTGTTCCGCGCGCGGAACAAGGGGTCGTTGTCGACGGCTTGGTCAATTACCCAGGCGGCACCATCTGCGGAGGATGTAATCTCGTTGCTCGTAGTCTGACCGATAAGCTGGTCACCCCACACAATCATGTCTGAGAAGTAGACGGCGCCCGACGTATCGAACTCGCCGGCGCCAGGGCCGGAGGCAACAGCCTTGTCCCATGCGGTGACATCGCCACCTGTAGTATTGCGATGGTAGGCATTGTTGAATGAGCCAGTGCTGAACCCACAGGCATATAGGCCCCGTTTCTGGTCGGAGCCGGTGAACTCCACGATACGGTTGATGCGGTTCGTGTTAGCCATCTGGAACTGGCGAGTTAGCGTGGTACGCATACCTGTGTTGGTGTCGTACTGAAGGGTGTAGATAGCGCCGCCAATGCCGCAGTATACGAAGCCAGCAGCATCATGCCTATCCGAGGCAAGAGCCGAAGACTCAAAGGCGAACAGGGTGATGTTAGTCGGGTCAGCGGACGCATCAACTGTGATGCGCTTGGGTGGCAGGGTGATGTGCTTGGTGCGTCGGAGGTCAACACCACCGGCGTTGTCGTAGTGGGTGCCTAGCGCCTCTCGAACGTTGAGTACACGGTGGCCGAAGCCCCCAGTGAAATCGTCCAGGGTGAGGAAAAATGCGTGCTCGCGCTCATCGTACGTGGCGGCACCAATCTTGATACCTGTCGTAAACTCACTAATCGCTGTACCGCGGATTGGGCCATCCACGAGAAAGCGATGCCCATCCAGTTCAATCCAATCGTCCTGGTACTCTGCCTGGGAAAGTGAGGTTTCATCAGCCACAGTTATCTACCTGGCACCAGCTTCGAGCTCGGCTTTACACGGAACTCCATCGGGTGCATGTCTTCAAACTTCTCACTGGTAGCCATCGCCTCACGGCGCAGCTGGGCTAGCTCAGGGCCACGACGGGGGTCGATTGCCGAGGCTAGGCGGGTGGCATAGGCCAGCGCGCGCTCGCGCAGGAAAGACTCCACATGTAAGTCCACTGTATCGGTGGCGGCACTGTAGGTGTTAGTCGGACGCTTCTGTCCGATGAACCGTAGTGGCGTACCGCCGGTATAGAAGAAGTAGTCCGAGTTGATAACTAGTACGGCACGTGAGCCACCTGTGCCTACCTGTCCACCGGAGCCACCCGTGTCCGTTTGAATGTCCCAATACGCTCGATACAGAAGGTCTTCATAGGTCACGTCTGAGAACGGACGGAGGATGTCGGCGTCGTCCAAGTGGGTAGCAGCAGCAGTACCGGCAAACCCACGAGTCACCGTCAGGGCTGTCGTCGAACCAATAGCGTCGATTCGCATAACCTCATCGTCTATCTGGATGAGGTCGTTGACCACAAACAAGTCGGTCGGGCTCATCGTCTCCACAGTGAGGGCTGTGCCAGTAGTATCCGACACGGCTGCGTCTAGGTTAATACCTGTGTCTGCCGTGCTACCATTCTCTCGGGTCTTATCCCCGACGCGAATCTCTGTGATGTATGCGAACCCAGTGGGTATGTCATACTGGTATGTGTTGGCGGCAAGTATGACGGACTCATTCACCTCGAGCGGCAGCAGCCATCCCATGTTGGTGAGGTCGTCCGCGGCGTCATTGACGAAAGACATCCAGTCAATCAGCTTGACTTGCTCCATAGAGGGGTCGCCGAGGTGCCTAGCGGCCGCAGTTAACAGGGTGTTGATGGTCGTCATTATCTGCCGTACACCCTTCGTGACCCAGGCTTCAGAGTGAACAGGTCTTGCTGGTCTTCCAACAGAGACTCGCTGCGGAGCCATGCTTCCTGCTCTAGCTGGCGGTAGTTGGCTGCTCGTCCTGAGCTACCACGTGCGATGTTGCGCGCACCATACGCTGTGGCACGCTCACGCAGGAAGGATTCCATTCCGGTGTCAATGGTTCCCATGCCTTGGGTGTAGTTCAGCTTCGGACGCTTGTGTCCCTTGAGCTCTAGGCTCGCCGTTAGATTCTCGTAGAGCTCCGCACTGAAGCGCAACACGGGAGTTACCCCGTCCTCGATAGTCCAATGGGAGAGAGGCACGACGGTGAGGTCACCACCGTCTGCCGTTCGTATCTCGTAGATGTGAACAAAGTCAGCAGGGATGGTGTACTCGAAGGTATCGGCTGTATAGGCCAGGGCAGTGTCGTCCATCTTAAGGTACCAGCCCTCGTTAGAGGCGTCGTGTGCAGCCTCATTGATGAACTTAATCACCTGAGTCTGGTTGATAATAGCCAGGTCAGGGTCTTGCAATTGATGCGCGATACCGGTGATGAGCTCGTCGACGGTCATGGCGACCTCCTAGAACTCGTATACTAGCCACACGTCAACGGCATACTTGTTACTGGATGTGGTGGAGGTACCAGTAGCCGTCACCTTGATGTAGTTGAACACGTCCTCCGGTGAGAAGGAGATTATGTCATCTGCTGTGGCAGTGAAGTTCACCGACGCGACGGGGGCATCCACCCCTGCGTCGACGATTAGTTTGTCGTACGTGATGAGACTCGCACCACCATCTGGTGATACCTCTACGGTAATTGCGACACTGGCACCAGAACCTGATTCGACCATCTGTACCAGAAGCGTGGTGCGCTTAGGGATACGGCCCCTGAAGTCGTGCTGTCCAGTGATGGACGTCGGACTGTCATCCAGCGTTACATTGATGATGTGCTCAGTGCGTAGCGGCACGACTGGTTCCTTACTTGGCTAGGCGTGTTGAGTCTGCGGCTCGTTCAGCCTGAATCTTTATTTCCTTCTGGCCGCTCGTGATAGCATCTGCGACCTGGGAGGTTGCGTCAACGCCACCATCAGGGCCAGGGGCGCCGGCAGTAGCGAGTGCATCGCCAACTACTTGGTCAACACCTTCAGGATACATCATCGAATCGACGTCCATATCCTTTGGCAGAGCAACCTCACGGTTGTTCAGCTTGACCTGTAGCTCTTTGAGTGCGGCCCAGCCAGGGGTACGCACGTCATTGGCGTCACGACAGACCTGTGGGTGCGCTAGACAGAAGGCGATGACATCGGCGTCATCGGTCACGAGGACACTGTTCACGAACTGTGCCCATATGTCGCCGTCACGCCGACCTACTGGTGTGATACCAGGGGGCATTCCAGGCTGTAGGGGGAAGGTTACTACCTTCCCAGGTGTGACAAGGAACCGCTTGTTCGCATATTCCTTGCAGGCGAAGAAGGTGCGGAACCCGAGGTTCTGCGCTTCCTCCACTGTAATCTGTTCCTGCTCCGTCTGCTTCCTAATCTCATCCACGGCCGGCCGGTCTTCGTTCTTCGGCTGGTCTTGCGGTGGGCTCAGTACCGGAGCGTCACTTGGTTCTAGTCCTGCCATTTGGTTTCCTCCTATGCCTCTTACTTACTCACTGGGATGGGGGCGGAGGTGCTTCGAGGAGGCAATAACCCCCACCCCAGGTGAGTACATGGTTACTTACGCAGCCGACCGTTTAAGGATGCGGTATGCCACAATGAAGGACACACCTTGGGCTGCGGTATCCAGAGTACCGTCGTCGGTCAACTCTGCGTTGATAGCATCGCCTGGGTCTAGTATCTGGCTTCCATTCCAGATTTCGTTATAGACTCGGACGGTGGCGCCGGTCATGTCAAACGCGATGGCTGAAGAACCGGCCGCAAGACCCATTTCATTGACAGCATCTGAGTCAGAGTCGTCAATGAACTCAAGGTCTATGGTTACGGCACTACCGTCAGCCGGTAGCGTGTGGCATACGACGCCCACTGAGAGTACCTCAATCTGCATGTTCACGTTGTCGGGGCAGACCATGAGGGTCACATCAGCGTTCAGTGGGGTCGTCTCGAACAAACGAGACGCCTCAATCATGGTTAGTTTGACAGCAGTTTGCGGTTCAAAGGACATTATGCTCCACTCCTCCGTAAGACACGGTACTCGATAACGAGACACGCGCCTTCCGAACTGGTCGTGGGGGTCGCCACGTCGAACTCCGCATTGATTGCGTCACCTGGGTCTAGTATCTGGCTACCCCGCCAAACCTCATTGCCGATGAGGACAGTTGCGTCATCATCCATCGCGAACGTAGTAGCGTACTCAGCATCTTTGCCAGAGGCACCAGACCCTCTCAGGTCAGTGATGGCATCGGACGCGGAATCGTCAACGAACTCGATGTCTACGTTGAGGTTGGCCGCAGCATCAACCGGCAAGACGTTCGCTCGGTACGTGACCGAAAGTAGTTCCAGCTGGAGGTTGACGTTGTCAGGGCATACCAATAGCGTTACCTCATTGGCCGCAGCGTCTGGCGTTGCTGCGCCAGTCACTGTGTCAATGCTGATAACGTCGATACAGACGTCGGTTTGAGGGGTGAAATCAGCTACAGTCATTAGTTCCTCCTAGGAGTGCCGCAGAACGCGGTACTCTACGACCAGGGCTGCACCCTGTGCTGCTGTGTCGGGGGTCGCCACGTCGAACTCCGCATTGATAACATCGCCTGGGTCTAGTATCTGGCTCCCGCGCCAAACCTGCGTGTTGATGAGAACAGTGCCGTCGTCATCGAGAGCAAATGTGGTTGCGTACTCGATGTCCTTGCCGGTCGCTCCCGACCCTCTCAGGTCAGTCACGGTGTCGGAGTTGGAGTCGTCGACAAACTCGATGTCGACATTGACATTGTTCGATGCGTCCACTGGAGCCACATGCGCTCGGTAGTTTACCGAGAGTAGTTCCAGCTGCCAGTTCGCCCCATCAGGGCAAGCCAGCAAGGTCGCTTCATTCGCCGCAGCATTGGGCGATGTGTAGACAATCTCGTTGATGCCTATCGTGGCGATTATGACGTTGGTGTTCGGGTCAAATCCAGCCATTATCTCACCCTTATGCCGATGCGTCTACAGTCGCGCCGGCTTCCAGCGGAATGTAGTACAACGTCCATAGAATGGCACCCGTGGTTCCGATTTCTGTCCACGTAGCTTCGATAGTGTCAGTGTTGAGTATCCAAGGCGCCTCAGCACCGTTCGGTGTCGCATTTGTACCAGAGACGTTCATCGCAGAGCCGAGACCGGCAAACGAGTAGAACGTCTGGACAATGTCACCGTCGAGTACGGTGAGAGTGTTGAACACGGCCCCGCCAGTGGCTTTCATGTTCACAATCAGGTCACTGTTCGCGTCTATCTGCGTGGTTACTTCACCATAGAAGGCAGTTACCAGGCATTGGCCGTTAACATCGAACAGGTCATCGGCACCCGCACCAGAGGTACGAGTACCTGACTTGGTCACACGATAACCCAATCCTTCGATGAATGGGTTTGCGATTCCTTCAACCACATTCCCACGATACACG
>SDBT01019079.1_pt1 | contig 10756 bp, 16 predicted proteins | sample 2277101 | NCBI WGS metagenome assembly SDBT01 (sample SAMN10404973, study PRJNA504765) | marine sediment metagenome | isolation source: marine sediment core GS10_PC15, 103 cmbsf | place: Arctic Ocean: Southern Knipovich Ridge | collected 2010 | reverse complement strand
ATTAGAACTATCCAATCGTGTAAAGGGGTTGTTCAAAGAGACATATAAAAATAGAGCAGTAACAGTAGCGCGGACGGAGAGCTCATCAGCTATATCACACGCAACACAACTTACATATAAAGCTAAGGGAGTTAAATTACGGGAGTGGTTAGTGGTGGGGGATAGTAAAACAAGACCTACACACCAAACTAATGCAGATGCTGGGCCATTACCTATAGATGTCCCGTTCCCAGGCACGGGCGAAATGTATCCTGGTGAAATAAATTGTCGATGTAGTTTAAGTCCTGTAATAATAACAGAGTAATAACTGGAGAGAACGAAAAAAGGAGTACAACATGAACGATATGAATAAGATTTATACTACAGGTTTTATTACCAAAGAAGACATCGATGTTGAGGAACGAACACTGGTGGGTATTGCCAGCTCTCCTACTATAGATAGGCATAGAGAAATTATAACCTACAACGCGTGGCAGCTGGAAAATTTTAGAACCCATCCTGTTATCTTTATATCTCATAGACATAGCTTGGAGAACTGGATAGCGAAAGCATTATGGGTAAAAGCCACCAAGAAGGGGCTGCTGTTCAAAGCACAGTTTGCTACTTCAGATGCTGCAAAAGAGATATTCCAAACTATCGTTGATCTGGAAATGGCAGCATTCTCCATAGGCGCCCGTATGGTGGAGTGGTCGGATATGACTATTTCAGAACTACCAGACAATCTGAGACAGGACATACCTAAAGAGTTTAAGAGCTCAGATATTATTAGAGTACATAAGAAGGTAGAGCTAAGGGAAATATCGGTCGTGGGATTGCCTGCAAATCCAACTTCTGTTTTAGTCGCCGCCAAAAAAGGCCTTATCAAGTCAGTAGATACGATGAATGAACTACAATCCATATTGGATGAGTTCGAACTAGATGATGGCAGTGTATTAGATGATATAGAAGAACCAGTGGATATACTGATAGGTGTTGATAAAACTAAAGATGCTGAAGATAATGAAGAAGACACGGTAGAAAATCAGATCAATGTAGATGAGAAGGAATGGTTGTACTTAATTCATCACATGCATCCTAACCAAGAGGATGTCATCAAAATGGAAACATTACATCACTGCGACCTATTTAGTAAGAAAGGAAAAAAAGGCGATACTTTCTCACAGAGGCATATTAAAAATAATAAGAAAGGCTTTACACATGTAATAGATGTAAAGGATATTGAAGAAGTACCTGGTGTATTATACGATCATTTAGATAATGAGTTCGAGATTAAAAGCAGAGCTATCGGCGATGTTAAATATGCCGCTATAAAAAGATTGTTGAATAAGTGTGATGACTCTCTAGTAGATAACAACTTAAAGGAACTACGAGAAGTAGTCGGAGCGCTAAAGGCAGAGATTGACACTCTCAAAGAAAAAGGGATAGAGCAATCAGCCGGTATATTTGATTTAGAGGGGATAGAAAGTAATACCGAAGAGTCAATTACAAAAGAAGAATTAGAACTATTGAATCAAGCAATAGACAAGAAACTACAAAAGGCTTACACTCATGAGATGGCTTCAGTAGTTAGAACGGCTATTGCTAGAGCACAAGGTAGAGTACAATAGTAGAAATAGTAGATGTACCACTACTGGAGATATGTTAGACATATCAGGTAGGAGTATATTAGAGCTGTTATATTATACTTAAAATAAAATATAATATAGGAGATTAATATGGATAGAATAGAACTGGAAAAATTGATCGACGAAAAGGTTGCTACTGGGTCTGTCATGGACGAAGACACCAAAGCCGCTCTTTTAGCCTCTGTTAGTTCAGAGATTGAGAAAGCTGTTGGACCAGTGAATAAACGAATAGACCTTATGGTTGATGAAGAAGATAAAAAAGATCCCTACAATGGTTTCAAAAGCATGGGTGAGTTCGCTAAGGCGGTTCATACCTCTGATACAAGTAGGGGTAGAGTTCATGACAAAAGACTTGACAAAGCTGCTGGCGATGGTATGACGGAAGTTGATGCCGCATCTTTAGGTCATCTTATTCCTACAGGATTTTCGAACGAACTGATGGTGGCTGCACTTGATAATGCGGACCTATTCAGTATGGCTCGTAGTATCCCATTGGATGTCAATAATGTTGATGTTCCTTATGTGGATGGTTTTAATAGAAGTGGTGGTCTTGTATCCGGTGGATTTAAATGGTACTGGGTAGAAGAAGAAGAGCTGAAGACAGAGACGAAAGCTAAGGTTGGTAAGGTTAAATTGTCTCTTAATGAAATGGCTGGTCTGTGTTTTGTAAGTGACCCTCTACTTCAGGATAGTCCTTCTACTGTTGGTAAAATCATCAATGATGGTTTTAAAGACGGATTCGACCTTGCAACATCCGAAGCTATTATTCGTGGTACTGGTGCTGGGCAGCCTCTTGGTATTCTGAGCGCTCCTTCAATTATTTCTATAGGTATTGAGGGTGGGCAGGATGATGATACCTTTGTTTATGAGAATGCTATTAAAATGTATTACAGAAACTGGAAACCAGCTAATGGTGTATGGATTATGAATCACGATGTTCTTGGTCAATTACCTCTAATGAACATAGCAGTTGGTACTGGTGGGGCTCCTGCATTTATCCCTGCTAATGGCGCTGCTGATGCTCCTTTAGGAAGGTTGTTAGGACGACCAATCGTTATTAGTGATAGTTGTTCCACTCTTGGTACTCAAGGTGATGTCATTTTCGCAGACATGAATGAGTACTGGGTTGGTGTAAAATCCGGTAATGGTGCTGGTATTCAAGCTGCAAGTTCAATCCACTTAAAGTTTGATTATGACCAAGTAGCTTATCGTTTCACTTTCCGCATAGATGGGATGCCATGGTGGCCAAGTGTTTTGACCCCAAGACGTGGAAGCACTCGTAGTGCATTCATCGTATTAGATTCACATACCTAAAATAAATAACAGGTTGCGACGGCTATAAAGGGGAATGCCAATTCATTCCCCAACCTAACATTCTAATTGGAGGATAATATGAATAGATGTAGAGAAAGTAGGGGTTATGTAAGAATCACAGTCGAGCCGGGTAAAAGAGTATATGAACATAGATACATAGCTGAACAAGTCATTGGAAGACCCCTAAAGACCAAGGAAGAGGTTCATCATATAAATGGGGACAACTTCGACAATAGAAAATGTAATCTTCTTATATGTAGTAATATTTATCATAGTTGGTTACACAAGCGCATGCAGTATTTGTACATGCAAGAGAAATTCACCTCCTAATCCTACCGAAAGGTTGTGGGCTTAGTAAGAGGAATAAAATAAATAGGAGATATAATTATGGCAAAATCAAGATTGATGGATGACATGACTTTTATTACGACCTCCAGCACATTCATCGCTGATATGAGCGATGGTCTGTCTGGTACAACTTACACAGATGTATTTAATCTGGCGAAATACCGAAAGGTAGTTTTCGTTCTACAAAAGGGAGCTGGTGCTGTTGGTACTACGCTTATCACAGTACAAAGTTGTGATAATGTTACGCCTGATACGCCTACTGATGTGGCGTTTGCGTATAAAATTAGTACTACACTAGATACTTTCGCAGTTACTGTTGAAGTAGCCTCTACTGGCTTTACGACTACTGCTGGTGCAGATCAGACTTATGTTATGGAGCTTGACGCTTCTCAGTTGAATGGTACTGATAAGTATGTTAGGCTTAAGATGGTTGAGCAGGCAGCTACGGCTGTTGATGCTACGGTTCTTACGATTCTTGGACACCCAAGATATGTTAAGGGCATACCGACAGGGGCGTTAGTTTAAAAATTACTTCGGGCGGGGTAACCAATCCCCGCTCATCTAAAAAATAGAAGGAGATTAAAATTATGGCAAGTACAAAATGTAAATGGATAAATGGAGTACAAACATTCTATAACCAACCTATGATGGTTGCTTGTGGAACTATTAGTGAGAATGAGGATTTCGATGATTCATCTGAAGGTGTTATATTTTCAACTACTATTCCAGCATCGACGTTCACTGATACGAATATGCATTTCAAAATCAGCTTGGCAGGAACTATTAGTTCAGCTGCTTCAACTGATGATGGTGACATTACCTTCAGACTACGAATGGGAACTACTGACATTCTGGAAACATTAGTAACTGTGGCACTTCCTGATGAAGATGATAAATGTTTTATCGCAGAATATTTTGGTAGGATACATACCATAGGTTCAAGTGGTAAAGTTGTGGCTCAAGGTAGATTAATGAATGAAATGACTGGTATGGCAGACCTTTTAAAAACTACCGCTGCTGCTGGTGTCACTGTGGATTTAACTTCCGTAACGTCAATTAATGTTACAGGTCAATGGGATAAAGAACATGCTGATGTTGATATCGTACTAACCTACGGTGTGTTAGAACTCTATCACCAGTAATAAAAGGAGAATAAATTATGCCAATTATAACTAATAATAACGATGTTCTCCTTTCACGATGGGTGAGTGGAGACCTAATTTTCTACAGCCCAACATTGGATGCTTCGGCAGTGAAGTTTGGACAAAATGAAAACCCAATGGATGTATATTTATATGGTTCTACTGCTGGCAGCCACATTCAATGGGACTCTGGTAATGACACCCTAAGATTTGTTAATGCTGATATGACTTTTGATTCTGGTAGTGAAGTAACTGTAGGAGGCGATTTCACTGTAGAAGGTAATACGGTATTAGAAGGCAATCTAACAGTAGAAGGAACTACTACCTCCATAGACACAGTGAATACAACTATAGAAGATAATATAGTAATCTATAATCAAGGTGAGACAGCCTCCGGTGTTACAGAGGGGACGGCTGGTATTCAGATCGATAGAGGTCTATTAATTGATGCACAATTTCTATTCAATGAGAGTACTGATTTATTTCAAGCGGGTATTAGTGGTGCGCTAATAAACATTACTTTGGCAGATGGCTCAGTGCCTTTTACTGGTACAGTGAATGGTGTAACTCCTGTAGCAGACGCAGACCTTGCGACTAAAGGTTATGTGGATGGACAAGATACTACGATTAGTGGCGATTTAGTTGCAGCTTATACTGCCGCTGATGTAGTAGTAACTACAGCCTTTGGATCTGCTGATAACGTGGTGACTGCCGCTTACATAGCTGCTGACACTACTATATCCGGTGATTTAGTTACTGGATATACAGCTGCCGACGCAGTGGTGACCGCGGCTTATATTGCTGCTGATGTGGTTGTATCCACAGCCTACGGTGCTGCCGATACTACGATATCCGGTGACTTGGTTACAGATTATACTGCTGCTGATGCAGTAGTAACTGCAGCCCACGTTGCCGCTGACACGGTAGTTACTGCGGCTTATACTGCGGCTGATACTACTATTAGTGGAGATTTAGTAGCACAATTACATACAAGAAGTCACACTATTACTTCTACTGCTGACCATTCAGGTGGTAACTGGAAGGTTATCTATTCCGATGGTTCCGGCGAGTGGCAAGAATTGGCAATGGGGGCAAGCGGTACAGTTTTGACTTCACATGGAGCTAATATTGCTCCAGTTTTTGAATAAAAATAAAGGCAGCGACGGCTTAAATGGGAGGAGCCTATATTTCCTCCCTGCCTTATTTTCTATATAGGAGAAAAGTATGAAAACACAAATTGTATCAAAAAACAATATTGATTACAAAGAATGCTTTGTTTGCAAAGAACTGAAGTCTTTAAAAAAATATTACTCAAATCCTAGTGGGATTGGTGGAAAGGCAGCACGCTGTAAAGAGTGCCATAATAAAAGTCCTTATCGTTCTTCACAGTATTACAGAGAAAGGTGGTTAAAGCGTGCGTATGGAATCACTGTAGATGAGTATAATGAATTGTTAAAACATCAAGGGAATAAATGCGGTATTTGCTGGAAACCATCGGACGATATGAATCAAAGACTTGTCATTGACCATAATCACAAAACGGGAGAAATAAGAGGTCTATTATGTTCTTCGTGTAACAAAGGCATAGGATTTTTAAATGATAATGCATCAACACTGAAAAGTGCAATAATATATTTAGAGAAGGAGTAATATTATGGCAGTAACAAAATTGCATGGAAATGGGAGAGAACACGGATATACAACCTGTACTATAATCAGTGGTGCTACTGAAAGTACCGCAGCTGATATAGAGGGGTTTTGTAATGTTGGACTTCTAATTCCTACCATAGAAAGCGCTGCTCTTACATTCCAAGTTTCTAATTTGGTCGATGGCACTTACTATACTTTAGTAGATGGTAACAGAGACACTATAACATTAGCGAGTGGAACAGGTGCTGTAGCTATTCAGTCATCTTTTGTCGGTCGTAATGAGGCGTGGAGATATGCTAAAGTAATAGCAAGCACAGTGCAGACATCGGATAGAATTATAACATTCGTGGTAAAAGCATAATGATAGATGATAAAACTAAACAATATATATGTATGAAATGTCAGTACATAACATATTATACATATACAGAATGTCCGATATGTAAGAACAGAGATTTGAAACCAGTGGTTTCGGTAATGACTAAATAGGAGTAGTATAATGGCAAGTAAAACTATAGGGCCTTACGCACTAGTAACTTTAGATAATGTGAAGGACTATTATGGTTTAGAGGGCACTGATCCAGAAGAGAATGATGTAATAATAGACCTGATAGATAGTATGACAGAGTTGTCTGAACGATATACGCTTAGGAAACTAAAGGCACGGGAATACACGGAATACTACAATGCTCGTAATAATAAGCGTATAATACTAAAACAATATCCTGTAAATACTATTACTAAAGTAGCGGTGGGCAAGCGGGAAGTTATGACGATATGGAATACTTCCACTTATACAAGCGCTACAGCTGCAGTCACATCTACTGGGCTGACACTGACTAAAGATGGCGCAGCAGATACAAGTATCACATTCGCCGGCAATGCCACTATTACATTAGTAGTCGCGGCAGTGAATGCTCTTGGTAGTGGTTGGGCTTCCGAAATACGGAATAGCACATATGCCAGTTTTCAATCATCTGAACTAATTACTCGACATCCTGGTAATGCGATACATAGTAATAGAGTAGATTTAGATATATTGGAAGAGCCTTTGGACGAATACGAAGTAGATGATGGTGCTGGTATAATATACTTACCCTATTCGGTTAGTGGTGTTAAGAAAGTGTATGTGTCTTACAACGCTGGATACTCAACTATACCTTCTGATCTGAAACAAGTCAATATAGAGGAAGTGGTTCGTATGTTTAAGCATCGTAGAGAACCTGACCTATTAGCATTGACCGCCGAGGATGGTACGACTACCCTTATGAATAAGGATCTATTACCTTCCACTATACGGGTATTAAATAGATATAAAAAGAAAGGGGCTTTGGTATAATGTTCAAAGTAACTCTCACCGCTGATGAGGGGGATATGAGAGAGTTAAGAAAATTAGCTCATAAAGTCAAAGATGGTCTTATCAATGGTATGGAAGAAGCTGTGCTCTTTGTAGAAAGTAAGACAAAGAAGCGTATGGGTAAATCAGGTGAAGTAGGAGTAGTTACAGGGCACTTAAGGCGTTCTATCAAATCAGGAGTAAAAACAGGTACAAAGCAATTTGGTAGTAAGGTCATAGGTTGGGTAGGTAGTAATGTTAAGTATGCACCAGTACATGAATATGGTGCGACTATAAGACCTGTTAGAGGTAAGTGGCTGAGGTTTAAGATAATGGGTCAGTGGAAGACAGTGAGACAAGTAATAATACCTGCGAGACCTTTTCTACGACCCTCTATTGAAGAGAATATAAAACAGATAGGAGATATTATTAGAAATAGCATAGTAGAGCGAACTTCTAAATGAAAAAAATAAACATGTTAAATAAGCGTTTTAATAGGTGGTTAGTGTTGAGCGAATTACCGGAGCGTAAAAATAATTATATATTTTATAAATGTTTGTGTGATTGTAGTAATATTAGAATTGTAAATGGGTGTAGTTTAAGAAGTGGTAAGTCAGCAAGTTGTGGTTGTTATATGCGAGAAGTTAATTCTAGTATACATAAAAATAAAATAACCTCAAAGGAAACTAAAAAGAGAATGTCCGAATCAATGAAAGGTGAAAATAACCCGGCTTGGAAAGGCGGCATTACCCCTAAAAGAAAAAAGGATTACAACTCTTTAAAACACAAACAATGGCGCACAGCAATATATGAAAGAGACAACTATACTTGTCAGAGGTGTGGTGATAATAAGAGCGGTAATTTGAGAGCTCATCATATAGAATCATACAATAGCAGCCCAGAATTAAGAACCACCATACTTAATGGTATTACATTCTGTAAAGATTGCCATTTAGATTTCCACCATCAGTATGGATACGGCAATAATACTATAGAACAATTTAATAAGTTTATGAGGTGAAATAATGGCAGTAACCAACGACATACTAAATCAACTTGAAACTGATATAAAGGATTACATGAAAACTTCTCGTGATTATAGTCTAGATGTTAGAGAAGTCAAGCGTGGAGTATTCACATTTTCAGAAATGATAAATAAACCTGCTATCGGGTTCAAGTGTTATGCGGATAGAGTTCGTGGTGATGAAGAAGATGGGACATTCGCTAATAGAGCTGATAGGTTTTTACATATATTAATATACGGATATACTGACACGGATGGTAGAGGCGATGATGAAGAATCTATCTATAAACTGGCATCGGATATGGAATACTTTCTATACAATGATTTTACTTACACTGATGACACTTTTGTAGGGGATTTTGATTATATTCAAGGTAATGTAGTAGGATATAATTTATTTATATTAGAAATAAGGATTAAATATAGTAGCGTTACTACCGATAGGTAATAATATGAGAAAGGGACAGAGACATACAAAGGAAACTAGGCAGAAAATGTCCGAAAACCATGCTGATGTGTCTGGTAAAAATCATTGGAATTGGAAAGATGGCAGGTCAAGTGATGCTGAATATAAAAGACAATGTGCTAAACAGCGGTATTTAGACAATAGAGAATATTGGAAAAAATATCAGCAAAACAATAAAGCTAAGATAACTGCCTGGGTTGCAAAACGTGAAGCCCGCAAAAGAAATCAAACCCCCGATGATGCTAATCAAAATAGCATACAAAAAATATATTCTTATTGCCAGCATCTTAATGAGACTGGTTTTATTAAATATCACGTTGACCATATAATTCCGTTGTTTAAAGGGGGATTACATCACGAAGACAATTTACAAATCTTGATGGCAAGAGACAATATGAAGAAACAAGATAAAATTACCGATAAATACAAAGGATTAGTTTTGAAAGATTTAAAATAACAACAAGTAGTAGATAATAGCCTACTTGAAATAAAAACGGAGGTCATAATATTATGGCAAGCTATGTTGGAAGGAATGCAGCATTCAAAGTAGGAGGCACTACTGTAGCTGAAATATCTGATTGGTCTATTAGTATGACTGCGGATATCATTCGTGCTGATGTGTTCGGTAATACCTGGGCAAGAAAACACGGAACCGCTGCTACAGATTGGACTGCTACTGTGAATGGTTTGGTAGATATCACCGATACTAGCGGACAGACAGTTCTTCAGGACGCACTTATTGCTTCAACCAAAATAGGTAACCTGCGATTCTACATCGACGCCACTAATTACTACACAAGTACTTCGGGTACAGATGCAGACGCTGGTGCGTATATTACTGAATATAGTCCTGGGACCGCTCAGGGTGATGTGGCTAGAGTGTCTATTTCTATTGAGGGCACCGGGCCTGTTGGAATAACAACTTAAATAAAAACTAGACTGGAGGAATTGATTATGAAACTTAATACAAAAATAGACAAAGGTGGATGGGTCGATTGGGAAGACGATGCCCGTTTTTTGCTTCGACCTTATCCTATTACAAAGATTACGAGTACTGATATAGATGTAAAGAAGGCATTAGAGATGTTTCAGTATTGTCTCATAAAGTGGGATGGTATAAACGATGAGAGCGATAAACCATATCCATGTAATCAAGCGACCAAGAAATATGTGTTTGATCATGTCGCAGATTTGCGTGAATTCGTGAATGATGAAATAACTAAATTAATGACCAAGGATGACGAAGACCTGGGGGAATAATAGCGCTCGCAGAGTGGCATCATGGCTATAACCCGGATAATCCTGATAAAATAACTTGGGAAGAATATGCATCAGTAAAGAAGGATAAAGCTGATTACGATACTTACTGCGAGCGGTATGGTAGAAAAAGAGAACCTCATATATCAGAATCTAACTATTTAGTCATTAGTTTAGTAGAACAATACGGCACCTTATTATTCAATGGTATGGGTGGAATAAATGCTGAAGGTATTAATCTAATAGTGTCTCATATTCCGTGGGTATTGGCGTATGAGAAACCATCTGTAATTCGTAAGTTGGCTGCGTACGCTACAGCGGCTATGAACGCTAAAACTGAAGACGACGCATTAAAAGGATAAACCTTATGGCAAAAAAGATACAAGTCGATCTTGAACTAAAAGATAAAGCTACAGGTAAAGTAAAGAAATTTACAACCAATGTAGATAGGTCATTTAGTACCCTAGGCAGGTCAAGTAAGAAGTTAAACGATGGTTTCAGTAAGATCACTAAAACTTTGACGCTTATGGCTGCAGCTGCTACTGTTTTAGCTGCCGTGAAAGTTGTGGGCTTCTTTAAGGAAAGTGTGCAAGC
>SDBT01019078.1_pt1 | contig 10756 bp, 10 predicted proteins | sample 2277101 | NCBI WGS metagenome assembly SDBT01 (sample SAMN10404973, study PRJNA504765) | marine sediment metagenome | isolation source: marine sediment core GS10_PC15, 103 cmbsf | place: Arctic Ocean: Southern Knipovich Ridge | collected 2010 | reverse complement strand
ACGCTGAACTTGCCAAAATTAAAGTGCAAGTAAAAGCATTGTGCCAAACTTTTCCTATTTACAGCAAATAATTACGGTGGTAGCAAATTGACCATCCCTCCCCGTACTCCCTGAGCATGTCGAAGGGTAAATTTAATTTTTTATAAAACCTACAAATTAAATTCCTAATGTTAAGAATGTACTCATAAGAAATTTTTGTATTATTATTATTATTTTTTTTATTTACCCTTCGACACGCTCAGGGAGTACGGGAGTGGTATGATGAATGTGTTGTATTCAATTCGTTTCAACGTTTAAATATACAGCAAAGAGAGCCATAGAAATGGATTGATTCAATATGCTTTTGGTAATATGTGAATTGTTTCAAAATATTCTTTGAATACGCTCTATTAGCATAGCCGGTATATGCTGCTCCATAATTAATATCATCAACTAAATTTTTTAAAAACTCTGTAGTAGAAGAAATTGCTGCTTTAGGATTTCCCGGCTCACCAGCTCCTCCAAACCGCTTCCAATAAGATGTATGTAAATCTTCAATTATATAAACGCCTCCTGATTTGAGTGCAGGAAAAAGAATTTCAAAACTAGTTTTTTGTTGATTTACAGTGTGGCCTCCATCATCGATAATCACATCAAATTCGCCATCAACTTTTTTAATAAAATCTTTAAGATCTTTTTTACTTTCTTGATTGACTAAATATAGATGCGATCGCTTTGAAAGATTTCGACGTTTAAAATACTCAAAACATATCGGATTAATATCAATAAAATACAAGTCAGCGTGAGGGAAATATTGTTCCCATAGTTGCGCTGATTCACCCTGGAAAAAACCAATTTCAAGAAATGTAATAGGTTCCGTGCGAATTGTTGAAAAATAACGCTCATAAACCTTCAAATAATCATGTGCAACATGCTTTTCGCACTGCTTTGCTAAATTGATATTCTCAAAACTTTCTAAATTCAAATTAAGTATCGAGCAATTGATTGTCGAGCTGAATAAAACGGTAAAATATAACAAGTTCATATGCTTAATCTCTCCTCTGTTTACTCAGTAAAAGTTTTACAATTTTGATATAGTTGGTATAAACAAGAAACTAGAATATCTCAAAAAAAGGATACCGTGAAACGATTGCTTTTATTCCTATTCATTACTCATTTTTCTTTTTCTTATCATTTCAATTTTGAATGTTATAAACGTTTTTTTCAATACGGTTTTGATGAATTGAGCGGTTGTTTGGATAGATATTTTTTACGTAAATTACAGCATACTTTTAACATAACTACTTTTATAGAAACCGGTACTTATGATGGTAAAACATCAAGCAAAGCGGCTAAGATATTTCCTCATATACACACGATTGAGTTGCATAAAGGGCTCTTTAATAAAGCACAGAAAATGTTACAGGAATACGGTAACGTGCAACAACATCTGGGCAATTCTTCAGAAGTTTTAACAACACTTTTACCTCAATTAAAACATGAAACTATTCTCTTTTGGCTAGACGCGCATTATTCAGGAGCCGAAACTACCTCTCACACCAACATCAAAGAGTCCGAAACTATCATCCAAGAAGAGCTACGCGCAATCAAAGATGCTGGCATTAAACATTGCGTTATTCTCATTGATGATGCCCGTAACTTTGGATCGGTCCAAAACGGAATACGTTACAAAGGAAGCGTAGGGTATCCAACTTTGCATGAAATTCACACTCAATTAAAAGAGATTAACTCTTGTTTTAGAATAATTCTTTTAGGTGATATGATTTTAGCATATGAAGCTCATCATGATATTTCATTTTCTCCAACAGCACATGCATGCACTACCGTACGTTTTTTAGAAAGAATTAATAAAAACATTATCAAACAAGCTGAACAAGTTATTACGAACGCTTCTCACCGAGAAAAATCGTTAATAAAATTGCTGGCAAATGCTACAAAAGAAACTGATATACCGTTTTACAAAAGATGGAACAGTATTATAACCCATGAATAAATACTTTTTTTCTCTATTTTTGTTCTTCTCACTAACTTCGCATACCCGCGTACATATAATTGGAGACAGCCATGCAAAATTCTGCTTTGATTCCGGCTCCTGTTATGATCCTGAATATCCAATTTTAGATTTTCTCAAAGTACATTGGCTCGGGCCTATTACTATGCATCGAGTTGGCAGAGACGGGCTAGCATTTCTTAATCTTAAAAATTTAAAAGTTCGCGAAAATGATGTTGTGGTTTTTGTATTTGGTGAAATTGATGTACGGTGCCATATTGGTAGAATCAGAGACAGAGATAATAAATCCGAAAAAGAAATTATCACTGATCTTGTACAAAGATACTTTACTACCATTTTGTTGAATAAAAATCTTTTTCAGAATCTAAAGATCCTTGTATGCACTGTTATTCCTCCATCTGATCTAATATATAATAAAAATTTTCCTTTTTACGGAGATCTAGAGGATCGAATTTCTTTAACGATAAAATTAAACAACACTATTAAAAATATTGGCATAAACAATATTGCTACAATTCTTGATATCTACAACCCTTTTGTAGATTCCGAAGGAAAATTAGAAAAGAAATATAGCGATGGCAATATCCATATTGCTTCAAGTAATAATAGCCTATTTCGAAAAAAATTAGCAAAATTAATTAACTTGCCCAATTAAAATTTTTTTCATATTCTAGATCAATAAGAAGTTGCCCTGCTACTTTGTTAAAAATAGTTTTATGCTCTTTAGTAAACTCCTTTTTCCAAGCTCCAATTTTTCCTTTCCTAAAAGTAAATCTACCAAATAACTGCCTTGCGATATCTTCGGCGTGAGATTTATTCAAATGATATCCCAAATGTTGAGCGATATTCATAATTTCATGAATTTGATCTTGATCAGAACCGCCTCCTTTAGAGCCAACTAATTTTTCAAAAGTAGTACTGTAAACAAATGCACAGTCGGCCCAAGGCATAAGAGAATTATACAAGCCACCAATAGATAGATTCTTAGATAAGATATTATGAAATACAACGTAGTCCCACCAAAAACAACTGTTTTTTATACAATCCATAATTAATATATTATCGCTCATCTCTACCGCTTTTGGATTTTTTAAGTATTCTTTAAAAAAATGAGCCGAAGAAACTACTTGATCTCGAGGGTCTCTATAAATAAAAATCGCTTTAATACCTAAATCTTTATATGCATTAACGGCTTTCAGTGTTGGCAATTCGTGATTAGTTACAAATCCATTTTCCCATTTAGTAAATTCACTTGCATAGAATGCATGCACTGGCTCTTTACCCGTAATAAGGTGAATACATTTATACAATAAGAATGATCCTGACTTTGGGATAGAAAGTGCTACAATACATTGCACTGAATCTTTCCATTCATTATTTTTTTCATCCCCTAGCTGAATTAATAAATCTCCAGCTGATTTCAAAAATAGTACCTGAAAAAGAAGTAGATAGAGCAACTTTTTTTTCATACTGTCCTTTTTTATAATGAGATATGACAAACGATTGGGTTATTATATACTCATTTAGATTATTTTTTTATAAAACTGAGATTACATTGTGACTACGATTTCATTTACACATATTAAAAAAATATTTCCTTATTTTTCAGTCATTAAAAACTTTTTTGCTTACTCTCTTGGTTCATTATTTTTAAAAGCCATTTCAATGATTATTGTTCCTCTCATTATGAAAAAGTTGTCTCCCAGTGATTATGGGACTTTATCGTTGATAACGAGCTTTATTGCTATAGCAGCTGCAATAATTGGGCTCGGTCTTAGGCAGGTAGTTTCAATAGAATATTTTCACTGCAAAACCCTTGAAGAAAAAACCAAGCTGATAAATGAAATCATTGTAATTTATACAACAATCGCAGTTCCTATATTGTTGATTTCTTTACATTTCAAAACCCTGATTATTCAATACATCTTTTTTAATGCAATAGGTACGCTATTTATACCGATGCTTATTATAGTTTTTTTATCTTTTTTTGTTGAATTTTTTTACCAACTTTTGCAATACGAACAATATGCATACCTTCTTACTTTCATCCAGCTGTTCACCGCACTATTATCAACTACACTTACTATGTTTTTTTTATGGCAATACAACTTAGGAATTGCAAGTATTGTACTCGCACAACTTATCACTATAATATTCAGTACTTTTCTGGCTTCAATTATTTACTATAAAAAAATTTACACATCTCAACTTTTGATTCTTTCCGTTTTTTTTAAAATAAAATATTTTATTAGCTATGGGTTTCCCTTTATTCCTGGTATTTTGTTTAGTTGGGTTATTGCATCTTCAGACCGCTGGATTTTGGGATATTACTGCACAATGCATGAAGTTGGTATTTATTCAGTTGCAGACTTGTTTGCACAACTGTTTTACTTTTTAGTTTTGCAACCATGGGCAGGTTCATATTTGCCATATATCATGGGCCAGTATGCACAATCGGATAATGACCAATCATTAATCGAACAAAAAAACTTACAATGTATGTGGATTGTAATGTTTACGTTGGTTGTTTTCATTTCGATAGGCTGTTCCTTTTTACCCTTTATTGTAAATTTTATTTTTCCTAAGCAATATATCGAATCAATACAATATGTATGGGTTCTTCTTATAGGACAAGTATTTTTATTAGGTAGTTACTTTTGTTCATCATTAATTCAATTTCATAAAAGAACTTATTTTCTTGCATCTGCTCTCGCATTTCCAGCAACAATTAATATTATTTTAAATATTATATTAGTTCCTTTTTTTTCTATTAAGGGTGCTACAATCGCCACCTTGACTTCATATATCATATATTTTATGGTTACACACCAATATAACGCCAGATTGCGCAATAATAGAAAAAGGAAACTTAATGAATCATACAGCTAAATCGTTATTCTTTTTCATTTTAATTTCGTTATTTTCAACAAATTTACTTGCGTCTCATCCGGTTAGAAACGTAAAAAAAGTAGTTCTATGGGGACATAAATTGCATACTCATACCCATTCTTATATTCACTGGGGATTCAAACGAGCATTCGAGCACTTAGGATATGAAACATTATGGTTAGATTATCGAGATGCAATAAATAATATCGATTTCTCTAATTCATTATTTATAACTGAAGGCCAAGTAGATCGTGGCATACCAGTTCGTGATGATTGTTATTACGTTATACATAACTGTAAACCAGATAAATACCGGCATTTACTCAAAAATGGTCATGCTATTATTCTTCAAGTCTATACTCATGATTGTTTAAAACGGAATGAACCTTCTTTTGATTTCTGCTTTCATTATGAGTTAAGCCAACCAATAATTTATATGCCGTGGGCCACCGATCTACTTCCTCATGAGATTGATGATATGAAGCAGAAAATAATAACTCGTAATCAAAAACGCCTTGTCACTACATTTGTAGGTACTATTTCACAGGGTGGGTTTGGTAATCAACCCCAAATTAATGCGTTTAACAAAGCATGCAAAGAAGAAGGAATTAATTTTGAAAGCGGTGCAAAAAGAAGTATGGAGGATAATATAAAAATGGTTCAAAAAGCATTACTCGCTCCGGCTCTTCAAGGTGCTTGGCAATGCAAACAAGGATATATACCGTGCCGCATATTTAAAAATATCAGCTATGGAGCAATGGGAATTACCAATTCAGAAACGGTTTATAATCTTTTTGATAAAAAAATAATTTATCATCCCAATGAATATGAACTCGGTAAGATTGCCATAGAACGTTCTAAATCTATAACAATCGAAGAAATCCATGAGCTGATGGATATAGTCCGAGATAAACATACTTATATTAATCGTATCAATTCATTGTTTGATTTTTTTAAATTGGTTAAGAAAAACATAGATTGATTATTGAGATTTCTTAAAACTGGAAAATATTTGTTTCCATCTGCTCAACATAGTAGCTTTATGATTCAAAGCAAATTTTTTTATGTACTCTTTTTTACTTTTAAAATCTAATGATTCAATTTTAGTTTTAAGATCATCCCATGAATCAAAATAAACAAATAAGTTTTGATTACTTTTAGAATACCATTCACATAATTCAAAGTGTTTCAACGTCCAATACCGATAAACCTCTTGATTGTTAATAATAAATTTACTGGAAGGTACAAAATGAACTATACCCAATTGTATATTCTCAAATAATGCAAGATTAGATGGTTGATAAGGAAAGTAAATTATTCCTTTAAAATCTTCCAAATCTTTTGGTCCATTGTATACCCCAGTATATGTATTAAAGCCAATACTACCACAATTATGTTTCACTAAATTTATTTGTTTTTCATTCATACGAGGATAAATAAAAAATGTGGACTGTTTTTTAACAGTTGATGGTATTGACGAAACAAACTTTCTATCGTATTGCAAAACACCAATGGGCTTTATTACCCTTCTACCTAAATCGACATCTTTGCAATAACCATATAAATACTCGAATGGTGTATATGATACAAAATGTACATTTTTCTCCTTGCTCGCCCAATTAATTAAATTATAGTAATCCTGGTCAGGAAAACCAAATCGAGGCTCAGTAGGATCAAAAAAATCGAATCTATTACACACCCAAATAATAAGCGGTTTATGCCACCTATTTTCTAAAAAAATACGGGACAAGGGAGCAGTATCTGAAGTAATTACCACATCAAAAGTATTGAAAAAGTCTTTATGCTTTAGCCATATATTTATTGCTCTTGCTTTACTTATATTATGTACAGAACTTCCATAAGAAATTCCTTCGAATTCTTCATGATTTAAAGTACCTCCATTAGGACAAATAAACCAATTAGTAAGATCCAGATGAAGATGGCTTGCCACTTCCTGAAAATCATTTATACATCCTTTATGAAAACTTAGATGTAATATTTTTAAAGGTTCACAAAATAAATTAAAACCAAGAAATAGTATGTATGGTAAACAGTAATATTTCATTAAATACTTTCGAAAGCTACTCATATTAGTAAAAAAACGAAAATTTGATCTAATAATTTATTTATTTGGTCACCAATTCAAATCATTCTCATATCCTAAGGTAGCCACAATTTCTCCCATATCTTTTTTAAATAATTGTTTGTGCTCTTCAGTAAAATACGTCTTCCAATAACCAAATTTACCACGACGAAAAGTCAAGGTATTTCCAAAAAGCTGATTTGATATTTCTTTTATTTTTTTGATAGTGCAGTTTATATTTAAGAATCTACAAATCTTGACAATTTCTTCAATTTGCTCTTCTTTTGTTCCTCCACCTTGAGGCCCTACTAGCTTTTCAAATCTTATTACACACAAATCAGAATAATTATTGAGCCATGTCATTAATAAATTATTATAATAATCAGAAACTTTTTTATATCTAAGATGATCAGGATGGTGTAATGGAATCATATAATTATACCTAAACATTCCAAAAGCAGTTAGGGCTGCTGTTAATTTTCTATCCATACTTATTCTAGAACTCTTAGATGTAAAAAACGATACAATCCAGTCTCGGGGATCACGTATAATAGTCAACATCTTCACTTTATTAAAATATAATAAATCTCTATGCTTTATACTGAAATTATAATCAATATGAGTATGCTTAAAATCCTCTTCCGTCAGTAATTTAATACATTTTTTAAGCAAATGAGTACCACTCCTTGGTAAAGTAAAAATTAAAAAATTTTGATTATTGAATTCATCAAAAAATGCATTTGCATAAAAAAAACTTGGCAAAAATAATAAAAAAGCAACTGCCAGTATATTAAAATTAGTTTTCATGTTTTTTCCTTATATTTTCATAATAAAAAACCCTATCTTATATCCAATTTTTTATCATAAAGCATTTCATAAAATGATTTAATTCCTTTTTTATACCCACGTATTTTATTAAAGTCTGTACATAAGAGTGACTCAATAAATAATCCTATTATTGACCAAATATAAGCAATTAATCGTAACCGATTTTGTGAATAAAAATTTTTGAAAAATAAATAACTATAGTTATAAACAAACATTTCACTATTCTTCTCAATGACATCACGATTAGTGGGACTTTCCAAATGTTGCAATCGGGCAGATGGATTAAAAAATAATTGATAATGTTTGGCAATACGTTTAGCAATGTCGCAATCTTCCATATAACTGTAACCATATAAATTTTCATCAAATTTATAATCTTTTAAGATACAAGCTCTAAAAGCCATACAGCAACCGCCAAGTACTTCTACCACTTTGAACCTTTTGGTGCTATAGGGATGTGTGGGCATCCCAGACCATGTAAAGTTTCCTGAAGCACCTTCCCGTGGCAACATAAAGATAGTTCTAAATATTTTGTATTGCCATGAAGATTTTTTAACATTAATTATATCTCCCATTCCACCAGCATATTGCTGATTTTTATGAAAAACATTATTCATATGATGCAAATAATCATGATCTAATATTGTATCATCATCAAAGAAATAAATTATATCGCCGGTTGCATTTTTGATGCCAATGTTTCGTTGAAACGTTAAACCTGGTTTTGTGTGAAGATATACTAATTTAGTAGTAGCGAAAATTTCGTTATTAAAGACGGGGGTAAATTCCTTTTGAGCCAATAACTTATGGTCACCACTATCAACAATTATAATCTCATCCGGCAATTCGGTTTGCTTTGCGATGGAATGCAAACAACGTACTATATCATTGATACGATTACGGGTGCATAGTATCACACTTGTGCTGAGATTGGCCATATACCTCCTTTTCTAAAACCGTATTAACAGCATTTACTAAAGCATCATTATCATTTGTTTTATAAGTAACAACGGCTGTTGGCCGCTTGCAACAATCGCTGGCAATGCAAGGAACGTTAAAATAAAGAGCTTCTTGCAAACTAATACTTGCTCCATCACTTAACGTTGGCCGAATAAAAAGATCTACATGATCAAATAACGGCCAAAGCTCCTTTTGCCCTTGTAAAATGTAAACGTGCTCAGAAACATTAAAATCTTTCATCTTTTTTTGAAGCTGTAAAAAATTATCATCATTCTTCACATGAGGAATCGCCATTAATAAACCAACATCAGGATATTTTTTTTTAATTGCAGCAAGCATGCTTATACTTTGATCAAACCCATAAACATCCCTCCCATCAATGATCATTTGATATGCACCATTTATCAAAATAAGTGGGGTAAATTCCTCAAAAAAAATAAATAACGAAGAAGGGTAGGTTTGCAAAATTAGTTCTCTATTAGATGTAACTGGGGCCAAAAATGCACCTTCTATAGATTTTGTACAAAAATCCATCTGATTATCTTCATAGCTTTTATAAGAAAGAGGCCCAATGCAAATTAATTGTGTTACGTATTTTAATATCCATCGATATATCTTTTTATATAACCATTTCCGCTTATAAAGATGACGGCAATCATGCTCAACAATTATTAGTTTATATCCAACAATTGGCTTTAAGAGGATAATGATACAAAGATCACCGATACTACTTTTCAAATAAGTACTATGGAAATACAGAATAGTTGGTCTTTTGATTAACAGCCACATTTTCAACTTGATCAAATAAAAAAGAAAAAATTTGTATCGTAATGATTGCTCGGTATTAAAAATAAAAACATTATTTTTTTGATCTAAAAGTTTATCCATCACTCGTTGAATATGTACCGACACACCACCAAATGGGGGAGGGTAAACGCCCATAATAGCTATTTTTTTATTCGCTATTCCATCCGAATATGAATGATGAAACATCATTACAACTCCAACCCCAAAAGATTTTGAATAGCCCACAATTGGTACGCATAGTTTTTATTCTTATGCTCATTCTGTTTGAGCATACGATCAACTTCTTTAATATTTATCATTTCCTTTAAACTATGCGTTCTTAAACTGTCTTGAAGGTATGATTTAAAATAAGTTCCATTCTTAAACCATCGCGTTATCGGTGAAGCAAACCCCACTTTTTTTCGATAAATAACTTCGTGCGGTAAAAAAGTTTCGGCAATCTTTTTAAGAATATATTTCGTTTGTTTTTTATGATATTTCCATTTCATTGGAACCTGGAGCATGAATTCAATAAGTTTATAATCAAGAAAAGGGACTCTCGCCTCAATAGAAGCAGCCATACTCATCTTATCGGTACGGGTTAACAAAAGCTCTGGCAAGCGGTGCTTTAATTCTATATACGTCATGGTTGCATAGAAATCTAAGTTTGGATTTTTCTTTTTACCTTGATTCCTATGGTAATCAATCAAGTCGTAACTCGTTCCTTTTAATGATAAGCCGGGGTATATTTTTTGAACAATACTATTCTCTTTTGCATCATGTAATGGTTGTTGCATCACTTCCTGTTTCCATAACTCTGAAAATACCCGTACTCCACCCCAAAAAAGTGGCCTGTCATCAGCCCAGCTTTTAATTAAATCTTGACGATTTATATTTCCATAGAGCGATTTTGCCGCATAGTAAATTCCCTGTTTTGCAAAACGAGGTATATAATGCTGCGTCAGATTCCAATATTTTTGTAATTTTAAATATTCAACATACATCGGGTAACCACAAAAAAGCTCATCCGCTCCTTCTCCAATTTGCACTACTTTAATCCCTGCATCATGAGCCAATTTATTTACAAAATATAAGGGAATGCAAACGGAGTCTCCTAATGGTTCGTCTTGGTGGTAAACCATTTTCTCAAAAAACGAAAATGCTTCTTGTTCCGATAAAATCAATTCATGATGCAAAGT
>SDBT01019077.1_pt1 | contig 10757 bp, 6 predicted proteins | sample 2277101 | NCBI WGS metagenome assembly SDBT01 (sample SAMN10404973, study PRJNA504765) | marine sediment metagenome | isolation source: marine sediment core GS10_PC15, 103 cmbsf | place: Arctic Ocean: Southern Knipovich Ridge | collected 2010 | reverse complement strand
GATCAAACCTTCGCGATCCTGGAGGAGTTGTTTTATCAGCTCAAAACCGACCTCGCAGTGCCGAGCCGTCAAAGCACGGCAAAGCGCGCTGTAACCTCGGCGGTCCTTCGCCAGAAGTACCGCCCGCCCATCGGCGGCACGAATCTCGGCACCCACGATGGGACGGACTCCCAACTCTCGCGCGATCTGGATGAACCACACCAGGCCATAGAGACCGTTGGTGTCGGTGAGGGCGAGCGCCGGCATATTGAGTGCTTTCGCACCCGCCACCAGTTCTTCGAGCCGGCCGGTGCCGCGACAGAAAGAAAAGCAGGAGTGGGTGTGAAGGTGAATGAATGACATTAAGCCGCCACACCAGCCCGTGTTCCCTGCCTCTTGGGCATCAGGCCGCAAACTACCGCGCCTTCACCGTATCGGTCGCGGATGCGGTCGAGTGCCCCCACGAGTCGACTCGCTCTGGAGGGTGGGCCGGCCTGAAACAACGACAGTTGTGTCGAAGCCTCCGCCAAGCTGCCGAGCGTCAGTTCCAGCCACCGTACCCGCACCCGCCGGTCGAGAAGCTTCTCGAAAAGCTCTCGAGCCGACTCGAAAAGGATCGTGTCCAGATCCGTCTCCTCGGGCAGTTGCACCGCGCCCCGGGTCTCTCGATAGTCGGCATAGCGCAAACGAAGCGAGAGCTTGCCCGCCACCTGCTCCATGCCCCGCAGGCGCTTGCCGGCGCGCTCCACCAGTCGGCGGACCGTTGCGAGCAGAAACGGGAAATCATTGGAGTCGGAGGCAAGGCCTTCTTTCTCCGTGAGACGTGGGGTTGCCCGCGGCGGGTAGACCGGCGCCGGATCGATTCCGCGCGCTTGTCGGCTCAAGACAAATCCCACTCTTCCTAACGCCATCACCAGGTGAGCGACCGGCACTCGGGCCAGATCCCCCACCCGCTGCAGGTTGTAGTCGGCAAGAGCGTCCCGAAGCTTCCTGCCCACTCCGGGAAGAGTCCCTACCGGCAGCGGAGCCAGAAAGGGCTCTTCGAAGCCCGACCGGACGTGCTCCACCCCGGGAGGCTGAGCGATGAGTCCCGAGGCCACTTTGCTCACCAACTTGTTCGCTCCCAGGCCCAGCGTTGCTTCCAGCCGAAGCCGGCTTCGGATCTCTTTCTGTAACCGCACCGCAGTGTCCGGTGCGGGGCCGAAAAGTCGCTCGGTACCGGTCAAGTCGATGTAGCTTCCGCCGAGGTGCCCCGGCTCCACCAAAGGTGAAAAACGAGCGTAGAGCTGTGCCAGTGCCCGCGTGGCGCGCTCGTACAAAGGCGGGTTGGGGGCAAGCACCACCAGCGACCGGCATCGCCGGCGCGCCTTGGTAAGAGGCATACCCGCCGAGATGCCGTCGCGCAGGGCTTCGAGTGAGGCCGACCAAACCAGCGACCGCGCGCCGCCAGGGGGCGCGACCACCGCCGCGCGTCCTTTGAGACCTGGATCGACGACGCATTCGACCGCCACCGCAAACGAAGCGATGTCCACATGAAGGATCCGGCGTTCCATCATCCCACCTGCGCAGCTAGCTTCCCGGCTTTGCCAACCGTGCGAGACTTTTTCAAAATCTTTTGCAGCTCCAGTGCGTTCGCCACCGCTTGCCCCCGCCAGTGGTTGTTGAAGATGACGAAGGTGACCTCGGTGCTGCGATGGATCTCTTTGATTCGTGGAACCCAGGCGAGAAGCTCCCGGCGAGAGTACCGGTAGTCGAAGCGGAAAGCGCCGTCCTTGTTCCACCACCGCTCCCCGTTTCGTCCGTGAAAACGAACGTAGCCCTCTTCCGAAGTAGCCACCGCCCGTGGGGCGGGCAATCCCGCCAGCTCGGGCGCATCCACACAAACCAAACCAATGCTCCAGCCGCGAAAAAAGTCCAGAGTCTCTTCGTTGAACCAGCTATCGTTTCGAAACTCCACCACCAGGGGAAGATCGAGCGCTGCCCGCAGCCGACAAACGTAGGCACGATTGGCAGGGTTGTTGATGAAAGACATCGGAAACTGTGCCATCACCGCTGCCAGCTTCCCCGCCTGGTCGAGTGGAGCCAGTGCCGCTGCAAAGCGTCGCGCAATGTTCATGTCCCCTCCGCGCTGGTGGGTCAACCGCCGGTGGGCTTTGACGGTGAACAAAACCTTTCCGTCCGAGCGTTGAAGCAAACGATCGATTTCGTCCCGCCCCGGCAGCCGGTAACAAGTGCTACTGAGCTCGCAGCAGGAGAATCTCTCGGCGTAGAAGGCAAGGTAGTCATCGTACGCCAAGCCGGGAGGGTAAAAGGTCGGGTTCCAATCGTGATAGCCGTATCCGCTCGTGCCTACATAGATCATGCCTGCTCCTTCGAACAGAAGACACAGATCTCCCCTGTTCCTTCGACAGCTACACTGTATGTTTGAGTGTTAGAGAGAAAACCGCAGACAACTCAATCCGCCAGCGCTAGCTGGCGGATTCCGCGGGCGCGTCAAAGTCGAGCTCGACTCGATGCACCCGCCCCAGTCAAAAACCGTTCTTCTCTTCTCCTCAGGGCGAGAGACTTCTCAGGCAAACTTCCGCAGGAGCGCCACCACCACCCCCCGGATGAGGAGCTGCTCCTCGTCGATCACCAACGAGTCATATTCCTCGTTGGCAGGGCGAAGCTCCACCTGACCGTTGGTCCGGTAGAACCGCTTGACGGTGGCTTCGCCATCAACGAGCGCCACAACCGTAGCACCAGGCTCCGCGGTCTCGCGCTTCTGCACCAGGAGAAGATCGCCCTCATGGATTCCGTCCCCCACCATGCTGTCGCCGCGCACACGCAACACGAAGTGCTCTCCCCGTCTCAGCATAGACTCCGGGATCTCGATGCTCTCCGGTGTCTCCAACGACTCGAGAGGCCTTCCCGCCTGCACGGTACCGAGAAGCGGAATTCTCATCGCAACGAGACTGGGCTCGAGCTTTTCCGGGACCAGCTCAACGGCGCGTTTCTGGTTGGCCCAAGGTGAGCGGATGAAACCTTTACGTTCCAGTTGCTGTAAGTGCTTGCGCACCGAGTTCAAAGAACCGAAACCGAAGTGCTGACGGATCTCTTCGTAAGAGGGCGACCGCCTGAACCGGGCACGATAGTCCTTGAGGAAGTCGAAGACGGCTCGTTGTCTTTCCGTCAAATCCATGCAAACAATATAGGTGAAAGTAAAGTGCACGTCAACCACAAAATGTAGGGGTTCAGCAGCAACGCCCCCCAACGTCTTGAGGTCGCAGAGCCATGGTGACACCCTGAATGGGATTGAAAGGAGATCCGGTCGGGCAAGGCATCTAATTGATATGTCTATTAGAATATTTAAACTTTCTTTTGGATAAACTGTGGATTTCTCCGATAAACCTGTGGAAAATCCTCGGATAAAATGCGGATATCTTGTTAAGAGGTTGTTGGAGCTCTGCAAACCACTACATATAGTAGCTGTACGATTGGGAACCCCAAAAAGTTGTTGACAGAAGCTTTTTGCACGAGCAGAATCATATCCACTTTACTGAAGGTTGGGCATCAACATCATAGACTGCTCTTCAAGCGCGCCCCGCCATTAGGATGGTTCATGCCATCCGGAAAGAAGGCGGAAATGAAGAAAGGGATCATCTGGGTCTAACGTATTAGACCACCAAACCTCTTATCGGGTCGGCCCCTCTAACAGGGGGTCGGCCCTTCCTTTTTCCCATCCAGCCGGAATATTGCGCCTTTCTCACGGTATACCCACCGAATGCTCGTGAGGAGGATCAAACCATGAAATGGATTTCGACATTGGCGATAGCCATCCTGTCCGTGACCTTCGGCGCTGTATCGGCTGAGCCCCTTTCTTCGAAAGATATCCTCGGCGGAGAGCTGCGGGTGCTCGATGAGGATTTACCGGACATCCAACGCTTTCCCCTCGAACACACCGACGTTCGGGCCGAAATTGCCGGCAACGTCGTCCGGGTAGAGATCACCCAACACTTCAGTAATCCTTACGACAAAAAGATCGAAGCGGTTTACGTCTTCCCGCTTCCCAACCGGGCTGCGGTGGATGACATGGAAATCCGGCTGGGTGAAAGAACCATCAAAGGCATCATCAAGAAGCGCCAAGAGGCCCGCCGCATCTACGAAGATGCCAAGCGCGCCGGACATGTGGCGGCCCTGCTCGATCAGGAGCGCCCCAACATCTTCACTCAATCGGTGGCCAACATACTTCCCGGCAACAAGATCCAAGTCAAGATCCGCTACATCGAGACGTTGCCTTACCTGGACAACGACTACACCTTCTCCTTTCCCATGGTGGTGGGTCCCCGGTTCATTCCCGGAGCTCCCACGTCCGACGAAAAACGGGGAGGGTCACCCAACACCACCGATGTCCCCGATGCCTCCCGCATCACTCCGCCGGTGCTCGAGCCCGGTCAGCGCTCCGGCCACGACATCTCCCTCGAAGTGAAACTGAATGCCGGAGCCGAGCTCACTCGGCTATCCTCACCTTCCCACCAGGTGGAGATCGATCGGAGGGGACTCGGCCGCGCCCGAGTCCTGCTCGAGCCGCAGGACTCGATTCCCAACAAGGACTTCGTCCTCCGGTATCGCCTGGACGGCAATGCGCCCCGGGTGATTCTGCTACCCCATCGATCGGACAAAGACGGCTACTTCCTGATGCTCATACAACCCGAAGCCAAACCGGCCCCGGAAAAGATCACTCCCAAAGAGATGGTCTTTGTGGTGGACGGCTCGGGATCGATGAGAGGCTTCCCCATGGCAAAGGTCAAGCAAGCCATGCGGCATTCGCTCAACAACCTCAACTCGAATGACACGTTCCAAATCATCCGCTTCTCCAACAGAGCGGAATCGTTTGCTACCGCACCGGTTTCCGCCACCGAGAGCAACATCCGGAGAGGGCTGGCCTACATCGAAAGCCTCTCCGGCCGGGGGGGCACCATCATGCTCGAGGGAGTCCAAGCGGCATTGAGCCCAGCGGAAGATCCGGAGCGGTTGAGAATCATCTCTTTCATGACCGACGGCTACATCGGCAATGAAAACCAAATACTCGCTTACCTCCAGACCCACCTCGGCGGAGCGCGTCTGTTCTCGTTCGGCGTGGGAAGCTCGGTCAACCGGTACTTGCTGGACAAGATGGCGGAGCTCGGGCGCGGAGCCGTTGAGTATGTGCTGCTCAAAGACGATGCCGAAGAGCCGGTGAAGCGCTTCTACGAACGCATTCGAAACCCTTACCTCACCGACATCGAAATCAACTGGGGTGGGCTCGAAGTTTCGGACATTTATCCCAAGCGGGTTCCCGATCTCTTCGTGGGACAGCCGCTCGTCCTCGTGGGGAAATACGCTCGGCCCGGAAAGGCCACGGTGACACTCCGAGCTCGGATGGGTGGAAAACCTTTTAAACAAGACGTCTCCATCATCCTTCCCGAACGCCATCCGGAGGCCGAGGCGATTGGTACATTGTGGGCCCGCGCCCGCATCGAGGAGCTTTCGAACCAGCAAATTGGCAACCCGCAGCCGGCGCTGGAAGAGGAAATCACCCGCGTTGCTTTGGCCCACCGACTGGTCTCCGCTTACACCTCGTTCGTTGCCGTCGAAGAAAAGATCGTGACCGGCTCCGAGCAACCGGTCCTGGTGCAAGTGCCGGTGGAGATGCCGGAAGGTGTGAGCTACGAGGGCGTTTTTGGAGGCGAGCCGATGCCGGCACTCGCTTACACAGGAAAGCTGGCTGGAAGAATGCGCGCCATGCTGCCGAGCATCGCTTTGGCGGAAGACGCCGCCGATGCGCCGCCGATGAGACGGTCTCAAAAAACCGTTGAACCCGAGATCCAACGAGCCATAGCCGCACTCGTTTGCCGCATCGAGAGCGCCCGATCGAGCTACCGGATCGGCGAGCCCATCGAGATCGTAGTGATCCTCGAGAACTTCACCGGCCAAACGATCGAGGTCCCGGCTCATTTGTCGGTCGTGGATGGAACGGCGAGGTTCCAGGTGAACGATACAGAATGGAAAACGCTGGCTCACCCCAGCGACGCAAAAGTAACGCCGGAGACCATCGAGCTTCAACCGGGCGGCCGGGTTAGCCTGCAGCTGGTGGTTAACGGAGCCGGCGGATACTCCATACCCAAGCCCGGAACTTACCACTTCGTTTTCCTAGGCTCCGAAATCGGCCTTGCCAACTCCAATACTCTCACTCTCCAAATTGTCCCTTGACTGCAAAGGGGATTCCGATCGCGTGAGCGGTCGGGATCCCCGTTTTTTTTCTCGTAGAGTTGACGCGCCTTGGTGCCGGGCGATACTCTTCTTCCGCCTGCAACCGAGAACGTTTCAAGCGAAGATTGATTGACGATGCACATCATTCAACCGGCGCGGCTCAAAGAAGGGATGGAGCTCGAGAAGCTCCCGTCTGCGGATGCCGTTTCATCCGAAAATCAAGGGCAGAAGCGTCTCATCCGCGGCAAAGCACTCATTTTCTGGGATCCTAAAAAGTCAGGGAAAAAGCTGGACGCCATCGACACCGATCAAATCACGCCCGCGAAGTATTGCGTTTCCGAGAGCCTGGACTCGCTCGATGAAAAATGGAAAGAAGGAGCTTTCCATTACCTGATGCCCGACTTCCGGGAGAGGGTCCACCGCGGGGAAAGCTTCCTCATTGCCGGCGATCGATTCGCCATCGGCTCGTCGCGCGAGATGAGCCCGGCGGGCCTCAAGGCAGTGGCCGAAGAAGTCGGCCTGGAACTGGTGGTGGTTTGCGGTAACAACATGGGCGACATCTTTCGCCGCAACGCTTTCAATCTGGGACTCCAAGTCGTGCAGTGCCCGGAAGCGGTCGCGGAGGCCAAGGACGGGGATGCGTTTTCCTTCGACCCCATTTCCCGAGAGCTCGTCAACGAAACCCAGAAAAAAACTCATCAGCCCCTGGCGCTAACACCCAAGGAGGACGAGATCCGTCGTACCGGCGGCATCTTCGCCATCGGCCGGCGGGAGTTTCGCGAGTCGGTGGCCAAACCTCCCGTGATCGAGTGGCCCGATCCGGAAACGGCGCGACGAATGACGACCACCGAGCAAATCGTATGGGCCCATCGGGTGGACAAGAATGACGAGGTACGGCCGGGAGCCACGTTACGCATCTATGCCGATCTGCTGCCCGCCTCGGACGGCACCGCGCCTTTCTCCATTCATAGCTTCAACCAAATCACCGGGGGCAACACCATCGATCCACGCCAGGCGGCCATCGTCAACGACCACTTCGTGTTTACCGGCAAGGAATCGGATGTCCGGCAAACGTCGATCGGAGCCGCCTTCGCAAAACTCCAGAACATGAGTAAGCCCTACTATGCAACAGCGGGCGACGGCATCTTTCACTTCTACTTTCCCGAACAGGGACTGGTCTTACCCGGACAGTTCATCGCCGGGGCCGACTCCCACAGCCGTGCTTACGGTGCGTACGGCGCTATCGGCATCGGTGTCGGCTCGACGACGCTGGGCTTCGGCTGGTCCACCGGGTACGTTTACTTCACTCTGGCGAAAGCGCGTCGCGTCGTCTTCCAAGGCAAGCTTCAACCCTGGGTGAGCGGCAAAGACATCGTGTTGAAGCTACTCGAGCGCTGGGGAGCCGGTCAGTCACAGGGCATGTCAGTCGAGTTCATCGATCGAGACAAACAACTTCCCATCGCCTACCGAAACACCATTGCCAACATGATGGCCGAGGGAGAGGCGCAAAACGGCATCTTTGCTCCGGATGAGACGACCTACGCCTGGTATCGGGAAAAAGGTATGGAGAACCTTCCTTACCCACCGATACATCCGGGTGATGACGCGCGGTTCGAGATCGATGAGACCTTCGACCTTTCCGAAGTGGTGCCCATGATTGCCAAACCCTACAGCCCGGCCAATGCATACCCCGCGGAAGAGGTGGCGAAGGAGCGGCTGAGCTTCGACAAAGCCTATATCGGCTCCTGCACCAACGGCAGCTATCAGGATCTTTTGCAGGCAGCCCTGCTCATCCGGGCGGCACGCCGGGTGGGACACGGCAAAGCGGTGAAAGATTTCGTCATCTTCCCCGGCTCAGGAGGCGTGAAACGCCTGATCGAAAACGCCGAGTCGAGACTGGACGGAGAGTCCGTCGCCGAAGTGCTTCGCTCGGCAGGGGGGCAGATTCGCGACTCCTGGTGCGGTCCCTGTTTCGGTCAAGGCCCCGACGCTCTCGAGCAAGGTGAGCGAGCCATCACTTCTTTCAACCGAAACTGGCAAAACCGCATGGGCCTCGGCGGAGAAGGTTACCTCGCCAGCCCGTCAGTGGTTGCAGCTTCCGCTCTGCTCGGCTACATGGCCCCGCCGAGCGAGCTGGGAGTGGCGTGGAAGCCTGAAGACTTCGAAGTTTAAGGGAAGAAAGCCGTTGAACGAATTCAAACCTGCCGATTTCCAGATTCCGCTTCCCACAAAGAAGCTCATCTTGGAGGAGGCGCCCGGAGAAGAAGCGGTTCCTTTGGACGTGGTTTTTGTAGGAGGTGGGCCGGCGGGACTCGCCGGAGCCATCGAGCTGGCGCGAATCGCCAAAAAGGACGCGGAAAACGGCGGGACCATGGGAGAGTTGGAGATCGGCGTACTGGAGAAAGCCGAGCGCCTGGGAGATCACTGTCTATCGGGAGCGGTCGTCAACCCGATCGCCTTCCGGGAGCTTTTTCCCGAATTGGAGACCAAGGACCTCCCGCTTCGGACTCCGGTGGGACAGGACCACGTTTATTTTCTGACCGAGGGAGGTAAGTTCCGGATACCCACCCCTCCCACCATGAACAACCACGGAAACTACGTGGCATCCATCTGTGAGATCGTGCGCTGGCTCGGGGATAAAGCAGAAGCGCTGGGCATCAACTTGTTCACCGGTTTCCCAGCCGACTCATTATTAATAGAAGGCAAACGAGTCCAGGGAGTCCGGACCACTCCCGGCGGTCTCGACAAGGAGGGCAATCCGGGCGGAGCCTACATGCCTCCCACGGACGTCACCGCTCGAGTGACGGTGCTTTCCGAGGGCACTCGTGGGCCTCTGACTCAAGCCTACCTCGAGTGGCAAGGCACTGCCTGTCCAAATCCCCAGATCTACGCCCTGGGGGTGAAGGAGCTCTGGGAGGTGAAGCATCCCCCGGAAGCGGTGATTCACACCATGGGCTGGCCTCTGCCCCGGGACGGTTTTGGAGGAAGCTGGCTTTACCCGATGGCCGACAACCTCGTTTCCCTGGGACTGGTGGTAGGGCTCGACTACCGCCAGCACTTGCTGGATGTCCACGTCCTCTTGCAGCGTTTGAAAAAGCACCCGCTCGTCCGCCCTTATCTCGAGGGCGGGGAGATGCTGGAGTGGGGTGCTAAAACTATTCCCGAAGGCGGCTTTTATTCCCTGCCCGAACGATTGAGCGGCGACGGCATTCTACTGGCGGGTGACGCTGCCGGCTTGGTCGATGTTCCCTCCTTGAAAGGCATTCACTATGCGATGATGTCGGGCATCCTCGCAGCACGCGCCATCTTCGAGGCCTTGAAAACCAAGGACACGTCCGACCAAGGCCTGCGTAGCTACGATGAGTCGGTACGAGCCAGCTTCATCGGCCGCGATCTCTACCGAACCCGGAACATACGGCTGGGGTTCAAGTCGGGATTTTGGCTCGGTGGTATCAAGGCGGCCTTGATGACTCTGACCGGCGGTATCTTTCCCGGCGGAAAAATAAGCGTGGAAGTCGACGCCGCCGAGCCCCGACAGCTCACACCGTCACCGGAATTCTCTCCCGAAAAAGGCGTCACCTTCAGCAAGCTCGATGGGGTGTTCAACTCCGGCAACAACACACGGGACGACATGCCGTCCCATCTTGCGGTGGGTAAGGACATTCCTCCCGACGTCGCCAAGTTCTATGAGCATATGTGCCCGGCCGCTGTTTACGAGCTCCAGGACGGCCAACTGGTGGTCAATCCCTCCAACTGCGTCGACTGTAAAACCACCGACATCCTCGGCCCGCGCTGGAGCCCCCGCGAGGGCGGAGCAGGAACCAAGTACAAGCGCATGTAACTTCTAGCGGCGGTCGAACTCCAAAGTGACCAAGCGGTTCCCGTAGTGGACAGAGAGCTTAATCTTGCCGCCGCCCTCGCTTAGGGCGAGCGTCATTCTTTCGGCCAGGGTGTCGACTTTCTTGAAGTCGGCAGGCTCTTTGTAGATCGTCTTCCCCGCCGGAGGTTCCGCGATGACACCCATGTCCACGAACACCTCACGCATATCGATCACGCGCACCTCTAACGTCATAGGCGTGTCGCCGCTAGCCGGATTGAGGACGAGAAGGTTGCCCCCCGAGATCCGCTTCCCATTCAGCACGATCGGCTTCGCGGGATACAGACGCGCTATAGCCCAGCTGCGCTTTGCTCCGGGCATGTCGCCGCCCTTCTCGAGTGCTTCGAAAGCCTCCTCATCCCATTTGAAATTCAGGTAACGCACCTTCACGTCCCCGTGGTCGATGGTCGTGATTTGCGTCGGCATATTCTTTTCCTGTTGGGCGCCGACGATCGATAGGCTGAGGGCGATAAGCGTTCCGCTGAGTAATAGCTGTTTCATCGAAATTCCTCCTCGTCGCGTCCCAGCCATGGTGCGCGACCTACCAAAAAGGATAGCGCATTTCATGCGCAGGCGGTAATGGCACGCCCTTGCCCCCTGGCTTACACCCTCCGCCCGGGTCCGTGCGCTTGTACCCTTTTGACGGGTCACCTCGCAAAGGGCTATCTTT
>SDBT01019076.1_pt1 | contig 10758 bp, 19 predicted proteins | sample 2277101 | NCBI WGS metagenome assembly SDBT01 (sample SAMN10404973, study PRJNA504765) | marine sediment metagenome | isolation source: marine sediment core GS10_PC15, 103 cmbsf | place: Arctic Ocean: Southern Knipovich Ridge | collected 2010 | reverse complement strand
CTCCTTGACGGTGCCCTTGACTCCGTAAGGGAGGCGCCTGTTTCGAAGCGCCCATCTTACGCGGTCATCCACCTCGAACCCACCGATCGCGAGGACTTTCCTCACCTGGCGACGCGCTCGTATCAGCCCAACGAGCATGGTGTTCAGCTTCAAGAGGTCGTCCCGGTCGAGCTCCAACGCCTCGTCGTAGATCTCTTTGTAGGTCATTGGTGTAGATCCTTCCTCACTCTTTCGTACAGACGCTTGCCTCGTCGGCACAATCCCTCGGGTAGGCGACCGAAGTTTTCCTTTGCCAGCTCTCCTTCAGCAAGTTTTCGGCATGGTGGGTGAGTGAGGCAGTGGCGACCGAACGCCTCGATCGCTGCCTCGTTCACCTGATCCTTGGTCGGCGGGACGTATCGAGCCTGACTCCTGGGCCTCGTGTCTCCCGTCATCGCCGCCATCATCCCGAGCACCACCATGGCCTTCGGACTTGGGAGCTTTGGCTTCTTCGCCATCTCCTCCTTCTCTTCGTTGGTGAAGTCAGTCAGCGTACACCTCATCTCGAATCACCTTCATCAAGGAGTCGACGTCTTCCGGTGCGATGATGCTCGTCTCCCGTCGAAGGATGCTTTTTACCTTGTTGCACGCATCGATCCGCTCGTCTTGCTGTATGTCTTTGAGGAGCCACGCGGCCTTCCTCCGGTGGGCGATATCTTCAATCGCCATGTTCGCCCGCGCTATGAATCCATCGAGTGTCATGGTGTCTCCTTTCAATGTGATCCAGTCGCTAGCTCCTCGAGGACTGGACCACGTTGAAGTTAGTTCACGATCCACCTCCGTGGTAGGACATTCAAATTTTGTCGAGTGGATCAACCGGTGAGGGCGGGTGTCACTCCCGCTCCCCGAAGGAATCACCTCCAGGGCGTCGCGTCAGTTCCACGGTGGATTAATCCGCTACCACTTTCAGCCATCCAAGGATGTGTCACCCTTGGAACCTCACCGGCTGATTCACTCAAATTTTCGGGGCAGGAACTTCAGGTCGACCCTCTCTTATCACAATCCGCTTTCGCGGGCAGGTGCGAGAGCTGAAGGCTGCCCCACGGTCTACGTGTCCTGGACCGAGTCGTACTCGACTTTGTCGCCGACGGGTAGACCTTCTGCTCTCGGCCAGATCAGCGCGAAGCTAAATCCGTTTCGGTCGGCCGCCCCAAGCCGGGTGATGTTCTCACGCCGTAACGTGCATCCCCGAGCAACCGAGAACAGGAGATCTACTTTACTTGTAGACCTTGCGGCCGGGTGGGGACACGGCGTCGTTGTCTCGATGAGGGTTGTTTGCGGCTCATCGGACGTTGATACCATGCCCCACCCGGACCCAAGATTTACTCTACTGTTGTTCCTCAAACTCCTTCATCCCGTCGATCACCACCGGGTCGTCGATCTTGATCTCGAGGATGCGGGTCAGGTTGACTCCGCATGAACGGTCGAGTCGGATCCTCCGGTCCGCGTCCTCGCGGTGGGTGAATCCGTTCATCCCCTTCAGTCTTGAACCTCCCCAGTCCGGGACCACGATGACGTGGATTTTCATTCGTCCCTCCTTGAAAAGTTTCTGCATCCCTAGCTCGTGAATGTCCAGATCACGAGGGCCAACAAGACCATCAGCACCGCGATGTAGACGGTCTCGATTCCCCCATGCTCATCCCAGTTGTCCATCACGCCTCCTTGATCGATCGCCACTCGGCTTCGTCCGCCTCGGGCTTGACCGTGCTCGACCATACGATGTCAACTCCCTGCTTGACCATTATGATCGACGTGCGGAATACCTCGTGCTCGTGCTGCCCCGATGCGTGGACCTCGATACTGAATCCACACTCCTTCGACAACTCGAGGAGTCGACGGGCGATCTGGCTCAGCTCCCGCTTCGCCACGTCCCCGGTGATACGCCGGTTCTTCGCATCCAGACCCATCCTCGTGAGAAGACGGATCTTGTCTGCCGTTGAGACCTTGCGGTCTGGCATTGGTGCTCCTTTCGGTTAAAGTCCCCACTTTTGGACGAGCGAATCTACGGAATCTGATCATAGACTCCCCCTCGGTCGCCAGGCCCGGCTCGCTACTTCAGCGTCGGAACCTTGCGCCCTCCGAACTCGGTGAAGGGAACCATCTTGTTCTTCGCCGGTTCGTCGCCGACGGCCTCCTGCTTGCGCCAGTTCTCGGCGATGAACAGGAACCCCTGTCCCTGCCTGCCGATCCGGACGTTCGCGTAGTGCATGTTGTCCGGAAGCTCCTCCACCACGTCGCTCTGGAACTGCGCGAAGGTGGCGAGTTTCTTCGCCGCCCTCTTATCGCCGTCCTTGGCGCGTGCCTTCCAGACCTGAAACAGCTCGTCGTACTCCACCTTCGACGCCGAAGATCTCTCGATCTTGCCGCTCGAAGAGAGCAGTCGGAGCATGATGCGGGTCTCGGTCTCGTTCAAGGCGGGCCACTCGGACGGCGCCTTCTGCGAGAAGCCCTTGATCTGCTCCTCGGTATAACGAGACTTGACCGCTTCTTTCTTGGCTCTTTCGACCACTGGTTCCATGTATCCTCACTTTCTGACCATGCGACTCAAGGAACGCCGGATACAGTCCGGCGTCAGAGAAAGGGATGAAAGTGTTTCGAGCGGGGACTCGTGGCGCGGTAGTACATCCAACAAGGACTTAGCTTCAGTGTTGGGGCAGGGACCGTCTGCAACCACGAGTCCCCAACGATTTGATGCGGCGCTCGTTGAGTCGCATGATCGATGATGAACAAACCGATCCATTCAGATCGATCCGCTCATCCAAAAGGGGGGACTCAGCCTCGACGGGTTCCGACGTCACGAGTCATTGATGAATTCTTTCAGCGTCGAACAAGTCACGCTTCCTTGAACGCATCGACTCGATCCGCCCCGACTACCATGTCCTCAGAAGGTTCGATGGTCGGGTATTGACGGATCACCTCGACTTTCCACACATCACTGTGTGACACGACTAGAACAGACTCCGCGACACTTTCGAATCCGGAATACCTCAGCATCCGGGCCATCGCAGACTCAGCGAGTCGCACAGGTACACCACCTCGGGAAGTGTCACGCGATCACGTGGGATCGCATCCCGAGATTGCCAGATACTTCACTCACTCAATTTCTCTTGATCCCTTTCTCGACTACCTTTCGAACTCGAATTGATGAACGTGGAATCCCTGCGTGGGCGCGTGCCACTCGTCGCGCATTTTGTGAAGTCTGAAAGCGGCGGATTGCGGTTTGAAGTCGTATCCGAGAACCTGCTCGCGGTAACCCGTGCGCGTCGTCGTCCCATCCTCGTTTGTGTGGAAGGTCGGGATCTCGACGTACGTGCACCACGTTGGTTTCGGCTTCTCCTCGCGGAGTATCAGACTCGGCTTGAGGCGATCCCCGATGGATCTCAAATCGATTCGCCTCAAGTCTCGCGGTTCGCATGACAGACCTGTTGATCTGGTGATTCTTCTCATTTTGCCTCAACTTTCAGTACGGTTTGCCCCTGCCGATGCAGGTAGGCCCACTGGGTCGCGAGGAACTCAGTGTCCGCACTGATTCCTTCGGACGTTCCATCCGTATAGAAGATCAGATACTCCATACTTAGCACTCTTCCCTTTCTCTAGGAGTCCGGAATCAGCTAACAGACTTTCTAATCCCCTGACTCGCGCTCCTTTCGTTCCCTTGGGTTCGCTTTCCTGCGCTCCCTACACCCCCTATAAAGCTACACTCTGAATGGGCTGATTCATTCGGTGTGATTGTGTAACCCACTGGGAGCCAACGACTTGAATCACTCAGAAAGCAATCTCACTCACGAATGGGGAGGGGGTCGACTTCCCGCACTCTCCCCACCATTTTCAAAACAAGCCCGTGACTACACCCTGGGTCCCCCTGAACACCTCAAATACCCCACCTAAATCCTCTTTAAACCTATCTCTCTCCTATACTATTTCTGAAATAAGCCCCTACTATTATGTATGCGTCCCACAAACCACTACTTTTCTCACTTCAAAGTCACTTTTACTGCAACAATTCCAGCTTTCGGGGAATTACTATGTAGAGGCAGGAGGTAAAGCGATGATTGAGTTCGAAAGAAGTCCCGGACCCACCCCACCGAAGGGTAAATGGACCCCGATACTGCGAGCGAAGGCGCTCCCGAGTGCGTTACTCGCCTGTCCGACGTGCGGATCGCAAGGATCTCTACACGATCACGACATATCGAGTGAAGGCCACGTCACTCCCTCGGTTGTCTGCTCCCAGGAGGGCTGCACGTTCCACGATTACGCAAAGTTGACCGACTGGCCTCCCCGATGATAGGATCCTGAGCTTATGAGTGCGTGCAGCCGGGCCGTCAGGGCCAGCCGGGGCCTCGGGTTTAAACCGCCCGGGCAGGTTACGTGGATCACCTGCTCCACCTCGTTAGAGTACGGCTTGCGGTGGGTCGCTGGTCACGCCACCGCCTACACTTTTACGGAGACAGCCCGATGATCCCATGGTTCTCCGTCCTGACGTGCAAGGGCGGAGAGGAATACCTCCCCCGCACCCTCGAGTCGATCCGTGCGGAGTACGCCGGCACGATCACCCTGATTATTGGTCAGCCCGGCCCACCCGAGAACCTTGACCAGGTGAAGATGGACTTCGACAACCTCGACGTCGTCGACTGTTCGGCGCCGCACGACCGCGTCCCCCCGGGCCCCGGCGAGATCCCCGGCCGACAGCGAGTCACCCTCGGTCACAAGCGGGCGATTGTGCACGCGCTGAAAGAGGACGACCTGTGGACCCACTTTTTCATGATCGAGGACGACGCGGTTTTCAAGGAGGGATGGCTCGACCGGGTCCTCGTTGCCGAAGCGGCGCTCACCGATCACTTTAAGCCGAACTGGGCGCTGTGGGTGTTTCACCTCAAGGGTCGGGTCGGTGTCCAGACTCATATCCCGAACGTCGGCCAGTACAACCCGAAACGGCAGCAGCTTATTTCGAACGTGGCTGTTCTCTGGTGTCGGGAAGCCATTATCGGTCTCCCTCGATTTGTCGACGAGCGAATCATCGAACATTACGTGAGGCCTCTTGATCAGCAGACGTGCGACTACGTAAAGGAGAATGAGTACCTCGCTTTTTGCCTGACCGAAAGCGCCGTCATTCACGTGGGCCGACAGTCTCGCCGGATGGGAAAGGTGCGGTGGAGGGAATAGTGGGGACGCCTTGACTTCCCCCCGGGTCGACCCTACACTTCTGCCATAGGAGGGCAACGATATGAGCGCACCAGAAAAAGCCGTCGAGGAAAAGGTCGACGACGACAACGACGACACTGGAAACGAAGAATTGGTGAAGAGGCTGGCTGCAGCAGGCGAGCCGCTGATCAAGGTCGTACCCCGGGAGCCGGGAAAAGAAGGCGAGCCCGTTTTCAAGAAACCCCCAGGCGATCTTGGCCCGCACGTCGAGCCCGATCCTGAACCCGAAGTCTCGCCAGGCGAAGAGTTCGAGCCACCCCCGGCCTTCGACATGACCGCCGGTCGAAAGAAACTCACCGAGCTCGAACGGGCAAAAGTCGACGGCTTCGAGTGGAGACTGAAGGCACACGTCGGTCGCGTCCAGATGGCCGACGACATGGCGGAGAAGTGCCGCGAAGGGTACAACGCCGCGCTCGGCGAATGGGCCGAGTACTGCAAGTCGATCGGGCTGGATCCGGAGCGGTCATTCACCGTGGACGAAGACGGATCGGTCGAGTACGAAAAGTCCGAGGATCCGAAGACGCCCCAACGGTACCAGAAGGTCAACGTCTGAGGCAGAAAGTAGGTAGCGAGTGTCGCAACCGGAACGTCCGCCGTACTACGATCTAATGGGTCAATTCTTCCGTCTCTATAAATTCCTCATCGGATCGAAAAAGGTGATGGTCACGTTCTGGGAATTCACTCCGCTTGGATCGTGGGTTTGGATCCCATACAAAATCAAATCGATTGAACCATGAGCCGCCCATACAAGAGGGCCTGCGAAGAGTGCGGGAAGAAGTTCATTTGCAAATCCAACGGTCGCGTTTATTGTTACCAGTGCTCCCCGCCGCAGCACGTGGGAGCCGGTCGTAAAGATGGTCGTCCAGGAGGCATGGGTCTTGACCCTGACAGCAACGTGCCGGAAAAAGACGACGTCGCCTCAACCCTCTCCCCCGTAAGTAAGTCCGACGCCCTTGTCGATCGCATGGCGTCCGACGTGAAGGATCAGACGACAGCCGTCCTGGAGAAGGACCGCCCGAAGAAGGGGTGGGGCAAGTGCAGGCACGTGGATCCGAAGAAACCGAACAAGGAGATATGCGACGACGAGCGGTGGAGTGACCGCGTTCCATTTTGCAGAAAGCACGTCGAAGTCTGGCGGAAACTGAAAGAGGATCGAGCGTTCAAGAAGATGGTCGACGAGGAGGTCGACTCCCTTTCGAAATTGAAGCCGAAGGATTTCAAATTCAAGAACGCGCAGGAGGCCGCCGACTTCCTTGGCAAGGTCAACTACGCCATCTTCAAAGGCACCATCCCCATTTCGAAAGCGAAGGCCCTGAAGGACATGGCCCTCGCCCAGGTCAAGGCCCTTGACAGCGGCGCACTGGCCATGAAGATCGAGGCGATGATGAAAGCGAAGCAGGGCGAAGGCGGAGAGTTCGAGGGCTTGACGGCAAAAGACCTCGAGAGGGACATCGACCTGGCCAACCGCCTCAAGCTGCTCGTCGACGAGGAAGACGGCAAGAAGAAATCCAAAACCGGCTAGGCTTGACAACCTCCGCTTCGCGCTGTACCCTTCCGTGGATGGACGAAATTCTGAGAAACGGGAGGAACCATGTCTGACGCCATTCCGATTTTCAACCTGGCGGAAACTCTTCGTGACCGCAACCAGCTTTCCAAGGAAGTCGCTAACGTGGCGGCTGTCCGCGCACTTGTCTCGACCAGCCTGGTAGGTGGTGAGATCGTGACGCTTGCGGACGGGACGGTCTATGTCTTCGTCGCCACCGATGCCGGCGTCGATGATGGAGACCTCATCATCACCCCGACCGACACGGCAGGAAATGGTCGGTGGATCAACACTGCAAAAACGGCACGGGATCGAAACGACGTTCCCACGGAGGTTGCGGACGTCGCCGCCGTGAGGGCGCTTGTTTCCCTGACGCTTTCCGGAGGGGAGATTGTCTCCCTTGCGGACGGGACAGTCTATACCTGGGTGTCCGCTGCCACGGGAGTTGACGAGGGAAACCTTATCATCACCCCGACGGATACGGCGGGAGCCGGTCGATGGATCAACATTTCGAAAACGCTTCGCGATCGCCTGGAGATCCCGACGGCCGTCGCGAATGTCGCCGCTATCAGGGCGCTCGTCTCTCTCAACCTGATCGGCGGTGAGCTTCTGAGCCTCGATGATGGGACGACCTATTCGTGGGTGGCCGGGGATGCCGGCGTCGACGAGGGCAATCTCATTATCACCCCGACGGATACGGCCGGCAACGGCCGATGGATCAACATCTCAAAAAGATTGCGCGATCGGCACGAGATTCCCGGGGATGCTGCAGATGTCGCTGCCTTGCGGGCACTCGTGTCTCTTAGCCTGATCGGCGGCGAGCTCAAGAGCCTCGTGAATGGAATCCTCTACATCTGGGTTGCGGCCGACGCCGGAGTCGACGATGGCGATCTGATTATTACCCCAACCGACACGGCCGGAAATGGCCGGTGGCGTAAATCGGCGATTCTGGCGGTCTAATCTTCGGACCTCGCTAAAGGAGTTCAGTCATGCCAGGAGGTATCACTCTCTACGCCATTGATCCGGCGACCAAGAAGCCGGTCGCTGTTTTCGCCAAGGATCTCGGCGGCGGCGTCTTTGGGATTGAAGTAAACTCTAGCGTAACCCTCAAGGCGAGCGAGATCGAGATTGGCCACGTTGTACTCAAGAACAACCAGACGGAGGAGCACCAGACCGTCGCCCCTACCGGCCAGGCCGTCGACGCCACTCACCCGAACGAGGGCGCCCTCGGATTGATGCATGATCCGGTCGGCAACAAGTATTATCCTCCGGGCATCAATCCCGAACAGGTCGCCAAGGCCGCGAATCCGAGTCGCGCTGCAATCAAGACGGCACAGAAGACCGTCGCTGCCGCCGCGACCGCCGAGCAGTTTGCAGCCCAGGCTGTACCGGATGGATTCTTGATGGTGGTGAAGGCCAACAAGGGCAACACCGGTCAAGCCTTCGTCGGCGGATCGAAGGTGGACGCCGAGAATGCGGCAGTCAGGTATCCGCTGGAACCGGACGAGTCGATCTCTCTGGCGGTTCTGAATTTCGACGATGTCTGGCTCGCCGTCACCACGAACGGAGATGGCTTTACGGCGGTCGTGGAGATTTAACTTTATGGCTGACAGAAAACCACGCTCCGGAGCCCCAGATCCCCACGACCTGGGTGGAGCAAGTCACGGCACCGCCACCCTGGCCGAGCTGAATGCCAAAGTCTCGGACGCCACGCTTGACGACATCGGTGGCACGCGTACACCCACGGCGCATGCCGCCTCCCATGAGGAGGGTGGCGGGGACGAGATCAATGTTGCGGGACTTTCCGGAGGTCTCGCCGATGGCCACACTCCGGCTGCCCACGTTCACAGCGCGGCGGACATCACGAGCGGGGTTCTTGTTGTAGGACGCGGTGGCACGGGAGTATCAGCTTCAACAGGCTCCGGCACCTCGTTCGTTCTTCATACGGCTCCCGTGTTCGTCACGAGAATCACAACCCCCGAAGTCAAGAACACCGGGGCGCTTCTTTATAAGCTATCAGGTGACAGCCTCCTTCTTGGAAGTGCGAGCACTCTGGACATTAAGCTCAGGGCCAGCGCGCCAAAGCTCCTCGAGTTGGACGACGACGCGAGCGGTCCCATTACCGTTCAATTGACGTCGACCGGAAAGTTGGCGCTCAGTGGAACCGCAGCCGCCTTTCTGAGTAGCCCGGGTGCAAAGGCCCTGGACATTTCAAACGACACTACAGACGTAGCGGTCACAATCCGGGGGTCATTGACGCTGACCACAGACCTTCCCGTCACGAGCGGAGGAACCGGGGTGTCGACCTCCACGGGAACCGGATCGGTTGTCCTATCTGCATCCCCCACGTTCACGGGAACGCTCGCCGCGAACATAATCACGGTTGCGGACGGAGACCTCACAAACCCAGCTATTGCGTTCGCAACTGACCCAGACCACGGATTTCTCAAGGAAGGGGTGGGCATTATAGCCGTTGGCTTCGGTGGAATCTCTGTCATGCATCTTGGTAATACCGTCCTCAGAATGCAAGCGACCACGCAGCTTGGGTGGACCGCTGGTTCGTCAGCTAATGCTGCATTCGATACTATCCTGACACGAGGCGCAGCCGATATCCTTGAGATGGCGACAGGCGACAGCTTTCGAACCGTCAGCGGCTTCCTTCGCGCCGGAGGTGGCGCGGGAACAGCGGACGCCTTCATTGAGATGGACGACGGCGCAACCGTTGGAGTTGGCGCGGCCGGTGAAGTCCGGATGAGATCGAACGCCGGAACCTTCGAAGTGTCTGAGAATGGCGGAGCGTTCGCTGCTCCGGGTGGGGGTGGCGGGTCTCTAGACGACGCCTACAATAACGGAGCTACCATCACGGTAGACGCTGGCGAAATCATCATGACCATTGACGGTGGAACTATTCCAGTCCTTAACTCTGACACCGCCTTGGTGCTGGTTAATTCAAGTGCTGCGGGGGATACGGTTTCACTTGAACTGATCGCGGGAACAACCGGAAACGCGAGCATATTCTTTGGGGATTCCGTCGCCAGTGCGGGCGGGGTCATTGCTTACCTGAACGTTGTCGACGCGTTTACAATTACCGTGGCGTCGGGAGCGACAGCCATCACGTTGTTGGCCGGTAGTTTCCAGATAAACTCAGTCAGTCAAGATGTTGACTTCAACGTTCACGGGGCAACCAACGACGATCTCTTGGTGGTGGATGCGGGGGTGGAGTCCGTAACAATAAACGGTAATGGCGGTGATGTTGACTTCTTCGTCGAAGGCGACACCATGACTCACATGATCTATACGGAAGGTAACGCCGCCTCCGAGAATATCGCCCTCCTTGCCGCCTCCCTGCCTCCATGGGAGACCATGGATCGTGGAATCTTTCTTGGAGATGGCACAACCGCCCCGAACGCCAATCCGACCGCCGGAGTTTTTGTTTACGTGACGGCAGGCGCGGCGCAAGTCAGAGGCGGCGGCGGAACGATAACGGAGTGGGGGCCGTCTGGACTGCACTGCGAGGCGTGCGGATCGGACTTCTGGACCGTTGCGTCGATGAACATGAACTGGAAGTCCTGGTGCTTTATCTGCGGAGTGTGCGACACCGCCTACAAGGGCGGGCCGCAAAATGTGCTGGACCAGCTTACCGAGCAGCAAAACACGGAATTGATTCGGGCGACTTCCACGTGGGAAGACGTGAAAAGACTCAAGAAACTTGTAGCGTAAGGAGGAAGCATGGCTGCATCGGTACGGGTACATCTGCTCCAGATAGAACTGAGCGGATCAAAGATCAAGCTGCACGGGAACTGCTCGCGGGAGATCGAAGACACCGACGGCTCGAAGGTGAACACTGATACATGCACCGTCGAGATCGAGGCAACCGCCGCTGAGGTCAAGCCGCTGCTCGACAAGGTGAAGGCGGAGCTGACCAGGCTTTCAGGGCTGCCGGAGGCGACGGCCGAGCATAAGCGGTTCGCCGG
>SDBT01019075.1_pt1 | contig 10758 bp, 15 predicted proteins | sample 2277101 | NCBI WGS metagenome assembly SDBT01 (sample SAMN10404973, study PRJNA504765) | marine sediment metagenome | isolation source: marine sediment core GS10_PC15, 103 cmbsf | place: Arctic Ocean: Southern Knipovich Ridge | collected 2010 | reverse complement strand
GTCAGCCAAAAGGTTCAGTGTGGCGAGCTTCTTCCAGGTTCCCGCATGGAATCTTGCTCCATGCAAGAAAACGATATCCTGACCTCCGGTATTCTTGCTCTTCAGGCAGTGAACCGTGCATGGGCCCACACCGACATTTTTGGAAATGATTTCAGCCATATTTGCTCCTTCCGTTTCAATAAACTACACCTTGCCGCAGGTGCGTGTCAATAAGGGATCCGTGGGCCGACAATGGCCTAAACATCAGGATGCTCGCTCCACCGATAAGACGCCGGGTGTATTCTGCCATTGGCTCAGGCTCACACGTACCCCCCAAACTTGACGGAAAAGGCATGGTTTTTGCGTAAGCACCCAACGGGGTGTTTTCATTGATCCTGAGACAAAAATTCTTATTGTGACTGCTTACAACGAATGTAGACCGCATGACATAATCCGGATGACTGGAAGAGATCACATAGTTTTCGTTTATGAGCGCTTTGATTCTAAACAAACAAGGCATCTCGTAAAAGCCTTAGCCGAACAGTCGAATCTCGAACATAAAAGAAAATATTCGAATGACACAGAATAAAGTAGAATTTAATTGAGCTGTATTTTGAAGAGTAAAAAGCGAGGAATTCCATGGCATTTAATGTTTTAATTGTAGATGATTCATCATCCATGCGAAGCGTGCTCAGGAAGACCCTTGAGATGTCCGGCTTTGATATTGGCGAGATCTTTGAGGCGGCTAACGGCCTGGAGGCACTGGCTGTGCTTGACAACGAATGGGCTGACGTGATCCTGACCGACGTCCACATGCCGGAGATGGATGGCTTTTCGTTCTTGAAGGCGTTGCACAAGCAAGACGTTGTGTCAGAGACCCCTGTCGTAATCGTGACCACAGAAGGTCGAGAAGAACGCATCAAGGAGCTGTTGAGTCTGGGTGCCAAAGTCTGGATACAGAAACCCTTCAGGCCAGAGCAGATCAAGAAGACCTTAATGGATGTTTTGGGCTTGGGCAATGAAGAAGCAGGAGATAAAGATGCCTTGGATCGGTGTGACTTCTGACCCTCTCGTGGATGCCCGATATCTGCGGACAGGACGTTCTTAGAGCCCTGTGGGTGCTGACTATAGCCCTGCCTCAAAAAAAGACCCCGGGGCTCTCGGGCCCGGCAAATTCGCCTTTTTGGACACAACACCGCGTTGCCTGCCCGGCAAGAGTTTGTTGTGAATATAGATATTACAGCAGCCTACCAGTCGACAGCAAGGAACACAGCCTTTGACTTACTGGGATTATCGTGAACAGCTAAGCCGACAAGACAAATTGCGACGCTCTGTCTATGAGTCCCTTCGCGATGAACTGCACGAATATCTCATAGAGTACGCGTTGGTGGATTCTTATCACACCTTTATGAAAGAACAGCTTCCCTATCCCTTTGTTGAGAAACGGGAACTGAAGCCAAGAGCGCGTATTCCTGATATCGAGTACGAACTTCACAACGGTTTTCTTGTGATATTTGTCGAAGATTCTATTCCCAAGGCATGCAAGAAACGCGTTCAATTCTTTGATGACGGCAAGGCGACTCAAGGCAACTTGATGCGCTCCGGAACCACCCAGTTTACAAGGAAATATTTCACGAACATAAAGCTTTTTGAATCCGCCCATCTTTCAAATTTTCTTAAGGACCTGCTCCCCGTTGACCATGTCCTTCTTATTCAACGGGACCACACTATCAAGGCCAGAAACAGGTATAGCCTTTCTCATTTCCATGTGAACATTGACTGGCCCATTGCCGATGCCGCCGAGGATTTGGCCTGCGATCTGAGGTATGTATCTAAGGATCTGTCTGAAAACGGGGAAGCTTATGCTGAGGAAATACAAAAGAAGCTTTTTGAATACTACGGATTGCCGGCCACGTCGGGTGAGCGCCGCACAGCTGCCGTGGTATGTGCTCAATTCCTAAGGCGGCTGCCCTGTATATCTACAGTGTATGTGGCAAGTCGTGAGTCAAGGGGCCTTTACCGTGTTTCGGAAAGGGGACTTTCAAAGTACATATTAATGAGGCTGACAGGCAGAGATATACAAAACATTGCCGAAATCCACCACATGACGGTTAGTATGCTCAAGAAAAACTACCTCGTCGCAAAAGAAGGCGACGGCGGCATTGTGGTTTTTCAGACCACCTATGAGCGCACCAGCCATGCCAGATTCCCTGAGGATGGCAAGTTAAGGAAATTGACCCCTGAGTACTTCTGGATGACTGTTATAGACCAGAGCATTATGCCCAAGCCTGGCGAATGGGCTAGATCCCCCCTGCCGTATAGTGTTGTTTACACATAAGGTCGTTATGGGCAGTTTTTTTCGATGCACCTGAGGAGGACTTTCTCAAAGCGAGCGAAACGATAATATCTGGACAAAAGAATGCCGGAACCACACGGGGAAGCTTGACAGAGTTCGAATCTTTGGTCTCTTATCCTCGATAACAGCCCTCCGGAACAATAGGATCCCAAGATTTCGCCCACAATTTGACAGAAGTCACGATTTCAGCTATGTCTCCGATCAGATCAGACTGTTGACGGGTGTTGATTGAACAAGGCATATATGATTGGGACTTCTGGGAAACAGCCTCTATGTTGGGTATGATCTCATCTGTAGATAGCACTCCTAGCCTATAACCCATGCCCTGTCTGTGCTACCCGCTGCTTTTCGGGCAAGATGCCCATGACTGTCAATGTGTGTCGTAGAACAATAGAGGTTGATATAGGTGATTCAATCGTAGGGTCTCAAGTGAGGAGAAATGATTATGGCGGTAGAGGTATTAGACACCCTCGGTCTTAAGTGCCCCCAGCCGATCCTTAAGATAGCCGTGAAGGTCGCCGACATGGAACATGGTGATATTCTGGAGGTATTGGGAGACTGCCCCACCTTTGAGAAGGATGTTCGAACTTGGTGTAAGAGGCTGGGAAAGGTTTTTCTTTCCCTAAATGATGAAGGGAAACATAGAAAGAGGATTCAGATACAGCTTTAGGAAGGCAGACGGTCACGAGTGAACCCGGAGGGCAGGAAAAGTCAATGGCACGGTGGAAAAAGTCGGGTAATCGTTGTCCAAAGTGCAACCACGAGACAGAGGTCTTGGTAGGCACCATGGGTGACCACGAGGGTATTTGTTTTTTCGAAGGATGTTGGAGGTGCGGATGGGTTGCAGGGTTTGATGATGAGAAGAAGGCCACTAAGAAAGAACGCGCCCCTTCCAAGTAAGCAGGGCGGTGGCCCCTGGGGCCTGTACCCGTCAATGGCCTCAAGTATTGATTTAGGGACCCCAGTGATTTTCAGGCCTTTACATGCCAATAATCAGAGCCCCACATAGAGCGCACAGATGAAGCGCACCAAATTCTTCGCCGTAGTAGAGGACGATTCTGAGGGGGAAGGGGTCAGGGTGGAACCCTCAGAGTATCTCCGGAGGCTGCGACCCCACGAGGCCAGTGCCAGGCTAAAAGCTCACATCGAGTCGCTGGAAGATGACTTGAGGCAATACTCCTATGAGGACTTGGACATACCGGAAAAGTTTGTAAAGGCACGTACGTTGGCATTTGAGCTAGAAATTGTTCGAGAGTATCTAGCTCATCTCAAACAGGCCCATGAGACCATACATTAGGGGTGGAGGTGTGTGTTGGCGTTCTGTGCTTTGCCGACACCTCGAGCCAGATTGTCGTTTTAGGGGGAATTATTGCGAGATTCGGGATAAATATTAGGCTGGTCTTTTGATTACGAATTTCCAGCTCGCCTAGACTCAACAGATCAAGGTGTCGTATCACTTGAAAAACGACAATTACGGTCTGATTCAACTCAGTTTGTAGGAGCAATTTGTGAAAATCCTGGATATCCTCAAAGAAGGGGCCATCATTGCTGAACTAAACGCCACCGACAAAAAGGGCGTGTTGGAAGAACTCACGGCTCCTCTTGCCCAGGCCTCCGGCATTGACCGCGAGGAGCTGGTTCGCGTGCGTTGGAACGTGAGTCTTTGGGGAGCACTGGCATTGGGGGTGACATTGCTATCCCTCATGCAAAGTCAAAGTCTTTAGAGTCTCTGTTTATGGGGTTTGGCCGGAGCCGTAAGGGAGTTGATTTTGAAGCCATAGATGGCAAGCCCGCCCACCTCTTTTTTGTATTGTTGGCCCCGGAGATTCCGCAGCTACTCATCTCAAGGTGCTCTCGAAGGCTTCCCGGTTGCTAAGAGACAGTATGTTTACAGAACGGCTGATGAACGCCGCCGGGAGGCATGAACTCTATATGGTGTTTGCAGACGAAGACGAAGAGTTGTGATTGTGCGACTCAGCCAGGCTCGGCTACCGATTGATTGTCTGGGGCTGTCCGGCCAAGTGCTGCGGGTTGTGCCTGCCTGCAGTGTTTTGGAAAGGGGTTTTGGACTTGTCAATTCTGCCAGGAGTTGCAATCATGTGCCTTAAGAGTAAACACAGTCCGTCCCCCAACAGCAGGACAGACGAGGCCACAGGCAAGAAGGCGTAACTGGTTGATTTGTGATATAGGGTTTAGTGCTAAGGGCGCACAGATGAAGCGCGGCAAGCTTTACATAATAGTAAAACACTACACCATAGTAGGCAATGTTCCTCAAGGACCAGAGGTCACAGTGAAGCCGACAGCGTATCTCCTGAAGCTGCCTCCTCTCGACGCTATTGCCGAGGTTCAATCCTACATCCGGTCACTGGAAGGCGACTTGAGGCAATACCCTACGGCTTCCACGTCTGAGCGCCGCAAGAAGGCACGGGAGGCGCAATTTGAGCTTGAGATTGCCCAGCAGTTTCTGGCTGATCTTAAAGAGAGACATGAAACCACAGATTAGGGCGCAGTGCGGAACCCCCGGTAGCACGCAGATGAAATCCAATAAATTGTTCACAATGGTAAAAGAAGGCCAGATGGTGAGAGTGGAGCCGAAAGAGGACTTGATGAAGTTGCCTCCTCACAAGGCTATTGCCGAGTTGAACGCCCAAATCGAGTCGCTGGAAGATGACTTGAGGCAATACTCCCAGGGGGGCACTGATGACGACTTGGAGATCCCGGAAAACCTTGGAAAAACGCAGGTTGACACTTGAGCTTGAGTTTGTCCAAGGCTATCTCACGTATTTCATACAGACCCATGAGACTATATCAATTAGGCTTTAGGGAGGTTTGAGCCATGACAGACTTAGACGCCACGGTCCTGGAAAACTTTGCCGTTACCAGTGGCACACGTGTAGCCTCTATGGAAGACGCTGAGGATGAGCGAGAGCGGAAACGGTTTCAAGACTTTGTAAAGAATTGCCGGCATAGACGCAGAACAAGACAGAGTCCGAAAAAAGTTCTTGGGGCAATCGTCTGTTCGGTGCTTCTGACCCTTGTGGCCGCTACCTCGTTGGCGGCTGACCCTAAAATAGAGCACAAGGTCAGCATCGGCACCCGGTGGCATATACATCACTCCGAATTCGATTCACTGCCGTTTGACCAAGGCGATTTTAGCTATCTTGTGGCGTACGAGTGCCATGAAGGCATGGCGTTCTGGCAGCTTGGAATCGACTACGCACCCGATCCGAGTGGTGACAAATCAGCGGACTACGTGTTGACACCGCAGATAAGCCTTATTGTCAAGGAGAGGTTTTGGCGCGGCGGTATCGGAGCCCTGAAGAGTTACATCGCAAGTGATAAAGGAGATAACTGGATGGACGTCTACTGGCAGTTTAACTTCGGCATTCACATCCCGTTTTCCGGTCGTATTGGTCTGGATGTGAATAGTTATTACGTTTTTGAGGAATGGGGCAAGATTAAGGCGTTTGACACGAGCGACATTGAGTTCGGTGTGTTGCTGAATTTCAAGTTTTAGCTTTGTGAGAGCCTGTGCGCTTATGTAACCGCCAAAGCAGAAACATTAGAGTGCGTATTGTACAGCTGAACAAAGAAGGAGGACTTGAGGGGAGCTAGCTTCTAAAATAGTCCTTGTATTCCTTAACATACACCCATCCCGACCAAACTGTGGCGGCCAATATAACCGACATGATGATATTGGCAACTGGGGGCAGCGCAAGGCTTACTTCCCTAATGTAATCACCGGAAGGGATCATAAAAAGTAGGATACTGCCACCTACCATTTGCACCGATGTTTTTATTTTCCCCCATCGGTTAGCCGGGACAACAGCCCCCGCGCGCTGAGAGACTATGGCCCTGAGCCCGGTGATCGTAACCTCTCTGCCGATAATGATGATCGCCATCCACGCAGCCACGATCTGATACTTTACCATGACGACAAAGGCGCTCATGGTGAGCAGTTTGTCGGCCAAGGGGTCAAGAAAAGTCCCCAGCACACTGACCTCGCTACGGCTTCTGGCAAAGTATCCGTCCAGAGGGTCTGTGGCACAGGCCAGCACAAAGATTGAAGCAGCCACAAATCTGGCCCAAGTGACATCCGGGATAGTGAATACAATGAAAACCGGGACAAGAATAATTCGCAACAGGGTGATTTTGTTGGCAACAGTCATAACAAAGGCATCTCTACGATGTTTCGTCCTTCGCGGAAGCCGGCCGCCCTTTTTCAGCCTCGATGAATATATTCCCCGCATCTGGAAAACTGTCCCCGTGTTCTCCCAACGCTCTCTCAATGGACTCTATTACCGCCTGGCGGTTGGCCTCGGTATCCCTGGGACGAATCTTCCAGATAAAGCTAGAGCCGATCGCTTTTCTGATTATCTCCTCAAATTGCTCCCATGAGCAGTCGATTATATTTTCCTTGAACATGAAGCACCTTCCGGCCTTTTTTTTCGCTATTTTTTGCCACCCCCACCGACTTTCGGTTAAAGTGACTGCTAACTCAACGTAACAGGATTCAGTCTTCCTCTACATACAATTTTCTGCCGGTAAACCCACTGACTTCTTGCTTGTCCAGGTCATACTTCTTGACGATCTCAGGGTCGATGTAGGTTTTTTCGCCATCTATGATCATGTAGACTTTCTTATACACTCTTTCCGTTTTGGCATCTTCTTCATCATCGTAATAAACAACCATTACCGATAACCTCCTTATTTTGATAACCTCGGGGGCCAACTCAATCGCCAAGGATCTCACAAGCCGGTTGTAATTACCACTTGGGCTCTGGTCAGTCAATAAAACTTCCACTCCAGACAGGGCCGCCTCAACATTTCCTTTAACATTATGACATTGTTATGTTTATGGGTCTTTTTGGATTTGTTTATGGGCAGAATAAGAAGTGCACGCACATGTTGTTGAACAAAATTGATGGCCAGGATTTTTCCAACGTCGTCATTTATGCGATTTTGAGGCGATCTTGGGCCTTGTCATATGACATATTGACAACCGAATGTTTTTTTCTTAGACTGTCCTCAGCCAAAAAGAAGTTCTCCGCACTTGCTGTGTAATGTCATCTAAACGAGGACGTTGTGTGCTTTGGCGGCACGCCGAGTCAGAGATTGTGGTTTTGGACTTATTGCAGGATTCGGGATAAACATTAGGTAGTGCCCATCCACGAATACCGATTTGCCAAAGCATGACTTTTGGAGGGGCACTAGGTAGGTTTTATGATTACGATTATCATTGGCATTATCCTGCTGTTATTCTTCCTGGCCTCAGCCATAAGGATTCTCAATGAATATGAACGAGGGGTCATATTCCGTTTGGGGCGGGTAATTGGTGCCAAAGGCCCTGGACTAATCATCTTGATCCCTGTTGTTGACAAGATGGTGAAGGTGAGTCTGCGCCTGACCGCTATGGATGTAGACCCTCAGGACGTCATCACCCGGGACAACGTTTCGGTCGAGGTAAACGCCGTCATTTACTTTAGGGTCATGGACCCGGTAAAGGCCGTTATCGAGGTGGAAAACTACGTATATGCCACGTCCCAACTCGCCCAGACCACACTTCGCAGTGTGTGCGGGCAGTCTGAATTGGATGATCTGCTTTCTGAGCGGGAAAAGATCAACACGCAGCTTCAGGAGATCCTGGACAGCCAGACCGATCCATGGGGAATCAAGGTCTCAACCGTGGAGGTCAAGCATATTGATCTGCCCCAGGAGATGCAGCGGGCCATGGCCAAGCAGGCCGAGGCAGAGCGAGAGCGACGTGCCAAGGTCATCAACGCAGAAGGAGAGTTTCAGGCGGCCGACAAGCTGGCAGCGGCTGCTACCATTATCCGGGACCACCCCGTGGCCTTGCAGCTGCGGTATTTACAGACGCTTCAGGAGATTTCGACCGAAAACAATTCCACGATCGTGCTCCCGATCCCCATCGACCTTTTCAGGCCTTTTTTCTCCGCGGTTGACAAGAAACAGTCGGAATAAGGCTGAGGGCATGAACTGGGGAGTCGAACTGGTCTTTTGCCTGGGGTGATAGTTCACCTTCGAGCTGTTATGATCAGTGAGGAACGATATTCATGGGTAGTATACCGGCGGAAAAGCAAAAAGCGGCCGAGCTGGCGATGGATCAGATAGAGCGCCAGTTCGGCAAGGGTTCCATCATGAAATTGGGCGGCCGAGTGATTGCAGACATTCCTGTTATTTCAACCGGCTCGCTTGCCCTGGACCACGCCTTGGGAGTGGGCGGTATACCACGAGGGAGGGTCATTGAAATCTTCGGGTCGGAGTCCTCAGGCAAGACTACGCTGGCTCTTCATGTCGTGGCACAAGCCCAGAAGCGGGATGGTGTCGCAGGCTTCATCGATGCAGAACACGCCCTGGATGTCAGGTATGCCAAAAGGCTTGGCGTAAACTGCGATGACCTGCTCGTTTCTCAGCCGGATACCGGTGAACAGGCCCTGGAGATTACCGAGGTGTTGGTCCGCAGTGGCGCCATGGACGTGGTGGTTATTGATTCGGTGGCAGCGCTGGTGCCGAGGGCAGAGATTGAAGGCGATATGGGAGATGTCCACATGGGCCTGCAGGCCAGGCTTATGTCACAGGCATTGAGGAAGCTGGCTGGCAGCATCGGCAAGTCGATGACGGCAGTGATCTTTATCAATCAGATTCGTATGAAGATCGGGGTCATGTTCGGCAACCCTGAGACCACGCCGGGGGGCAATGCCCTTAAGTTCTACTCTTCGGTTAGACTTGACATCCGAAAGATTGGAAACATCAAGGACGGGCAGGATGTTGTTGGGAGCCGGGCCCGCGTAAGGGTGGTGAAGAACAAGGTGGCGTCACCTTTCAAAGAGGCACAATTTGATATTATGTACGGTGAGGGTATATCCACAGCTGGTGATCTTCTTGACACGGCAGTTCAAACGGAAGTCGTGGACAAAAGCGGGGCCTGGTATTCCTTTGACAAGGAGCGGATCGGACAGGGCAGGGAAAATGTGAAGGTCTTTTTGAAGGAGAATCCTGATGTTTCTACCCGCATCATGAAAAGGGTTCAAGAGGCACTTGGATTGGCACAGAAAGAATCCAAGGAACCAGAAGCACCTTTGGCCCGTCGAGGAAAAGGGCAGTAAAGAGTGAGAGGTGCCGGACATATTGGAAGCGGTCTCGTGGCTCACCATTCAGGTTGGCGTGACCAATTATATTGTAAAACCATTCACGGCAGACACATTCAAAGAAAAGTTGACGAAGATACTTGACAGGTAAGGAAACGAATTCTGGGGACCCGGGTAAAAAGACTGAAGGAATCGTCTTGAGATAGGATAGTAAAATCTTGGTGAACACGTAAAGGAGGAAGCTAAGAATGGGAAAAAGATTTAAAAGAACAACCTACTTTGTTTGTCCTTCCATCCAACTCAAGTATATGGCTTTAAGTATACTGCCGGTATTAGTAGTGAGCCTTTTTTGCATTCGTCTTTTGATCAACAGTGCAGAATTGGTTCTTAACATAGAGAAAATGGTGATATTTTCCGGTTTATTTATCGTTCTTGTGTGTACAGCAGGGTTGTCCCTTTTGTATTCCCACAGAATTGTCGGCCCTCTTTCTAGAATAAGAAAATGTGTGGATATGCTTTCTGAAGATATGGCTATGCTACCCATTCGGGTTCGTGAGCATGATGAATTCAGAGGCTTAGCAGGGTCTTTAGAAAAACTAAGAAGCAGTCTGAAGGATAGAGGTTTATTGGAATCCAAAGAGAGCTTTCAATAAATCAATAAGCAGGGCAGCCTTGAATGGATAAGAAGGAAAGATGATAATGCGGAGAACCTATTGCGACAACTATAATCACAGGCGCTCAAACGCCCCGGTTCGCTTTTGCCCGATGTGCGGTGAGGTGGTGAATGAAGACATCCGCATTAGAAGGTGCACTGAAGCGGAACACGCAAAGAGTCGGCGTGAAAGAAACAAGTATTGCGTGGATTGTGGCAAACAGCTTATCCAGGCGCAGGGGATATGACAGTAGTGAGGATCGTGGCCTGGAAACAAGGCTTTAGATCCTATTCAGGAAGGGTTTGATGCTTGAATCAAAGAAACGAGGTGTGTTCGATGCTGCATTGCCAGAATGCTGAGGAAAGACTCACATAACCGTTGTACGACCTTGACAAACGTGCTTAAAACAGATAAAGAATTGGTCCAGGCGGTATCTGCCGTGTTGCAATCTGCCTGCCAATTGATGGCCATGCCCTTAATGGATCGTTAAATAGCTGGTATTACTTCCCTTAACCATGGCTCTCCTTTCTGGAGTCCTTGGCTCTCCTTTCTGGAGGCCTTCTCCGTCAGGCACATACACTTTGGGAGGGCTGTCAGTCCAAGCTGCAGCTTCTGGCAATGGTGGGGACCGTCCCATGAATGGCGCTGGTTTGTGCCAACA
>SDBT01019074.1_pt1 | contig 10758 bp, 7 predicted proteins | sample 2277101 | NCBI WGS metagenome assembly SDBT01 (sample SAMN10404973, study PRJNA504765) | marine sediment metagenome | isolation source: marine sediment core GS10_PC15, 103 cmbsf | place: Arctic Ocean: Southern Knipovich Ridge | collected 2010 | reverse complement strand
TTGATAAAATATATGGTTGGATGCTCAATATAATAAATGAAGCAGAAGAAAAATACGAACCATTTTATAAAGGTTCATTTGAATACAACTGGAGACCTGAGGGGTTCTGAGTTTCAATGCCTGGAGTTGTATATGTTAATGGAAAAAGGTTTGACCAGTCAAGATTTATGTTAATGAATTATTTTGTTAATCTAAAAATTATTATTTCAAATTATACTATAGTTTTAACAAGATTTTTAATGAAGAGAAGAATTAGCTATGAGATGTGACCTACACGGCTGCACATTGATTGAAGCAAAAGATGAGCTCTTATTGAAATTGGAAGAATGTCAGGTCACCGGTGATACTGAATTAGAAGTAGTACATGGACATCATGGAGGACATGTTCTCAGAGATTATGTACGGTCATCAGAATTCTCAAAAGACTCTACTAATGCTGGCTTTAACATAAAAGCTAAAAATTTCTCTGATGATGGTTGCTCTTATTTTACCCTAACGATAATCCCAACACATGACTCTAAATCAAAGACAAAGAAAGAAAGACAATTAAAAGACGCCCAACTTGACGGCTATATAATTGATAATCTTCTCTCCTTGAGAATATATAATAATCAAGTATTCATAACAACCTCAAATTATCAATTCCAAGAACTAATAGGATGTATAGAGATTAATCCTTATGAGCAGTTTTATCTCAAGAAAAATAATGATAGGTTAGAAATACAAATTGGCGATCCACTTCCAGGGAAAAATCTTCAAGTGAGGCAAGGAATAGTAATATTTTATAATACGATGTTCAATGCCGTGTTTGGAAATGAACTATTGATAAGAAATATAAGAGCCAGTTATCGAGATTTTTACCTGAGAAAAGATGATTACAAAGAAGCCTCGCAAAACCATATTTTAAAAGGATTTAAAGAAATCAAAATTTCCTCTACAAAACGAAAAATGATCCTAGAAAAACTAAAAGTGGCTGAGCAACCATCAAAATACCACAAATTATATAAAACGAACCAGAAATTAGTTCTTACTCTTAACAGGACATAGTGTCGAATAATATAATTTTTATATAGTACTTATTTCTTTTCTCAATTGATAGTACTGCAATTTTATACCATCTTTCTAGGATCTAAGATTTCGTCAAGATCTCCTTCGATTTCTATTCCCATTTCATTAATAACTTGTTTAATTGTTTTACCTTCTTTGAAAGCTTTTTGAGCAATTTCAGAACTTTTATCATACCCAATATATGGATTCAGGTTAGTAACTATCATAATCATTTTTTCAAGGTGAGATTTTATTTGTTCCTCATTAACACTTAAATCTATAAGACATTTAACTATAAAGGAGTGTATCCCTCCATTTAAAATCTCAATTGATTCAAGAAGATTATAAATAATAATCGGTTTGCATACGTTTAAGTCTAATATACTTCCAAATGCTTCACCGGCTGTAATTATAGAGTCGTTTCCTATAACTTGAAGACAGACTTGAATAAGTGCTTCCGATTGGGTTGGATTAATTTTACCAGGCATAATGGACGATCCAGGTTCATTAGGAGGTATATTTAATTCTGCTAATCCCGCCCTTGGGCCACTTCCCATCCAACGTATGTCATTTGCCATTTTCATTAAAGAAAGCGCCAGAAGCTTTAAATTCCCGCTAACATTTGCAAGAGAGTTATGAGAAGCGATTCCCTCAGCTTTTACAGGATTAATTATAATAGGGAATCCAGTTATTTCAGTTAGGTTTTTGGCAACTAATTCAGCAAATTCGGGGTGAGCATTGATTCCTGTTCCGAGAGCAGTTCCTCCTATTGCGACATTGCAAATCTCATCAAATGCATTTTTCAGTCGTTGTTGATTTGTTATAATTTGTTTTTTATACACTTCAAATTCAAGGGCTAGTGGAATTGGTACGGCATCTTGAAGATGAGTTCTTCCTACCTTAACAATACCTTCAAATTCTTTAATTTTTTGATCTAAAGCATTGATAAGCTTTTCTAAAGATAAAAATAATTTACTATTAAGTAGATGAAGGGCGGAAATATGCATTGCTGTAGGTATAACATCATTAGAAGATTGACATTTATTCACATGGTCATTTGGATGGACGGGGGTTTTTTTACCCATAGGATGCCCTAAAATTTGGCTTGCTCGATTTGCCAATACTTCATTAATATTCATATTTGTTTGGGTACCCGATCCTGTCTGAAATACGTCAATTGGAAATTGATTATAGAATTTATCTTCATCTAACATTTCTTTAACTGCTTGAAGAAGAGAATCTCCTATCTCCCTATCAATAAGATTGAGTTTGAGATTAGCTAAAAGACATGCTTTTTTCACTTCAGCCAATGAAGTTATGAAAATTTTAGGAAATCTTTTATCGCTTATTTGGAAATTCATTATTGCTCTTTGGGTGTTAATTCCCCAATACGCATCAGCGGGAACATCTAATTCTCCTAACATATCCTTTTCTTTTCGAAATTTTTCACTCATTACTCATCCACTTATATTTCATAAGGTTTAATTTTATTTTTCCTTTTGTGCCAATAATCTATTATATCTAAATTAAAGTTTTTTATTTATCGATTAGTAATAAATAGATCTTCTATATAATAGGGTAACTCCTAAAGTATGAGAAAATTAAAAATAAAAAAGAATTTTTATAAATTATTTTCTAAGCGATCAATAATATCATTTTGAATTGGAACACCCAGATCAGTAAAATTTGCATTATAACCCCCCACTTTAACAATTAGATCAGAATAATTTTCTGGATGCTTCTGAGCATCCCTCAGAGTTTCTGTCGAAACTACTGTTGGTTGTATTTGCATGCCCCCATTTTCAAAATATCCCTTTATTAAATAATAAAATTTTTCAATATTTTCCTCATCCTGAAGGTTTGAGGGATGAAATCTAACATTTACCGCCACACCGTTAGTAGCTAAATCATAGTTCAATTTAGAGATTGAATTTAATGACGCCGTGATTCCATTTTTTTCGGTTTGATTAGCTGGAGATAAGCTATTTGATAACGGTTGAAAAGATTTCCGACCATCTGCAGAGGCCATAGTGATCAATCCCTCAAGTACATGTATACCCATAGTGTAGCTTCCAGGATTAAACCGACCTCCCCTTATAGATTTATGCTTAATTACTTCTTGACAGTATAAATCCCATAATTCAACTGCAAGGGCATCAATTTCTTCCTTATCATTTCCCCATTTTTGATACTTGTTTAGTAATTCCTTGCGAAATATGTTTTGTTTTTTAAAATTTGAATTTAAAATATTAACGAATTCATTTAAAGACAATAATTTATTTTCATAGACTATTTTTTTAATGTTATACATGGAATTGACTAAGCTGGCAAAACTAAAAGCTGTTATTGAAGAATAATTGTATTTTGCTCCACCTTGAGTATAGTCTTTTCCTTCTTCCATACAACCTTCGAGTGTTGCTGATATAAATGGTTGTTGACACCATTTCATTGCTTCCTCATCCATTAAATTTGCAATTTTTACTGCCTTTTCAATATTAAAACGAAGCTGAGATATAAAGGCTTCATAGAAATCTTCAAATGTTGAAAATTTGGCAGGATCTCCTGTTTGTAATCCATCAATCAGACCTGAAAAATTACTATACCCATTATTAAGTGTTAATTCTAATACTCCCGGTAAATTAATAAACATATGCCCTGTTGCTGCGAATGTGTTACCTTGAGATGTGGGTTCTACACAACCAATTATAACATAATTTCGGGCATCCTCTAAGGAATATCCTGCTTTATTTAAGGCTTGAATAATGATTTCATCATTATAAAAGGCAATTCCAGATGTAGATCGAAATACCTTTAAAGCGTCAAGAAAAAATTCCTTAGGTGTACTATTATGAATCCTAATGGAGAGATCCGACGTGAGTGATTTAATATTTTTATATGTTTCTAAAAATAGGTAGGAGAGCTCGTTTGTAGCATCCTCTCCCTTTTTATTAACTCCCGAGATTGTTATCGTCTGTGTATTTAACCCTAATGCATTAGATGCAGCAGTATAGTTTTTAGGCAATAATGTACAGTTCCAAGTAAGTTTTAGATTTAATTCCTCTATAAGCGCTAAAGCAATCTCTTTTGTTAGCTTATTCTCTTTAATATCTTTTTGATAAAAGGGCCATAAAATCTGATCTAATCTACCTAAAGCTAAAACACTCCTATAATATATGATATTTGCTATATTTTGAGTAAACCATATGCATTGAATAGCTTCATAAAATGAATTTGGAGGATTATTCGAGATGTTTATCATGCATTCCGAAATAGCTTTCAGTTCCGCTCTTCTTTTAAGGTTATCTTCTTTTTTAGCCATTACTTGAGACAGCTTAGAATAACGAAGCGCAAATTCAATAGCTGATTGGTAATAAATTTTTACAGCATCATAAAAAGCATAAATTTCTTTATATTCAGGATTATCTGGATCCAATCTTTTTTGATAAAATTTCGCTTCTTTAATTATGCCTTTATATCCTAATTTCAATAGCTTTTCATAACCCATACATATGTGACCTTCATTAGTTCCAGTCATAACAGCAATATTAGGAACAGAAGCTGCTGTCTTATCATCTCTTAATATAAGGTTCTCATCCTGCATCCTCGTAAATATGATATCATTGAATAATGATTTTCCTTTCCAGAATGGGATGATCTTGGTTAATTTTTCAATATCACTATCTAAAATGTAGAAAGGTTGAAGTTTACGCATTCCTAATTGCTTTAAAATCTCTTTATCCGTAAAAGATTTGTAAGAATATAATTCAAATGCTAATTTTTCACCAAGATTTTTACTTGTTTCGTGTCCCACAAGCATTTCATCATCCCTAATAAAAATTGTCATGCTTTTTAATGTGTGAGCAATAGCTTTAGCCTTTTTTATTATTTCGGGGAGATTTTCATTATTTTTATAAATTTCGGTGAAAAATTCAGCACGTTCTATACATAATTCATAAGAACTTGAGAGCAAATTTTCTTTTAATTTTATAGTTCTTTTTGATGGAGATTCAGAAGCCAACCTTCAATCCTCGCATTATCTTATCTAATTATAATTATTCTAAAACCAAATAAAAAAGTATTCTTTATTTTTTAGTTGGAATTCAGAATAAAAACTAATATTATACATTGTTATTCTTTTTTATAAACAGTTTTACCACGGATAATTGTTTCCAAAACTTCTAGATCTTTTATCTCATTTTTGGGAACTTTAAGTGGATTTTTATCCAAAATTACAAAATCTGCAAGTTTTCCAACTTCTATACTACCTTTTATATTTTCTTCGAAAGCGGCATATGCTCCGTTAATTGTATAAGTCTTTAAAGCTTCTTCCATTGAGATACATTCTTCAGGAACAAAACCATTGCGCGTAACAAGTGCATGAAGCCCCATGACTACGTCTGGTTCTTCAATAGGACAATCTGAACCAGAAGCGATAAGAATTCCAGCATCTAAAAGAGATTTCATTGGGTAAACATGTTTACATCTTTCTTCGCCTAATCTTTTTGTGAGCCACTTATATTCAGAATTAATAAATGGAGGTTGACATGAGGTGATTAAATTTAGTTCTTTAATGTCTTGAATTACATCTGGAGTTAGGGAGGAAGCATGCTCAATTCGATGTCTATGATTATCTCTTGGAAATTCTGACAGTAACTTTTTATATAAATCAACTACAATGCGATTTCCTTTATCTCCAATTGTATGAATCCCTATTTGGAAACCCAGATTATGAGCAATTTTCATTTTTTCATATAATTCGTTTTCACTAGTTACTAAAAAACCTGATTTATCATGTTGGTCAGAAAAAGGTTTATGCATTAGGGCAGTAGCAGACCCGTAAGTCCCATCTGCAAATAGCTTTAAGCAGCCAATTTTAAACTGGCTCTCTTCGGAATCTCCGTGAATTGGAGTTTTCTGCAGCCTTTTTAACTTTTTAGGATTGCTTGTAAAAACTAAACAGTAAAAGCTTTGGGGAATAATTCCTATTAGAGATTTTAAAATTGGTAGTTCAAATGCTCCGGCATCACCCATTTCAGCACCTGCTTCAGCTTGAATTACTCCTTGAAGAGAAGTTAAACCTTTGGATGCAAAAATATTAAATCCTTCTTTTGCAGCATTGTCGATTATTTCTCTACTAGGGGGTGTAATCATGGTAAGAACTAAAGAAGTAGCTAATTCTGAGAGAATTCCAGTAAGTTCTCCTTTCCCATCTTTGCGAATTTCGCCCCCTTTTGGAGCCCTTGTATCTTTTGTTATCCCCGCTAACTCTAACGCCTTACTATTAGCAATTCCAATATGCCCATCATATCTTAAAAGAAAAACGGGATGATTAGGACATGCTTCATCTAGAATCCAACGAGTAGGGAGGATTCTTTCTTTAGGATCTTCAAAATCTTCTTCTTTTAAGCTTAATCCAATAGTTAATTCATCATGTGGCTTATCTTTAACGGAATCTTTTAGAAGATCATTAAGTTCCTTTATACTTTTTACATTTTTTAAATCTAAATTAAATAAAAAGAATAGAAAGGCGATCGGATGCAGATGTGAGTCGATAAAACCAGGTAATAACGCATTATTATTTAGGTTTATTAATTCGCAATCTTCTCCCATAATAGTTTTAACTTCTGCTAAATTACCTACAGCACGGATTTTTTCTCCTTCAATTCCTACAGCTTGAACAGTTATTTGGTTATCATTCATAGTGACGATCGATCCACTAAAAAACACTTTTTTATCCATATTTTTATCATCCATTTTCAAGTTTTTCTTAAAAAATTGATGTAGCTTTGATTTATTTCAAGCATCTTCTAATTGAATAACATTAGATAATATCTCACGAGCTTTAATTTTAATTTTTTCATCAAGAGAACATTCAGTTATTCTCCAGAATCTGTACTCATGATTCAAATATGCTGAACATTTTTCTCTTAATTCTTCTGAACAGTTAGCTATTTGCCAACATTGAAATGTAGCTGCTTCAAAAAATCTATGAAATTTCTTTGGCAACTTTTTATAGTTAAAATTTGTTTCTTTAAGATACTTATCAAGATCGTTAGAATTGTAGGTATTCCAAAATATCACCTTCTTAGAGCTATTCTCTTCTTTCTTCATATAGTCAATTAATCCTGCCATTGTTTTTCCGGTATAGGTTGTATCTAATTTGAAATCTCGCTTATATCCTTCTAATTTCATTACAATATCAACTGCATTTTGTCCTTTTACAGTTTTTACTCCATATGCGGAACCTAAATATCCTTTTATCATTTTAAAGTCATCCAGATTAACATTTACATTAGGTATAGATTTATCTCGCTTACGCAAATATTTGATTGCTTTGTTCGCATTTTTTATAACTGCTTTATTATTAACGACAATATCTCGTGAAACATTAACCATATTAATCTTAGTCTTTAATCCTGTTAGTTTACACCCAGCCACCAAACCCGAAGCTGTTCCAGAGGAACCTCCTGGTACAAAAATCGCATCTGGTTCAGGAATTATTCCATTATCTATTTGAACTTTTAATTCACAAATTGCATTTATAAAACCTATGGTACCAAGAGGAGTTCCAACTCCGAAAAGAGGGGTTCCACCAATTGACATCAAGAAGTATTTTGGATGAAATAGTTTAAAAATCAGACTTTTAAAAACTCCCATCTCGAAGCTTTTACTAAGATGAAGTTTGGCCCCAAAATAATCGTAAAGTAATAAAGAGCGCTGAACATGCCATGTTAAAGGTTGGTGAGAAAGAAATAAATGGCATTTTAATCCTAACTCTTTGCATACAATAGCACATGCTATTCCATGATTAGTTCCGATACCTCCTATTGTTACAATTCCCTTTTTTTTTTGCTTAATAACATTTCCAATAATAAATTCAAACTTTCGGAGCTTATTTCCACCATATATAGGATGATCTTTATCATCCCTTTTAATATAGATTTCTCCTTCCGATATATCTAAATAATTTTCTAACTCAGTGAGCCTATCTATAGGGGAGGGTATATTAGTAAGTAAATGAATCCATGGTACTTTCTCCTTTAAATTTGGATATGATTTAAATAATTCTGGTTCCTTTGTCTCCATGCATATGAAAATTCATAATAGAAAATATAATTTTTCATAACAAATTCTTAATAATAAGGGTCTGTACTCTTAATAGAACATATCTGGTAAGACGCCTTAAAACACCACTTATTCTAATAGATGCTATTAGAACGCTCCTACTATTAGCCTAATAGGAGTATGGGGGTTGTAGATTTTGGGGTGCTTATAACTTATATAGAGCATATTTAAATATGTTATTTTAATTTCAATGTATGAAGAAGGATTATGATAAATTCAATCTTATATTGGATTTCGCCCTGTTGGACTTTTTTAAAAGTTTAACATTCTCTTCATTTTTGCATTTATCGATTGAGTTTTATGTCCTTCTTTCTTTTCTATTTAAAAAAACCCACGTCGATATAGAATGAAGAGTAAGTAAAGCGAGCCAAGAATTGCGACTAATATTCTGATTCTCTTAATTCCGAATCGCACTCCTTTTGTTTGAGGTGAATTAAACATATCCGTTGAATGGTGAGCATCACATTCACTACACATAAATTTATCAGTAATATTATCAAATATAACATTGCCACCGCAAAGAATACATTTAATCTGTTTTTTTCCCATAATAAAATCAGTTTATAGATATATACTTTAAGACTATGATTTTATATAATAGATAAAATAAGAATTTTCTTGAATTTTGAGAAAGTACTAGTTTATTTTTTCAAATTCCTAATGTCGAATAAGGAGGAGATGTCTCTATCTCCCCCTCTTCTTGGAACCCCGCGTGCAAGTTTCCCTGCACGGGGCTCGCGCCCCATTCTCGAAAGATCCGTTCTTGAAGCCGTCTTACATGTCGTCTGGGCTTATTCCACTGGATATAATCCCATTCTACCACATGCCCATTGTTCTGTTCAATGCTTTTACACATCGTTTAACTTCTCCTTTGGTTAATACTTCTCAATACTTTGCTTTCGTTGAGACCTGTTTAGGAAGTCAGCACCCTTTCAGGTTGGGTACATCTGTAGTTCGATCGCTACTACAGCCCTATCCACACCATTACAGTATGGCATTCGCTTTTTCCCACATCCTCTGCCCACTAAACCTTCCCCCTTCCTCACGGTCGGGATACCACAACACATACGTGTATGGGGTCTATTGGGTTTACCAAGTTCCTTATGTCCAACTTTCAATAGAGCCCTTAGGGAGATGCTTTCCCCCGGTTGCGCAACGGATGACAAAGAAATGAAAAAAAACCATTCCTACCTGGCAACTCACCATTTTGGTCTCGGCGTATCAGCTACGTTTCGCCGATTTATAATAACGAGGTTTATCACACCTTCACTTTTGTTTCCCATAGGCTCCTTGGCTAGCCCACAGCCCACTTTTGTAGCTAAGTGCTGACGGTACATTGTCCCCAAAGCTTCACACATCGCCGTTACCAATGATGCATGTTTGGGTAGCCATAATTGGTCATCTCAATACCAGTTATTGAAAATTACCTTGCTAAATCTCTCTTTTCAAGTCCTGAATTCGGACATAAGACTTTCTTGTCGCACTTTTTTCTTTAAATATGAGGATCTTAAATCAATAATACCAACTAAAAATAAGTGAATGGAAATGATCACGCCTGAAACCATACAATTTGCTGAAATTTCATATAATGAACTATCCACATTTTATGCAAGGGATTTTCTAAAACCCTTTGAAAAATTAGGAGAAGTTGATTTTAAAAACGGGATGTACTTAAATTTTAATATTCAAGAAAGAGAAAATAATAGAAAAATTAATCCTTTATTGAAAATAGCAATTCCAGAAAATGCCCAAGAGATTGTGGACATCTGTAACGAAGCCTATGACGGAACATACCCTTATAGGGAAATGTTAGATGTAGAAGCTGTCAGAGAAAAGATTAAGGGTCCAGAATATCATTGGTTTTTATTCAAGGATACAAATGATAATACAATGGGATGTTTCAAATTTTATTTAAATTTTGAAGAAAGAAAAGGATATCTTGGAGGATTTACAGTAAAGAAGAAATATCTAGGGTTTGTAGATGTAGTAAAAGCAATGATAGGTATGATGATTGGTATGATAAGTAAATATAAAGAGGACATTATGATGTGGTACTGTGAAAATCGTACAGCACACTCCAAAACGCAATTTATGGTTTTATTATGTGGTCTTCGGCCTGTGGCATTTTACCCTAATAAAGATGTATTTTTTAATAAAGTGGAATCTGATTTGATGGAAATTCTTTATGATGAGCGGGTATTACGAAATTATAGAACAAATCAAACTCCAGAGATAATACCTGAAATAAAGGATTGTTTTGATTATTCCAATGACAGATATGAATTGGGTCTCGCTAAGATTGTTTCTCCTGATATTAAATTAAATTCATCTAACATCTCTTTCATAAAAAAGAAAATTATTACAGAGGTTATAAGAGATAAATATGGATATGAAGAAGTTAAGATTTCCATTAAAGGCTCTGATTCATATATTAAATTTTTATATACACCAACGGTTAAAAACTTTGAAAAAACAACCTATGAAATCAATAATTTAGAAGAACTATTTATCCTTGTTCAAGAATTTAAAAACTATGCAAAAAAATTAAATATTCGATATTTTGAAGTATTTGTATCAGCCTATGAA
>SDBT01019073.1_pt1 | contig 10758 bp, 11 predicted proteins | sample 2277101 | NCBI WGS metagenome assembly SDBT01 (sample SAMN10404973, study PRJNA504765) | marine sediment metagenome | isolation source: marine sediment core GS10_PC15, 103 cmbsf | place: Arctic Ocean: Southern Knipovich Ridge | collected 2010 | reverse complement strand
CTTTCGCTTCGCTCAAGAACCTTGATTCGCTAATGTTAAATATATGGTCTTGAAATAAGAACCTTTCGCTTCGCTCAAGAACCTTGATTCGCTAATGTTAAATATATGGTCTTGAAATAAGAATTATACTAATGATACGAATAAGTTATTGGGAGTTATTGGGATTCATTACACATTAGTATAATTAGTATGCATTAGTATGTTGGTATCGCGGTTACTTGGATTCGGGAGGCGGTCTTTTTCCAGAGCTAACCGTCTTTCTCACATTCCCCCGAATAGTCCTGGTATTGGTTCGAGTTCTCTGTCCCCTCACCGGCAAACCCCTTATATGACGAATTCCTCGCCAACATCCAATATCCCGCAATCTTTTAATATTCATCATTATTTCTCTCCTGAGTCCCCCCTCTACTTTATATTTTTTTTCAATAATATCTCTCAGTTTATTAATTTCTTCACTTTTTAATTCGGAGGCGCGACGTCGAGGATCAATATCTAATTCAGCTAAAATTTTCCGACTCGAAGACAGCCCTATGCCAAATATATAGGTTAAAGCAATTTCTATTTTTTTATTTTCGGGGATATTAATCCCAGCAATCCTTGGCATATTGTCGATGCTAATATACGAATTATACTAATAATGCTAATATATTCGGTTAATTCGTATAATTAGTATGCATTAGTATATTGGTATCGCGGTTATCCCTGGCGTTGTTTATGTTTAGGGTTTTTCTTGCAAATAACATAAACTCGTCCTTTTCTTCGGACGATTTTACAATGTCTACAGATTTTTTTTACTGAAGATCTAACCTTCATACATCAAAAAAGAACAGAGAACAGAGAACAATATTTTGAATTACTGTTCATTGTTCATTGTTCATTGTCTTACTTTCCCCTATATACTATTCTTCCTCGGGTTTCATCATAAGGACTCATTTCTACTGTCACTTGATCTCCGGGTAAAACCTTAATCCGGTAAATTCTTAGCTTGCCAGCAAGATGAGCAATTATTTCCTTTCCATCATCCAGCTTTACCCGAAAATGAGCACTAGGTAAAGACTCTAAAACAGTGCCTGTTTTCCGATTAACTTTTTTATTAGAGTTTTTTATCATTTAGATAATTAGTTAATTTAGCAAAGTTTCTTAAATTAGTCAAGGTTTAATTTTAATTCAATTTTATTCATATTTTCAGGAGCTTTTTTCTTCAAAAATGGCCAAGATTTTATTTCAATTTTAGTTATTTGAGTCAGATTTTCTAAAAATATCTTAACCTCTTCCCGGGATTTTCCCAAGAGAGCTTTTTTAAGTTCGGTTAAATCAATGTCTGAATAAACTTTAGCTTTGATTTCTAAATTCAAAACAATCTTCCCTGATTCAAGGTCTATTGATTCTGGAAAATAGTTGATTTCTAAACTTTCTTCTTGAATTTTTTTACTTTCAGGAGTATTTAAGCTGATATAATTTTTAGCGAAATTTTCTATATCTGATTTTTTAAATCCCAACGCCTCTGAGTTAACTTTAACCTGGAAATCAAATGATCCGACTTCAGCTCCAGCTTCTACTAAACTATTAGCTTCAACAATTTCTTGAGATATAGTTTCGTCTAACAAAACAAAATCTGAAGGAAGAGATCTTTTTAAAAAATCTCTGCTATCTTTTCTTACTTTTTCAACTAAAATCTTTTCGGCTTGTTCTAAGTCCTCTTGCAAAACCTGAGAAATTTCACCCTTAAAGCCACCTGCCATAGGAGAAAAAGATCTTCCATAAATAGTAGTGTATAGAGGAGAGCCAGCAAGAGCAGGAAGAGCAAAAGTAGAAGGTCCGATATTATAATCTTCTCCTGCTTCAGCTGCCTGAACTTCAACGTCAATTTCACCAGGAACAAGTTTTCCTTTCTCATATCTTGCTCCAGGGATTGTTATTCGTTTAAGCGACCAGAATAATTTTCCATCAGTAGAAACAAACCTGGAAGGCACTAAGGTCCGCGGAGAAGTGGAATATTCGTTATAAACTTGAATAATACCTGTGGCTTTTTCTTCTTTTAAAACTTTGCCCGAAGCGGAAAATTCTTGGGAGACAGATTTTTGATCACTAAAAGTTTTCCCGGGAATAACCTTTGCCTCAAAATCAGGCTCTTTTATTTCTAAATCTACAGAAAGTGTTTCTTCTAAGCTTAAAGTGTCTGTTTCTGGCCAAATTTCAATTTCTGCTTTAGAAAGAAAGAAAAAACCAAAACCCCCCACCAGAACCAAAAGAATTAAAAGAAAAACAAAACTTTTAAAAAAGATTCTTTTAAAGCTTCCGCCTTCAGGAGTTAAAATCTCTCTACTACTAGGGATTCGTGAAGGTTTAGTTTCTTTCTTAAGCTTTATTTTTCCCGGAGAGAAATCAATTTTTTTAGGTGGGATTATATCAAAAAATTTCTTCGCCATAATATGATGTTAATAAAGATGGGATATATTGAGGGCTTTTTAAACCCTTTGTTGCGTCTTTAATATTTTTCAGGTTTTTCGGACGAATAAGCTCAGCTTCAGTTAAAGCTTCTTGAATTTCTGGAAGTAAACTTCCTCCTCCAAAAAGAAAAATCGTTGAAGGAAAAAGTTTCTTTGGATTTATTTTTTTAATCTTTGACATCAAACTATCATACCAGATTCTTTTTTCTTCCGAGAATATTTCTTTAATTCTTTTTTCACTTTCAGGGCTTAAAAATTTATTTGCATATTTTTCTTTTAAAACTCTAGCCGATTCTTCATCAAGCCCCAAGGTTTCAGATAGCTTTTGAGAAAAAATTCTTCCTCCGATTTCAAATTCATTAATTTGCTGCAAGATACCTGCTTTTACTAAAAAAATTTGGGTGATTTGACCGCCCACGTCAAGAAAAATAGCATTTCTTGTCTTATCTTCAGATAAAATTGGTAAATTTTCGGCTATATGTACTATTTTAAAAATATTCAATTGTAAATTTTTAAAAATTCTTTTTATATTTTCGAAATAGTATTTTGGTAAAAAGGCAACTAAGATTTTAAACCTTAAATCTTCCCCTTCGTATCCTTGAAGTTTTGGCACCAAATACCCATCAATCTTTACTTCCAAAACCTTTAAGGTAACCCATTTAATATCTTCTGGTAAAATACCGAACTCTTTGTTAAATTGCTGGGAAATTTCTTTTTGAGATTTTCTAAAACATTGCTGATAAATATTTTTTTCTTCATCCTTAGAGATTTTCAAGCGAGTGGTCTTCTCCCGTTTAAAAAACTGCCAGATAATTCTTCCTTTTAGAATATTGGAGGACAAGCTAACCAAAACCGGTAATTTTTTAAGATTCAGCTTCTTTATTTTAGCTTCTTCTCTCTTTGGAGAAAGAACAAAACTCTGGTAGGCTTGTTCAATTGCTTTTGAAACAGATTTTTTTATCATATCTGTCTCGAAATCCCTGCCATCAAAAACGCCGTATCTTTCAAAATATTGAGTAGCCGCGCCTAAAATAGTGATTTTCCCATCAGCTCCTTTTCTGGAAAACAAAACCTTTACTGCTTCTGTTCCAATGTCTAAACTTAAAAAAAACTTATCCTTTTTCTTTTTAGTCCCAAAAAAATAAGAACCCCCCATTCCGCTCGAGAACCTTGATTCGTTAAGGTATGAACATATATTCTTAAAATTAAGCTTCATTACTTAATTTTAACAGAAAACGATTGCTTTTGAAAGATTCTATTTCTTTTTATGATTAAGCGAGGGTAAATCTCTTCAAAGAGCACCTCGGAGGCGCCGCTGGCATGGTGTCCGAGCGAAGCGAGGAACAGCGACGTTGAGAGATGAACAAAATTTTCCTCGCTGGGGAAAATTATTGTGTCTCTTTGAAGAGATTTCACCCGAGCGACTATTCTGATATCGCCCGGATTCGGCGAACGCCGGCGCCCGATGATTCCTCTTTTATAATTTTGAATTTTCCGAGTTCAGAAGTCCTTTTTACGTGGGGGCCTGCGCAAATTTCTTTTGAAAAGTTCCCAATGGAATAAACAGTAACTTTTTCAGGATATTTTTCTTTAAAAAACGCCAAAGCGCCTGATTTTATTGCTTCTTCATAGGACAGTTCTTCTTTTTTAACCTCTAAATCTTCTTTAATTTTTTGGTTAACAATTTCCTCAACTTTTTTTATTTCCTCTTCCGTCATTTTAGCTGAATGGGAAAAATCAAAACGGAGACGTTTTGGAGTAATATCAGAACCCATTTGTTTAACATGCCCTCCCAAGACCTCTCTTAGGGCTTGGTGCAGTAAATGAGTAGCAGTGTGGAGTTTTGAAGCTTTTAGAGTCGCTTCTTTGCCGACTCCTCCGAACTTCTTTTCTATCCCAGCCCGGGAAACTTTTTGATGTTTTTTTATTGCTTTCTCAAATCCCTTTTTATCTACTTTAAAGCCTTTTTCTTTTGCTAATTCTTCAGTAAGCTCCAGGGGAAATCCATAACTTTGATAAAGGTCAAATGCCTCTTCCCCGTCTATATTTTTGTTTTTACTAATTAATTTCTCAAACTGTTTTAATCCTCTTTCTAAAGTTTTTTCAAATTTTTCTTCTTCGTTTTGGATAATAGTTAAAATATCTATTTCATTAGATTTAATTTCTGGATAAACATCTTGATAAATCTCAACAACTTTTTGAGCCAAGTAAATTAAAAAGTTTTCTGGCATTTTTAAAACCTTCCCATAACGAATTGCCCTTCTTAAAACTCTTCTTAAAATATAACCCTGCTCAACGTTTGAAGGAATAATACCTTCTGCTGATAAAAAAACTGCCCCTTTTGTATGGTCAGCTATAATTCTAAATAACTGAGGATTATCGTTATATTTAATTTCCGAGTTTTTTTCTATCTCTTTAACAACTGGCGAAAATAAATCAGTTTCAAAGATTGATGGTTTTTCTTGCACTACTACAGCTAATCTTTCCAGCCCCATTCCTGTATCTACTCCTTTTTGTTCTAAGGACGTTAGTTTTTTATCTTGGTCCTGGCAATACTCATTAAAGACCAAATTCCACAACTCAACAAATCTGCCGCATTTGCAATTGGGAAGACACTTTTTGCCCAAAGAGCAACTTTTTTCTGTTAAATCATAATGGATTTCAGTAGTTGGGCCGCAAGGACCCTCTTCGCCAGTCGGTCCCCAGAAGTTATCTTTTCTTAAAAATCCATGAATTTTTTCTTCAGGAAATCCCAATTTCTTCCAAATTTCTCTCGATTCTTTGTCTTCGGGAACTTCCTTATCTCCTTTAAATACAGTAATCCATAAATTTTCAATTTTCAATTTACAATTTTCAATTAAGAATTCTAACGCCCATTCAATGGACTCTTTTTTAAAATAATCACCGAAGCTAAAATTTCCCAGCATCTCAAGAAAAGTCAAATGAATATTATCCCCTATCTCTTCAATATCTGAAGTTCTAAAACATTTCTGGCAAGAAACAACTCTATTTCCATGGGGAGATGGCTCTTTTAAAAAATAGCTTTTGAATTGCTGCATCCCAGCAGTAGTAAACAAAACACTGGGATCAGCGGGCAAAAGAGAACTTGAGGGCACTATTTTGTGCCCTTTTCCTTCAAAAAATTTTAAAAACTTTTCTCGAAGCTCAAAAGAAGTCATCGCGTTTAAAAATTAGCTGTACCTGTCAGCTACTACTGAAGCTACATATGCTTCTGGTTTGATTTTCGGTTCAAATCCATTCCCACGGATAAGACCGGTTAGCTCTTTTACCATATCTTTTGTCTGACCATTTTCGCCAATATCAGCATGGATATAACGGAATTGATAATTAAGATTCTTGTTATCTACGTCTTGAATTTTCTTTTTAAAATCTTCTCTTAAAAATAAAGCTAAATCACAAGATAATAGAACTTCTTCTAAAATTCGGGTTCTCCAATTAACAAATTTTTTGTTCATTGGAGAAGGGTATTTTATTCTTTTAAGAAAGAATCTTCCCCCCTCACCCACTCTTAAAATAGCCACAACGACTGGAAAATGCGGCTCTTCGCCCGAGGAAGAATCACAGCCAACAATAATATCATAGAACTTCTCAGGTCTTTCCTTTATATAACATATCATTTCTTCAATCACCTCCTTTACTGATAAATTTCCTCGAGTTGGATTAAAAAAATTACCCTTTAAGGCTTTATTCATAATTATAGATTATTCTATCAAAATTTTTCTAAGGCGTCAAATGACAGTTTTTACTATTTTAACGAATTCTTTTGCTTTCAAAGAGGCTCCGCCAACCAGCAACCCCTGGAGACCAGCTTCTTTTATATAACCTGCCGCATTTTTGCTGTTTACGCTGCCCCCATAAAGTATCCGAAGATTTTTAGAAACAGAGCGATTATATATTCCAGAAATAATTTTTCTAATAAGCAAACCTATTTTCTGGGCCTCTTCAACATTGCAGGGCTCCCCCGTTCCAATAGCCCAAATAGGTTCGTAAGCAATAGTAATTTTGGAAAATTTAGAACTGGAAACTTTTTTAAGAGCTGTTTTTATTTGCTTCTTTAAAATCTGGTCAGTTTCTCCTTTGTCTCGCTGTTGCTGGGTTTCTCCAATACATAAAATAGGGTTTAGTTTTTCTTCCAAAACGGCTTTTAATTTTTTATTTATCATTTCATTTGTTTCCCCAAAGTACCCCCTCCTTTCCGAATGCCCAACAATAACATATTGGCAGCCAACATCCTTTAACATAAGTGATGAAATTTCACCGGTATAAGCTCCTTCTTTTTCCCGGAATACGTCCTGCGCTCCGAGTTTGATATTAGATTTTAGATGTTGCCTGCCCGACTTGCCTTCGGCAACTCGAAGGCGGGCTGGGATATTAGATAAAAAAACAAACGGTGAACAAATAACCACTTCTGCCTTTTTAATGTTTTTTACTCCTTTCTTTACCAAATCAAAAAGCTGCTCAGCTTCTCGTAAAGTTTGGGGATTCATCTTCCAATTTGCTACAATTAATAGTTTCATATTAGAAATTATTGTTTTCTCAAATATTCTGCTGCTTTTTCCGGCTCAATTGTTGATATTTCCATTCTGGTTCCAATTTCAAACCCTGCCCAAGTTCCGGTTTTTGGCAGAATCGTCCAGTGCCAGTGATAATAATCATGATTTTCTTCATCACAAGGAGCTGTATGCAAATAAAAATTATAATCGGGCCCATTTAATCCTTTGTAAAGCTTGTTTAGGACAACCTGAAACACTTCAGACAGTTGCCATTTCTCTTCTTCTGTTGCCCGCTCAAAATAAGCCAGGTGCTTTTTAGGCGAGACAATAACCTGAAAAGCAGTCTTTGAAGCAAAGGGACAAAGCGCTAAAAACTCTTTATTTTCAAAAATAATTCTCTTTTTTACTTTTCTTTCCCACCTATTCATCCGACAATAAATACATTTTTTGCCCTTCTTATAATAATTCTGGGAACGTGAAAGAGCTTTCTGAAGATCAACATCAATAAGAGGAGTGGTGATAATTTGAGAATGTGGATGAGCAATTGAGGCTCCTGCTCCTTGACCATGGTTATGGAAAATAGATATATGGTTAACGAATTTCTTCGGCATTAAATTTAGATATCTTTCCTGATAAACATCAAATACTTCTTTTATCTGCTTCACTGAAAACTGACCCATATGTTTTCTATGGTCGCGAGTCACAACTACCTCATGAAACCCCACTGCATTCATTTTTTTGTATAATTTTCCCTCAATTTGTTCATTTAATTTAGGATGTGGGAGAAAAGCCGGGAATTTATTGGGGACAACAATAACTGTCCAATCCTTAGGAATTTTATCTTTAGCTCTAAAAGGAATGTTTTCCCCGTGAAAAAAAATAAGAGTCGGCCTTTCCTGAGTACTAATCTTACAGAAAGGACAACGCTCTTTTGAAACCTCTTCACTAACTCTTTTCTCTTTTTTAAATGTTTCTGGTTTTTTTGCTCTGCCTGTAGCAATAACAACCCAATCTTGACTGACCAAATCCAGCCGTAATTCTGAAGGAAATTTTAATTTTTTAGATTTTTTCTTCATATTATTTATTTTATTATACAATATTGGATAATAAAAATCACCCCGGTCGCAGCAAGAGTGTATTTTTTACTCTGTCAAGACTTGGCAGCCGGTTTTGGTGACAGCCATCATATGCTCAAAATGGGCGCACAAAGAACCATCTTTTGTTTGATAACCATAATTATCTTTTGCTTTTTTTAGCTTCCAATCCTCTACTGTGACCATTGGTTCAATACAAAAAACCATTCCTTTTTTTATCTTAAGACCTGTTCTTCTTTTTCCATAATTTGGAATCTGAGGGTCTTCATGCAGTTCTTTTCCAATCCCATGACCACAAAGATCCCGCACCACATTAAAACCCTGGCCTTCAACATATCTCTGGATAGTATTACCAACATCACCAAAAGTATTGCCGGGTCTGACTTTTTTCATTCCTCTTTTCAGGGCTTTTTTAGTAACTTTTATTAGTCTTGAAGCTTCTGGCAAAATTTTTCCTACAGGGACGGTAACCGCCGTATCAGCGTGAAACCCCTTGTATAGGATTCCTAAATCAAGAGAAATAATATCCCCTTCTTTTAATCTTCTATCAGAGGGAATACAATGGACAAGTTCTTCATTTATTGAAGCGCAAAGAGCGGCCGGAAATCCTTCGTGCCCCTTAAAAGAGGGCTTTCCTTTGTATTTTAAAACAAGGTCTTTTGCGACCTTGTCTAAATATTTAGTGGTAACGCCCGGCTCTACTTTTTTCTCAAGCTCTTTCATAATCTGAGCTAAAATTTTACCACCCTCTCTCATTATCTGAATTTCCTGTTCTGATTTAATTGAAATCATTTTTTACTTTATTGCTTTTAAAATATCCTTGATGTTTTCTTTTAATTTACTAATTGTTCCGGTGTTTACAATTGTAAAATCTGCCATAGCTATCGGTCCACCCTTTTCTATGTTTTCAATCTCTGCGTAATCACGCGCCTTTGCTTCTTTTTCTGAAAAAGACCTGAAGCGTTGTTCAAAATCATTTTCAACCTTTCTGTTTTCTAATCTTTCATATCTTAATTCAGGAGAAGCGCATACTGCTATGACATACATTGAATCACCATATTTTTCTTTAAGAATTTTATACTCTGACCAACTATATAGTCCATCGCCCACTACATTAGATTTTTTTAATAATTCATCAAATTTAGGAATATTAAGTATAGCAAATGCTCCCATCCCATATTTTTTTCTGAAATCTTCTCTTATTTTTCTTTCGTTGCTTTCGTTGGGTTTAAGACCTTGTTCTTTAACTTCGTCAAGAGTAATCTGGCCGAATCTTAAAAAAACAAACCCTTGCTTTGCTAATTCGTCAGAAACTATGCTCTTGCCCGATCCAGCCATTCCTACAACAAAAACAATTTTATTAGTCATAAAGCAATTACTTAACAACCTTCAAAATATCCTTAAAAACATTTTCTATTGACTGCTCGCCATTGACTTTAATTAATCGTCCAGTTTTCCGATAATAATTGATTATTGGTCGAACCTCTGTTTTAAACCAGTCCAATCTTTTCTTCGCTGCTCTAATTGTATCATCGCCTCTTTTAAACAATTTACCGTCACATTTTGGACACCTTTTAATTTTTCTAAACTGACCGACGAAAGGGATAATCTTCTTACACTTTTTGCAAAATCTCCGTTTAGTTAATCGCCAAATTGCTTCTTTGTTGGAAATATCAACTAAAATGACTTTTACATTTTTATCCCACTCGTAGCATTTTAAAGTTTCGTCTATCACATAAACCTCCAAAATTTTCCTGGGGTTACCATCCATAACAAATCCTTTCAATTTCTTTTTATTTTTCAACTTCTCTGTCTTATTAAGCCAGAGGTTCAAAACTATTGAGGTGGGTATTAATTTCCCTGCAGCCAACATTTTTTTTATTTTCTTGCCAATGAAATCTTTTTTCTTTCTTCTTGCTCTCAATAAATCACCACTCCCAATATATTCCAAACCAAACTTCTTTTGTAAAAGTTTGGCTTGAGTTCCTTTTCCAGAACCAGATTTGCCAAGCAAAATAATAATTAAAGGATGTTTTTTAGAAAGTTTCCTCATAGCAATGGAGGCTTTAAAAAGTCTCATATTCTCTCATTTGTAATTGGGCATTTATTTGCTTCATCATTTCTAAAGCCACGCTAACAACAATAAGCAAAGCGGTTCCTCCTATAAAAAACTGAAAAACATTTTCTACTTTAGTAATCCCCCCAACAATAGATGGCATAACCGCAATTGTGCCCAAAAACAAAGCGCCAATAAGCAAAACCCGATTTAAAATATAATGGATAAATTTAGCAGTTGACTCTCCTGGCCTAATTCCTGGAATAAATCCACCCATTTTTTGAAGATTTTGGGAAATTGCCTTTGGATCAAATGTAACTGCAGTATAAAAATAGGTGAAAAGCACAACCAATGAAAAGTATAAAATTCCCCGAACCCAGGGTCCAGCCAAAAAAATAGATACGCTTTGAGCAACATTGCCTACCATTCCTCCTGTTCCAGTGAAAAAATTGGCAATCATCTCAGGAAAAAGCAAAATTGACATAGCAAAAATTATAGGAATCACTCCGGCTGGATTAATGTTCATGGGCAAATAAGTGGAGGCTCCTCCATACATCTTCATCCCTTTAACTCTTTTAGCATAAGAAACCGGGATATTGCGCCTGCCTTCGTTAATCAAAACTACTCCAGTAACAATAAGCAAA
>SDBT01019072.1_pt1 | contig 10759 bp, 13 predicted proteins | sample 2277101 | NCBI WGS metagenome assembly SDBT01 (sample SAMN10404973, study PRJNA504765) | marine sediment metagenome | isolation source: marine sediment core GS10_PC15, 103 cmbsf | place: Arctic Ocean: Southern Knipovich Ridge | collected 2010 | reverse complement strand
GATGGGCTTGCCGTTTCGGCCGTTCTCGCCGGACCGCACCGTCTCGACCTGGAGGTCCTTGATCCAACCGCGCATGGTGCGCTCGGACCTGCCGGCGTAGTCGGCGGCCTCGGGGATGGTCAGCAAGCCTGCTTGCATTGGTCACGCTCCCAGACGATGTCGGACATGGCAGCCTTCACGCGCTCGCGCGCGGCCTGGCTGACCTGCCTCGGCTTCTGGTCCGAGTGCAGGATGGCGTTGACGCGCTGCTGGCTGACGCCCAGCCTGGCGGCGATCACAGTGCCTGCGATGCCGTGCCGGGCGCGGTAAGCGCGCAGGTCGCCGGCGGTAACGGGGGGCTCCTGCCGGGCGGGGCGCTCGCCGGTTTCGGGGTTGACAGGGCTCATTTGTGCGATACCATGGTGAGGGTTGTTTCTACTACGGGGCGAGTATACCGGTATCGGAATGCCAAGTCAAGACGTAAATCCCGCAAAGATCATATGGGATACCGGTTCCGGTATACGCCTCCAGGAGCTGCGTGCGGAGCTCTGCTTGACGCAGACGGAACTCGGCGCCAAGACGGGAAAGTCGCAGCCTAAGCTGTCGAGCTATGAGGCCGGCAGCCCGCCGGAGGCGCATTGGCTCGTTTGCTTGGCGCAGCTGGACTTTGACGGCCGGATCCCGAACGTGCAGCGCGTCCTGAGTGGCCGCGGGCCGATCCTGTTGCCTGCCGGGGAGGGGCCCGCTGCTGCCGAGCCTTGGCCGGAGTATGTGGTCAGCGGTCCGGGGTCGATCCTGTCCGGCCAGCGTTACCGGCGGGCCACAGATGAGGACGTGGCGGCGCTCGATGCCGAGTGTCCGGAGCCGGACCCCCGCGTGCTGGCCGCGATGGATGAGTTGCGCGCGCGACTGGCCGCCATCCGCGCACGGCTGGTCGCCATCGAAGATCGGCTCGGCATGCGGGGCGACGCCGACAAGGATGCGCCGCCGGCGCCTTGACGCGGCGGGCACTATGCAGTAGTATCCCAAGCGACTCTACTAGGGGGCAGTCGCATGGTGCGCTTTGCGAAGTTGGGGCTGGCAGCGGTGTTCCTTTTGGTCGGGTGCGCGTCCGCGCCCGACCCCGAGTTCCTTCCTTACCTCGTCTTCGACGTCGTCGACGGGGACACCATCACGGTGGAAGACCCCTGGGGCCTGCGCACGCGCGTGCGCCTGCGCGACACCGACGCGCCCGAGCTTGACGAGCCCGGCGGCCGCGAGGCGAAGGCCGCGCTGGAAGAGGAGCTGCAGGGCCGCCGCGTCCGCATGATCTCCTACGCCCGCGACCGATACGGCCGCCTGATCGCCACCGTCCACCTTCCCTAGAACGCACCCACTGACCGCCCGGCCGCCTGGCCGGACGCCTTCCCGATGGCTCCGGGGCAACCGCCTCGGGGCCTCTTTTCTTGCCGTTGTGACCGCCTTTAAACGTACCACGGGTACCACGGGTACCACGGGAAGCGCCCGCCTTGACTGACCCCCCGCCTTTCGCGTAATCGGTGAGACCGACTCTCGACCGACTCTCGACCGGCTCCGTCCGGTCCACAAGCGGCCGGCGCAACGCCGGAGTGATCTCCCAGGCTCCCGGGGCCCCGCATGCCGAGCGGAATCGTAGACAGAAAGGTGCGCGCCCGCGCGATGTTCGTGAGCGGGCTGACCTTGGAGAAGATCGCCGAGGTCCTATGCGTCAGCCTGACGACGATCAAGCGCGACCGCGCCAAGGACACGAAGGCCGGCCTGGACTGGGACGGCCTGCGCGATGAGCGCGGCCGCAAGGACCCCCGCCTCCTGATCGCGCTGCTCGAACAGCGGCTCCACAAAGTGGCCGCCGACGGCGAGATGGACGCTGGCAAGTGGGCCGACATCGTCCAGAAGGTATCGAACGTCCTGCACCGCGAGCGCGAGCGCATCGGCGACCTGTCGACGGTGCTCGGCGTCTTCGGCGAGCTGGCCGAGTGGGCGGCCGCCAACGTGAGTGACGAGGACCTGGTCGCGCTGCACCGCGTGACGGAAGGCTACCTGGCCTACCTGAAGGAGGCCCACTCGTGAACTGGGCACAGTTCGCACTGACGGTTGGGGTGAGCTGCGTGTCAGCACTGTTCGGCGGGGCCGTCGGCGGCTGGCTCATGGCATTCCGGGTCGGCCACCGGGTCGGGCAGTGGCAGGCCACCATCGACCAGCGGCTGACTGTTGCCGAGAAGCGACTGGAGAAGGGCGACGAGCCGGTCGGCGAGGTGCCGGTGCTGGGCGTGAAGATTGACGGGCTGGCCGAACAGATCAAGAAGCTGGAGGGGATGGTCAGCCAGGTGATTGGGAACACGGTGACCACGCGCGAATGCGAACGGAGGCACGAGAGAGATGGCTGACCGGGAGTCGGTAATGAAGGTGCTGGCGGAGGTCAAGCGCCGCCGCGAGGAGGCCGAGGCCCTGGCCGACCGGGCACGGTCGACAATCGCGCAGGCGACGGTGGCGCCGCTTGACGAGTTGGACATCGACCAGCTGCGGGCTGCGGCCGACACGTTCGCCGACGAGGCAACGAAGCTGCGCCTGCTGCAGCAGCAGACGCGCGACCTTCAGGGCCTGCTGGTGTAGGCGACCGCCTCTACGTTGGACGTTGGACCTTGGACTTTGGACCTTAGCCGGGAGCCGAAGGCGAGTGGCGACACGCTGGACACGGCAACATGAGGCCGCGCGGGCGGCGATCCTCGAATCGCTGGAGCGCGACGCGCGCCCGTTCGAGGACATGTCCGACGACGCGCAGAAGGCGCGCCGCGCCCTGCCCGCCCTGGAGTGGTGCAGCACCTACCTGCCCCACTACTTCACGGCGGCCTTCAGCCTCTCCCACCAGCGCATGTGGGACTCGGTCGGCGAGCCGGCGATGCCCACCTTCGACTGCGCCTTCCGCGGCTTCGGCAAGAGCGTCCTCCTCTCCCTGGCCAAGCCCCTCAAGCTCATCCTCGACCGCGCCGTGCCGTTCATCGTCTTCGGCAGCCAGGTGCAGCTCCTAGCCGCGCAGCTCATGGACTACGTGCGCATCGAGCTGGAGCACAACCCGCGCATCCGCGCCGACTATGGGACCATCCGCGTCGACGGCCCGGCGGAGGCGTGGGTCGCCCACCTCCCCAAGCCGCGCGTCAAGGGCCAGTTCTCGCGCACGTCGGTCAAGTGCCAGGGCTACGGCATCGGCATGAGCCCGCGCGGCGTCCGCCACGGCGAGCACCGCCCCTACGTCTTCGTGGGCGACGACCTGGAGGACGCGCAGCTCGCCCGCAGCCCCCGCCGCGAACAGCAGCTCTGGGACTGGATGATGGACGAAGTGGTGCCGGCCCTGGAGCCGGAGGTCTGGCAGCTCTGGGTCGTCGGCACCATGTTCGGCCCCGGCTGCATGATGGAACGGGCGCGCGAGGCCGCCGGCAAGGAGGACCCCGCCGGCCGGCCGCTGGCAAAAACCTTCACCCAGGCGGCCATGGACGCGGAGGGCCGCTCCGCCTGGCCGGCGCGGTTCAGCGATGAGGCCCTGGCGCGGATCCGCGCCATGATCGGCCTCAGGAACTGGAACCGCAACTTCGCCCTGACGGCCGACGACCCCTCCAAGCCGTTCCAGCCCGGGTGGTTCCTGGAGACCTACGACAAGCGCCCGGACGGCCTGCGCGTGTTCTGTTTCCTGGACCCGGCCTTCAAGGAATCGGCCGGCGGCTGCCCGCGCGCGCTGGTGGCCATCGGCGCGGACGCGGAGGGCCGCCGCTACGTCCTGGACGCGTGGATCGAGACCGGCGCGGCAATGGAGATGGTGACCCAGCTCTTCGGCTTCTTCCGCCGCTGGCGGCCGCGCCTGATGGGCATCGAGGAGAACGGCGGGGCCACCCTCATCAAGCCGTTGCTGGGCGTAGAGGAGGCGCGGCGCGGCTTCCGGCTGCCGGTCACATACAAGAACCATACCCGCGCGAAGGAGGCCCGCATCGAGGAGCTGGTGCCCGAGATGCAGACGGGCCGCTGGCTCTGGCCGGCCAGGCCGAGCACCGGCGTGCGGACGCTGCAGGACCAGTTCCTGGCCTACCCGGACGGCTACGTGGACGGCCCGGACGCGGCCGCCGGCTGCTGCCAGGACCTGGGCATGGGCGACGCCTGGCGCGGCCGGGCGAGCGGCCCCTTCTACAAGTCGCTCGGCAGCCGCCGCAGTGAAGGACTCCTGGCAGTGCTCTAGAGACGAAGAGTGAAGGGCGAATTGTGAAGTGCGAATGAAAGCCACCGAATGCGCCAGAGGCGCACAAGCCACTCAACCACTCAACCACCGAGCCACTGAACTGTGAGCCCCGCAGAGGCGAACAAGACGCTGGCGCACCCGGACACAGGGCTGCAGGCCGAGCCCAGCTCGTCGGGGTTCGGCGCGCGGCGGATCCCGCGCGAGACGAACGTCGACGCCCTGACGCCGGGCAATATCAAGTCGCTCCTGCAGCGCGCCGAGGACGGCGATCTGGCGGCGCAGGCCGAGCTGTTCACCGTCATGCGAGAGCGCGACGGCGAGATGGCCGCCCACTTCCGCACGCGCACCAGCGCCGTCGCCCGCGCCGGCTTCGAGATCGAGCCCGACCCCGACGCGCCGGAAGGCATGGAGGCGCAGGCCGAGAAGGCCGCCGAGTTCGCCAAAGAGATGGTGGCCCAGATCGGCGTCCGGCCGAACGCGGACCCCGGCGTGCCGATGCGCGGGATCCGCGCCGGCATCTCCGACCTGCTGGATGCCGTGGCGATGGGCTTCGCCGTGCTGGAGATCCAGTGGGAGACGACGAAGGCCGAGTGGCGCCCGGCGGAACTCATCTGGCGGCCGCAGTGGTGGTTCACGTCCGGCGCCGACGGCCAGACGCTGCTGGTGCGCCCCGACCAGGCCGGCGGCGACCCGGAGCCGATGCGCCCCTGGAAGTTCCTCGTCCACCGCGTGGCGAGCCAGAGCGGGTTCATCCACCAGCAGGCCCTCATCCGGTCCTGCGTGCGCGCCTTCATCGTCCGCCTCTACAGCTGGAAGGATTGGCTCGCCTACGCCGAGGTCTTCGGCCAGCCGGTGCGCGTCGGCCACCTGCCGGAGGGCACGCCATGGGACAGCCCGGAGGCCTCGCAGCTGTGGGCCGCCCTCCAGGGCCTGGGCTCGGACTCGGCCGCCATGCTCAGCGGCGACGCCGTCATCGAGTTCCTGGAGCGGAAGGCCGGCATCACCGCGCCCTTCAAGGAGCTGATCGAGCACGCCGGCCGCGAGCTGACCCTGGCGATCCTGGGCCAGACTCTCACCAGCGGCGGCGAGGGGGGCGGTTCCCGCGCGCTGGGGCAGGTCCACAACGAGGTGCGCATGGACCTGGCCGAGGGCGACGCCGTTGCCCTGGACGAGACGATGCGGTTCGGGCTGCTGCGCCCCATCGTGGCGCTCAACCTGGGGCCCGGCTACCCGACGCCGCGCTGGCACACCATCATCGAGAAGCCCAAAGACCTGAAGGCGCTGGCCGAAACGATCGGGGCGGCGCAGAAGGCGGGCATCCAGGTGCCGACTGTCTGGGCGCACAACGAACTGGGGATCCCGGAGCCGCAGGACGACGAGGCGGTCTTGGTGCCCGTCGCTGCAGCGCCCGTGCAAGGCGCCGGCAGCGCTGCTGCCGGCAGTCAGCAGTCAGCAGTGAGCAGTGAGCAGGACGGCGACGGCGACGACGACGACATCCGCGGCGGCGAAGATGAAGCCGCGAACTCGCTCGGCCGCGACGTGCTCAATCAGGCCGAGGTCGAGGCTGACGGGGTGCTGCCGGAGGACGGGCTGGCGTGGCTGGAGGAGCGCCGCGTGGTGACGCCGGGCGTCTGGGACGAGCTCAGCCCCGCCGGCCGGCAGCGGGCGTGGTTTGTCGGCGGCCTGAGCGCCGAGCGCATCGCCCAGGTCGGCCGCCAGATCATGGCCACGATTCGGGGCGGCCAGGGCGAAGGCGAGTTCCTGGCGCGGCTGGAGGCGCTGGGGATCTCAGTGACGGGCGCCGAGGAGCCGGCCGACGGCCAGATCACCGCCGCCCACGCGCGGCTGGTGCACCAGCAGAACACGAACGCCGCCTACGGCGCCGACCGCTGGCACAAGGCCTGGCGCGACCAGGAGCTTCGCCCCTACGGCCAGTACCACACGGTCGGCGACGGTAACGTGCGCGCCAGCCACGCCGGCCTGGACGGCATCGTCAAGCTCCTGACCGATCCCTTCTGGGACAAACACACACCGCCGTGGCAGTTCCGGTGCCGCTGCAGCATGACGACGTTGGACGAGCTGGAGATGGAGGCGGACGGGCTGCGCGTGGCCGACGACGTCGAGGAGGCCGCCCGCTACCAGGCCGCCCAGCAGATGGCCGGCGAGGAGGCCAGCCCCCGCGAGTTCGCCCGCGCGTGGCGGAGCCAGGTGCCGGCGATGGAGGGCCGCGAGAACCTGGACGCCCTGAAGGCGCCCGGCGAGCCGGACTGGACCTTCAGCCGCCGCGACGCCCACTGGATCGGCGCGCGCGGGGAAGCGCCCGCGACGGAGACGGGCGAGGCCGACCGGACGCTGCTCGAAACCATGCCGCTTGTATCGGAGGTGCTGGACTGATGGACCTGGTGAACCTGGAGATCCGCATGGCCGAGGGCGAGGTGCCCGAGTGGGTGATGCTGGCCCGCCCGGGCGTCTGGCGCGGCCATCCGCAGCGGCCGCAGACGGTGACGCCCGACGACCTGCGCTCGGCCCTCGACTACTTCAACACCCACTACGCCGGGCACGGCACGGACCTGCTGATCGACTACGCCCACGCTACCCGCACGGCGGCGCTGCTGGGCGGCAAGGCACCGGCTGCCGGCTGGGTGCAGGAGATGGACCTGCGCGCCGGCGGCCAGGAGCTGTGGGGCCGCGTGCTGTGGACGACCGACGCGGCCAACGCGATAGCCCAGCGGGAGTACCGCTACCTGAGTCCCGTCTTCCGGTTCGGCAGCAAGGACCGCGTGACGGGCAAGCCGGTGCAGATGTGGATCCCGGACGTGGGGCTCACCAACCAGCCCTTCATAACCGAACTGACGAGCCTGAACGATGTCGGCGCCATTGTGGCCGCCGGCGGACCTGCCCGCCCCGATGGCGGGCACGCTGCAACAGAGGAGGAGAAGCCGATGGAGCTTCTCGCAATGCTGGCCGCAGCGCTTGCCCAGACGGTCGAGGATGTTGCCAACAGCCTCGGGGTGGCGAGCGATGCGGGGAAAGACGAAGTGGGCGCGGCCCTGAAGGCCAAGCTGGCCCGGCTCAACGAGCTGGAGTCGGCCGACCCGCCCGAGCCGGAGACCGTGGAAGTGCTCCCGCCCGACGTCGCCAATTCGCTAGGCATCGACGCCGGCGCGGACGCACGGGCGGTGCGCGTCGCGCTCATCCGTCTCCAGGCGCCGAACGCCGGCATGGCTTCCGTTCGTGTGAAGCTGGGCCTGGCCGACGACGCCAGGGACGCGGACGTCCTCAACAGCATCGGCCATCTGCAGGGCGTCAAGCGCCAGTCGGACGCCGAGGAGCTGGTGGACGCAGCGGTCAAGGACGGCCGCGTCCAGCCCGCGCACCGGGCCTTCTACCTGGCGCAGGCGGAGGCGGACATCGACGCCGCCCGCGACGTCATCAACAGCCTGACGCCGATCAACGACGGCGGCCTGGGCGACCGCACGCCGCCCAAGCCCGGCACCGGGCTGTCCGACGCTGAGGCGACTGTGGCCAACGCCATGGGCCTGACCGCGGAGGAAGTCGCAGCGGCGCGCAAGTAGCGCCGGCCGGCGTGCGCGCAAGCGGGCGCCCTAACCAAACATGAGCAGGAGGACGTAACCATGACGGCTCTCAGCGCCGCGAGTAATCGCGAGCGAACCGACCAGACGGACACGCTCATCATCCCGGTGGCGGGTGGCGCGACCATCTACCCGGGCGGTTTTGTCGACAGCGACTTCTCGGGCTACGCCGTGGCGGGCGAAGACGCCGCCTACCACGCGTGCGAAGGCGTGGCCATGCACCAATGCGACGCAAACGGCACGCGGGTGCGCACCGCCGGCGAGGTGATCGACAACTCGGGCGGCGCGGACGGCGACATCTACGTGCGCGTCCGCAGGAAAGGGCGCTTCCGGTTCGCCTGCACCGACACCGTGACGCAGGCGGCGATGGGCTGCATCGTCTACGTCGTGGACGACAACATGGTGGCGGTCCTGGACGCATCCGTCACGCACGACGTCGTCTGCGGCCGGATGGCGAAGATGGCCTCGGCGTCCGAGCTGTGGTTCGACATGGACTGCGGCACGCACTGCGCGCGGAAGGACTACGGCACCGTGAGCTCAACGAGCACGGCGGGGGCCTGACCGGGCCCTCTAGCCGACCAGGCAGGGCGGCCCGCGCCGCGGGCCGCCCCGCCGATAGCGACAACCCCTGACGGAGGACGCAAGAGATGGAACCGACTCAAGGTAACCTGGCCGGGGTCTTCACGGCCTTCGATGCGCGGTTCAAGCGCGCGCTGTTGAACATACCCGTGCCCGCCACCGGCCGCCTGGTCGCGCGCGGGGACGGCGTAGGCGACAACCAGGACTATCCGATGATGGGCCTGCTGGGTGACCTCGTCGCCCACGAGGACGAGCTCGTCATGGCCGACATCTGGGCCATGATCCAGCGCGCGACCCCGGCGGAGTACTCGCTGGGCCTGCCCGTGCGCCGGATGGACATCATCAACGACCGGTTCGGCCTCTACAACGGGCCGATCTCCCAGCTCGCGGTGCTGGCCGCGACGCACGCGATGCGCAACGTCGCGCCGGTGCTCATGGCCGGCTTCACCACGGTCTGGGCGCCGGACGGCGTGAACGTCTTCAGCGATAACCACTTCTGGCCGGGCGGTCAGGTCTGGGACAACCGGGAGCACCTGCCCCTGACGGCCGGCAACTTTGACACGGCCTGCCTGAACCTGGAGACGCGGGTGGGGCCGAACGGCCAGGTCATGGGCCTGAGCCCGAAGCTGCTCGTCTGCGGACCGCTCAACCGGGCCGCTGCCGAGACCATCCTCCTCATCGAGCGGATCGGCGGCGGCAACAACAACCGCCAGTTCAAGCGCACGGACCTGCTGATCCTGCCGCAGATCACGAACCTGAACTGGTTCGTCGTCGACGACGACCCCTACAACGTCGGCAACCTGCCCGGCCGCGAGGGTGAGGAGCAGACCGAAGGCGATCTGGCCATCAAGCCGTTCCTGTTGGACATCCGGGAGGACGTCCGCACGGCCAGCCAGACCAGCAACGAGAGCGACGAGGTCTTCGAGCGCTCGACCTACCGCTACAAGGCCTCCGTCACCTACGCGCTGCTCATCATCGCGCCGTGGCTGGTCCAGGCCAGTGACTGGGAGGACGAGAACAGCACGACCACGACCGGGTCCTAACGAGAGGCTGGGGGAGTAAGCAGGGAATGTCTCGCTCCTGAGACGGGCCCCCGCCACGCGGGGGCCCTCCCTGCCCCTCGACTTCGCTCGGGGCAAGCCCCTGGAAAGAGAGGAGCACACGATGTTTGGAGCACAAGAAAGGATCCGCGCGCGCTACGGCGACGCCTTCCTGCTGGCAGTTGCCGGCAGGTCGGGCGGCGGAATCGACCGCGTCTCGTGCAGGTTGCAGGCGGCCGTGGCCAACCAGACCTTCATGTCCGTCCTGGGCGCCGCGCCGGAGATCTTCCGGGACAACCTGGATCAGGTCGTCACCGCCAACACGGACGCCTTCACCGCTCACCGGCTCGCCATGGCGTCGGGCGTCAGGAACAGGGCCGTCGAGGCCGACTACGAGGCGGCGCTGGACTGGCTGAACCGGGCGCGCGCCGGCCGGCTGCCCAGCCAGCGGGTGCCGGCGGACGAGCCCGACGACGAGACACCGGCCGACCCCGAGGCGCCGGAGGCGCCGGTCGACGACGATGCCGAGCCCGAAGCGCAGATGCCGGCCGACCCCGAGGCGCCGGAGGCGCCGGTCGACGACGACCCTGAGCCCGAGCCCGAACTGCCGGCCGACGACGCGGCGGCTGACAACTGACCCCTCGACTGCGCTCGGGGCAAGCCTCTGGCCTCTGACGTCTGGAGCAAGGCGACCATGGCTTACTGCACGCAAGCGGACATCGAGCGACACATCACGGCGGCCGAGCTGGTGAAGCTGGCCGACCATGACCAGGACGGGGCGGCCGATGCCGACGTGGTGACCCAGGCAATCGAGAACGCCTCGGGCACCATCGACAGCTACCTGGCCGTCAAGTTCATTGTGCCGGTCTCTCCGGTGCCCAACGAGATCCGGCGCCTCGCCATGCTGTTGGCAGTCTGCGAGATGCAGACGGGCCGGCGCGGCCTCTCCGAGGACCACAAGGCCATCTGCAAGGAGGCCATGGGGGAGCTGCAGAAGATCGCGGACGGCAAGAAGTCCGTGGGCCTGCTGCCGTTGCCGACCGAGTCGGCCGGCGCGCCCGGCGTGCGCTTCAGCGGACAGGACAGAGTCTTCGGCAGGGACGAACCGCTTTAGAGAGGCAGCCAGCAGTGAGCAGTCAGCAGTTAGCAGTAAGCAGTGACCAATGAACCACCGAACCACTGAACCAAGGAACCGTCCATGCCGGACATGGCCCTCATGAACGGCTTCAGCCTGGACGTCGAGATGCGCGACGCGACCGAGGATGTCGCGCGCCTGGCCGACAAGGTCCTCGACATGACGCCGGTGGCGCGCTGGTTCGGCGGCC
>SDBT01019071.1_pt1 | contig 10759 bp, 3 predicted proteins | sample 2277101 | NCBI WGS metagenome assembly SDBT01 (sample SAMN10404973, study PRJNA504765) | marine sediment metagenome | isolation source: marine sediment core GS10_PC15, 103 cmbsf | place: Arctic Ocean: Southern Knipovich Ridge | collected 2010 | reverse complement strand
GTAAGGGTTTCGTCTAATCTAATATCACTAGAAGCATAAGTGTCCACAATCTTATCGTCATTTGGACCCCAAATTTCCAACCGTGGGGACACACTGCCGTTTTCTGAAACTAAAACCCGGATACTATCTCCTGCAGAACCATAAAAACTGAAGCGGTCTATATCAGTAGGATCGTCGATCCGAGCACCAGTCGTATATTCGCCATAGTTTAACCAGACAGGTTCTTGACCTTCAACTACTTCAACAGGAGGCAACTCCGGTTGATTGGCCTCAGATAGACAAGGAAATAGAGCAAGACCAACTGACAAAATAAGCAACGTTGAAATAAATATAGCTGTTCTTTTTTGCATGATATATATCTTCCTCTTTTTGTTTTTTGCCCACAATAAGCAGATAATCAGTGATTGAGCAGTTTCTGCATATCCTGCAAAATTCGGAGTTATGCAGCGGCTCACGTTATGTCGCCAAGAAAAAGCGCCCCGGTGGGGTTTTAATGGGATCTCCCTATGTGATAGGTGTTCTCTCTGTTTAGCTTATCGGTAGAGACCCGGGCATAAATGGCGACAGTTTTTTGCATTTTACATGACTATCGGCTAAATGATAATTAAAGGAAATTTAATGATATTCATCTTTACTTCTAATACTTGTTGGTTCATTTTCGCTCAAGAACATACCTTCAGTAAAGAGGACGATCACTTGACTTCCAAGCTAGCTAAAATACAAAAGGGAACCTTCAAACTCTTTAAAAATGCGAAAAGTAAGGTTTGCTTATGAAAAAAATGTTTTGCAACCCATCAGGATCCATTCAATCCTGTTGAAAAAATCTCAGCGTGAGTGATGCAATTTGTAAATTCGCACTCGAAGCGACCTCATTTAAATTCCGATTGTGACATTTTAGCCGATAGTCATATTTTAGTCATAATCCTTAAAAGGTGCGGAAAAAACAAATGTTTAATCCGCAGAATTTACAATCATCAAACTTCTAGTCCCGCACTCCCGAATGTTGAGTTTTAGGTAAAAGTTGACATTTTGGGAGGGGCCTTGATAAACGATATTTGTGAATCGTGACTTTTCAACTATACAACTGGAGAAGGCTGCAAGATGTAACCTTCCGTTTTTTCGAAGAGATTCCGATGCCACAATGATATAGGTAATCCTGCATCCGAGTTTTGCAAAAATTCAGACAAAAAAGGCTGGATTTTGGGCTAATGTCAAAGTGAAAACTGGCCAAAGTTATCCTTAACCAACAAAACTGGTGGGGAGGTGGTAATTCAGCGACTTTTAGAAATTACCGTGACATTTTACCCAACGACAGGACAATCCTGTCGCAGGCAAAGCTAAGATTGTCCCTCCCCATAACCATTTTACTGCTGTTTTATCCTGACCACAGAGCCTTCCTCTGCATGAAAACCGCTCTGGATCTTCACTGTTGGCGCCTTAAAGGTTACGTTTGCGCCGCTCTTGATGGTCACTCCTGTGCCGATGGTGATGGAGGTGCTATCGCTGCACTCACATGTGGTACCTGATGTAAAGGTGACGTTAGTAAGTTCCACCGGACTGCTGGTACACGCCTCGCATGCCGTTCCGAGAAGCACCTTTTTCGTCAACATGTTTCCGGTGGCATCGTAGGTATACTCGACGCTCGTGCCATTTGAGTACTCAACCCCTGTCAACCGACTTGAAGCATCGTATTGGTAGGTGATCGTGTCGGCAAAGGAAACCGAACTCAAAAAAAGCGAAAAACATAGGAAAAACACTATAAGTTTTTTGGAACATTTCTTCGATATAATTTTCATGTTCAATTCCCCTACAGCGATTTATGTATGACAGATGGATGTAGATGGCACCAGAATTATCTAAATCAACAAGTCAGTCCTGGTTGTTAAGCCACAAGCGGTTTTGCCGACCCCTTCGCCAAAGGGACCTGCAAGCAACTCATGAAAAATTTATAGGTAATAAGCAGATATCGGTTTTTCCCGCCTATTCTGAAACACTTTAAAAACGATGAAACTTCAGTACTTAATCTGTTTGACAAGATTTTTTATTATCGGTGTTGTCACAGGTATAAAATTTTTTTTATGCCATATTAGCTTATCTGCATAGGGCAAATCTGAATCCGCTATTGCTTTATACTTGGCCTTAGCTTCACGGGTTACTTTCCACAACTTATTAGCGCCCCAACCGAGGGCACCCAAGAATAAAACGACCCCGATAAAAGATTCTCCTTCTGGATCAATACCGTCTACAGGGTTGTTGGCGGCATATGTGTAAAGATTTGGACCTCCTTCAAAACCTAAAGGGTCTTTCTGCAGAAATCGACCGAGGTCAGCGTCATAATAGCGTCTCCCCATCTGGTAGAGGCCGTTTCCCTCATCTATTACACCGTATGCACCCACATAGGTAAAGGGATTGTCAACCACTTTGCCGCTTGTGGTTTTCATGCCTTCCACACTATAGGCATAACTGGTGACCACTTTGCCACTGGCGTCAGAGAGTGACAGCGTATTACCATTACGATCAAAGTGATAGAAAAAATGACTGCCGTTTCTTTCCATTGCCGCAAGTCGAGGGCCAAGATAGAAATAGCGTGCAGTCACTTCAGAGTCTATGGATTCAAATAGCAGTCTGCCGTCAAAATCGTAGTGGTAACGGATGGTTTGACCTTCTGAAGTTCGTACAGATCGATTACCTTTGCCATCATAAGTATTGACATAAGATACGCCGTTTTTGCTAATCGTTAGAAGTCTGTTTTCCAGATCATAACCGCCGTCGCTGAATGCACCCCCACTGAGCAGGTTGCCGTCATTGTCGTAGGTATATGCTTGGTCGTTCCATTTAAAAATCTCGTTGGTAGTGGTATAAGATGCACTGACATCTGATGCCGATACCGGGTGAATCAAGCTGTGGCTGGAATCGATTGCCACGGTCTGGTCGGCTGCATTGACTGTGTATTTCAGCAGGGCAAAACTGGATCCGAGGCTATGGTGGTCTATGGAAATAAGACGATTATTGACGTCGTAGTCAAAAGTAGAAGCAGTTGAATTTGATCTGGCTATTGTTGTGAGCCTGGCCTCATTATCATAGGTGCAGTTAATAGCGTTGCCGGCCCAAGTCATACGGGTTACCTGTTTTGTACTTTGCTGATAAGGCATAAAATCCTGGTCTATGCCATTTTGTACTTTTTGGGGCAAAGGAGTACGATTGAAATTGTCATAGGTATAGATTGCACTGGTGCCGCCAGGATAATTAATGCTGGCAAGGTTCCCTGCATCATCATAGCGAAAGCTAATAACCTGACCATCAGGATACCGTATTGATGATACTTCATTGCGATCGGTATAGGTTGCAATGGTTGTTTCACCGGCGCCTGAAATTTGGGTCAGGTTGCCGGCAGCATCATAGGTATGCGAATATGTCGGGCCGGTATTGAAAGATTTGGAGGTTAAACGGCCGTCTGCATCGTAGCTGTAGGAAATTGTCTGGTTTCGCCCGTTTTTCAGGACGCTGACCCTGCCCATGTTATCTCGCTTATACGTAACTACACTGCCATCCGGCCAGGTGGTTTTTATCAGCCTGTTGTTGTTATCATAGTCAAATCTGGTGCTGTAGCTTTTCTGGTCGGTAAAGCTGGTGATATTTCCCTCTCCATCATAACCCCTTTTTATTCGCCTGGATCCTGGATCTATCTCGGCGGTGAGATGGCCTGCATCATCGTAGACAAATTTTGTTAGTTGGTCCAGAGCGTTTAAGCTTACTATCTGCCGGTTGTCAAGATCGTAATCGTAGCTATTCTTATTGCCGAGAGGCATGGTTAACTGGGTGATTGAACCTATAGCATTGCGTTTGACTGAGGTGGTGTGGTTATTTTCATCGGTAACGGCTGTTGTATGCAGGGCGTCATGGCGGTATTCCATTGCGGGGTTGCCGGAGACTGAATCGTATTTAACTTTGGTCAATCGGTCATTGCCATCAAATTCCAGGGATTTCTTCTTCCCTGCTGCATCTGTCATCAGGGCGAGGCGGAGGCCCAAAGCATCCCACGAAAATTGCGTTGAACCGCCCAGAGCATCCGTGATTGCAGTGATATTACCGAAATTATCATAGGCAATTATGATACTGTTTCCCCTGGGGTCTTTAATTTGGGTGACCTGGCCAAACTTATCGTAGGTAAAGACCGTAATATGGCCAAGCGGGGAGGTGGCTGAAAGAATCTGGTCTTTGTCGTTATAGGTATAGATCCAATTGCCATCGGGACTTGTTTTTTTGGTCAAATTGCCGTTTGAGTCATACTCATATTCGAAGGTATTGTTTTCAGCATCAGTCAAACTCTCCAGAAGATTCTTGTCGTTGTAACTTGCCTTGCTTGTTTTGCCATTGGCATCAGTAAAAGTATTGGGAAGTCTGCCTGTGTATCCGATACTGCGGATACTGCCCAGGGGGTCAACGATTCTAGTGGTTTTGCCGTCGTTGTTGGTGGTAATGTTGGTGATTCTGCCTGCGGGAGATGTATTGGTTACTTCTCCGACGCCTTTATGGGTGAAATTAACGGCTGCTCCCCCATCGACTACCTGAGACATGTATTTGCCTGCTCCTATTCCCCTGGATCTGTATTGAAATGATGCTTCACCGTTTTCGTCGGTTTTACGGGTCATATAATGGTCATTATCATACCGGTATGTCGTTACGTATCCTGCCATGTCAGTGAGTGATGTCAGGTTTCCGTTTTCGTAGGCCAAAACGATAAACCTGTCATCGCCGTCAGGGGCGTCAATCCGGGTGCAGAGACCCTCGCTATTATAGGTGAAATTAATTGTTCGGTTATCCTGAGGATCAAGATCGTGGCCAACCGATATCGAAGATAGAATAACTTTGGTGGGGGTTTGCCAGTTGTCGGCATCATGATTAAACCAAACCCCGTTACCGTATTTGTCTTGGATTCTTTCCAGCAGTCCAATTTCAGTATTGGTATACCAGTCGTCATTGAACCAGTAGCTAAAACCGGTCTGCTTTTCATGATATTTAAGAGAAAACCAGTCTCCCATAGAACCACCGGTCAATTCCAGAATATCCTGACTGTCTTGTGGTGGCTTAAGTATGACAGGGTACGTAGCGCCCATCAATTCTCCATTTACTGTAGGGCCTATCAAGTCAATTTCAGACGTGAAGGTAATGGTTCGACCGGTTCCCTTTTTGATCATGATCTGTTTATTGTTAAGGGCGTGTGCCGTCCAGTCTTGGCCTAAGCTCCAGCCTCGGCCAAAGGGGCCAGCGCCGCTATCTGGATCGGCATTATAATAGAGTCTGACGTATATTTCAGGTCCCCGTGTTTGCGTCTGAAACAGTTTTCTTTCAAGAGCCAGGTTTAAAGTTGACGGGCTGATGCTGTAGCGGTCCCGTTCATATTTAAAGCCCCTGCCCATAGCATACATGGCGCCCAATGGCATGAAACCCTGGGATTGTGGGTCGTTATAAAATCCGGAGACATCGTGATAAAAAATATCTGAAACATTGTTAAAATCACCAGTTGTTAAGTTTGAGGCATTGCTTGAAAAAGATGCTTTTGTCCCATCGAGAGAAAGGGCCGGGAAACTGCTGCCATTATTGCTTTGGGTTCCGTCACTGGCCAGGGAGATGCGGGTTATTTCTCCTGTTGCCGGATCTTTTAGGAAAACATCCGCATAACCATTAGTGTCATCTGGAACCAGATTTGTCGCGGATGAGGAAAAAGCGATTTTGCCACCATCCCGACTGAGAGATGGCCTGTCAGATAAGAGGCAGTCACCATCGGCCTGCACTCCTGCTGCATTGAGACTGGCAAGAGAAAGGACATCATCTGTCAGGTTGTAAACAAAGGTATCAGCTTTATTATTACTGTCACCGGCAACCAGATTTTCATCGCTGCTGGAAAAAGCGATCACATTGCCATCGCCACTGATTGCCGGCATAGAACAATCGGAACCGACTGGATTCCCGGCTGTGGTTGATGAAATCAGCCGGATATCATTGGTAGTCCTATCCCATAGCAGGATCTGTTTGAAACCATTGCTGCTATTTGGAACCAGATTGCTACTATTGCTGCGGAACACCACATAACGGCCATCCAAGCTTACAGCTGGAGCGTCGCAATCACCATCGGCATAACCGCCTGTTGGTGTGGCGCTGACAAGCTCTAAGGCACCTGTATCCCTGTTGAAGCTGAAGATATTGAAGACGTTGCCGAGCCATCGATTCGCTGAGAAAACTGTATGCATGCCATTATTCGAAAGGACGGGTGATGCGCTTGCGTGGATCAGAGAAAATCTGGGATCGGTGTCTGCCTGAATGGCTGCTTCACTACCGTCAACTGGACGCACAAAGACATTATCTTTGCCTGACAGGTCATCATGAACAATATAGGCCATAGTGCTACCATTACTGGAGATGACACCTTTCTTGCCATTTGCAAGGTGGGAGGTAAGTTGGCCATCCAGGGGACGAATGAATACTCCGGCACTATTTTCCTGAGTTAGATCGACTGCGTCTGAACTGAAAAGCACTATAGTGCCATCCCCGTTCATGGATGGCCAGGTGCTGGTACCGTTGGCTGATTTATTGCTATCCGTTATACTTACTAACTGGGTTGTTGCAGCCGATAAAAAAGCAGGCTGCAGAATAAGAGCAGAAACAAGCAACCAGATAATAGTTTTGCATTGGTATGATCGTAGGAAGGGCGCTTTGTAAAAAAAACTTGCTTATATCTGTGATAATAGGCCATAAACTCGTCTCCTTTAAAGAGTTTTCCCCTCTAAAATTCTACTATGAAGCAACCGGGATGTCAAGTCAAGCTGAAGTTTGACAGCAATTCTAATTTTGGCCCCAGCTTTGAGAGGCTGTTCCGTTACCAGCCGATTTTGGTTGGAAATCGATCATGTGAGTGAAGGCTGTTAATTGATTCCCGGCAAAGAAAAACAAGGGTTTTTATTCCGATGGAGACAATCAAGTCTGTTTACGGGCTCAACCAAAGAAAGTGAACGCAGTAATCCGCCACATCCTGGGAAGATTTCTCAACATGTGGCATCCAAGAAGGTTTACGTTAGCTTGTATCTGGGAACTCTAACTCGAGCCCCCGTGCCATGAACGTCAGCATCAATTCCCAGCTGTTAAAGCACATATACCGGGTCAAAGCCCGTATGTCATCAAAGAAGGTTTTTCGAGTTGGCAGATCGTCTCGAATCCGTTTATATGTTTCGTCAAACATCTCCAAAGCAGTATGAAAGAGAAAAGCCAGCAGATTTAGGGTCAGTAAGAGGTTGGACAAATGATTCTTTCCATGACCAAAATTGTGCTCAAGATGATACCCCTTGGTCTTTAATATGTTGTTGTTTTCATTTTCAATTTTCCAACGGGCTCGACCATCGGCCACGATCTGTTTGACATTGTCTTTGGATATTTTGAAATCAGTTGCAAATGCATTTTTGTACAACCGTTTACCACCAGCTGAAGTGATGGTCAGTTCGCACCAGTTAACTTCCAAAGCATCTTCGCCATCACGTATAGGCACCTGGTTTACGAAACGATAGGTATAAGTATGATGGGTCTTACCTGTCCATCTTTTTTCCACCAAAGTTTCAACCGCATTCATTGCCTGCAGTTCTTCGGTCCATTGATAAAGCGTTTTGTGCGAATCGGGTTTGCAAATGATGATAAAGTGGAGACCTTTGGCCAATATCAAGGTGCAGATCGGCTGTCGACAATACAGATCATCACCTAAGATGGTGATCCCAAGCTCCTTATATACCGGTGCAAACTGTGTTATCCAGCGTTTGGCAGCGGCATTTTCACAGTCCTGTTTATTGTGTCCGTCCTGAGGCGTAATAAACTCTGGGGGCAAAGAGATGACCCTGGTTTGGCCGGGAGCGACAAAAACAGGTGTAATTGCAACGTGGGAATAGGTTATGGTACCGTTTTTGTGTTCTTTGATGCTGCAATTTTGGCAATGAATCTTGTTGGAAGAAAAGAAATATGTACCGTCCAGTGCGCACAACAAGTTGTTGCCGTATGAACGAAATGCATCCAGGTGACCGGAGTCCTTTATCCCATCGAAAATATAATGGTAGACCGGATGCACATTGGAAGGGTCGACCTCGTCCATCAAATTTCGGATATGGTTATCACAAGGGATTTGGTCCATATCAAACAGGGTTTGCGCATTGCTTATGCCTTTATTCTTCAACATAGATTCTTGAAATGACAGGAAAGAAGGACTTTGGGTGAAGAAAACAGAAAATGCACCCAGGGCGGCATCCTCAATGCTGTAGTGGCAGTTTGAGCCCGTGCGTTTATCATGAAAACCAGCCATCGTGGAGCGAAGATAGCTGACCATACTATCGAAACTGAGTTGTTGAGGCTCGCTATTCTGTTGTTTCGCTGTGGGCATTTTTGATTCCGGCAATAATGGGTTCATTTACCCATTATTTATTATCATCAACGAAACCAAATGTTCAGCAGAAAATTTATTTATAAAAACAGTAAGTTATTCTATACCAACGCAAACGGTAAAAAAATAGGCCAAAATTTCAAAAAAAGTTTCAGGCCACAATTAGAATTGCTGGAAGTTTGACATTCCTGAAGCACGTATGCGCCGGAACTCGGTTAGGCACAGGTGACGAGGATTTTTTTCATTCTTGATGGCCTCCAGATCTAAAGAAAAGCCGATTTGGGGGTAAAAAAATGGGCATTTTTTGGTCTTGTTAGGCTGGAGTATAGGCGAGAGGAGGCTTCGTGTAAATTCAGGAACGATTTCCGGATATTGTATGTCTTTTCAATGCCGCCAAAGGTGAGGATTTCGTGCATAAATCTTAACCCGGATACCAAGCCTAAAAAGTGAAGACTGCCAACCCAAAACGTGAAAAATCCCCGGTTCATATTTCATCTGTCAATATGAATAAATCAAGGGTCACAAAATGTCAAGATTTCGTGCATGATACTTGCACGCCACACAGGCCAAATCCATGCAAGAGTGCCGGACGTAAGTTAGCCTTTTTGCCTGGAAAATCCAACGCGCACTTTATATACTCCTGCATTGAGAAGGAGGTCAAAAACCACCTATTTCTCCAGTTCTTCCTTAACAGCAAGGCCTATCTTTTCCAGCAACAACGGCTTTCTTATATACGCTCCTGCACCCAGACTCTGAACCTTTTCAACACGGCTTGTTTCAGAAAATCCGCTGGCAATTATTGCCTTCTGCCCAGGATGCAACTTAAGAATTTTCTTGTAGGTATCGAGGCCATCCATGCCAGGGTCCATAATCATATCCAATAGCAATAAATCAACCTTGTTTGTCCTCAGATATTCAACGGCCTCTTCTCCACTTGAAACCGATACGACTGAATAACCCAACTCTTGCAACATTCCTGAGGCTATTTGCCGTTGCTCTTCCACGTCATCCACAATCAAAATCGATTCCCCAGTACCGCTGTAAGACTCAATGGCCAAACGGGATTTATCTTCAGGCAATTCTTTACGGGTTACTGGAAAATAAAGAGTGAAAGTTGTTCCTTCCCCTTCAGTACTTTGGACATCGATATATCCGTTATGATCCTTTACCGTTCCCCATACCACAGCCATACCTAACCCGGTTCCGCTTCTTCCCATCTTCTTTTTGGTATAAAATGGTTCAAATATCTTCTCTATATCCTCCGGGGGAATTCCTGTCCCAGTATCGGAGATAGTGAGAACAAGGTAATCACCCTCCTTTACATCATCATAACCGCTTATGGGCCTATCAATGTACCTGTTCTCCGTGGATATAGCTATTTTTCCTCCATCTGGCATGGCCTCGGCAGCGTTGGAAACCAGGTTCATGACGGTTTTATAGAGGTGAGTGGATGACCCTAATATGTTGAGTCTGTCTTTTTCAAGATGGATCTCTAAATGAACTCCAAGATGGTACGATTTAAGCTTTTCATGCCCGGGGCTTTTCAAGTATTCAGAGATAACATTATTAAGATTAACCACCTCAGTGACAACAACACCTCTCCTCGCCAATGTTAATAGATCCTGAACAACCGCGGCTGCTTTTTCCCCTGATTTTTGGATTGTCAGGATGGGCTTTCTTAAATGACTGTCCTTAGGGATTTGCACTAATAGCAGTTCAGGATAACTTACAAGACCACCAAGGATATTATTGAGGTCGTGGGCAACCCCTCCTGCAAGCGTTCCTATGGCCTCCATCTTCTGAGCTCTTCGGAGCTGGGATTGCAAATCTTCTCGCTCTTTCTCCGCCTTCTTTTGTTCAGTAACATCTTGAATTACACCTAAAACTTTTTTCGGGGCGCCATCCTCCCAAACCAATTCGGCTATGGAATGAATCAATATGGCTTCACCATCAACCTCTCGGTGAACCTCAAAGTGTATATCATATTTCTTATTTTTTTGAATAAGATCAATCAATGCCTTATCTATCTTCTGGGCATCCGGAATACATGCTGCGATTTTGTCTAAAGGTAACTGAGGTGAAATTCTTTCAATACCAAAAATTTTGAACGCCTCATCAGATCCCCATATTTCGCCCGTTGAAATATCATATTCCCAGTTACCAATCTTTGCCACAGACTGAGCCTTTTTCAATCGCGCTTCGCTTTCTTTTAGCGCTGTTGCAGACTTTTTTTGTAAGGTAATATCCCTGATTATTCCTTCCACACCTTTAATGTTCCCGTCCGGGTCCTTGAAGAAATGTGCATTTGTGGAAGTCCACCAAATGGACCCGTCCTTGCGTTTC
>SDBT01019070.1_pt1 | contig 10759 bp, 28 predicted proteins | sample 2277101 | NCBI WGS metagenome assembly SDBT01 (sample SAMN10404973, study PRJNA504765) | marine sediment metagenome | isolation source: marine sediment core GS10_PC15, 103 cmbsf | place: Arctic Ocean: Southern Knipovich Ridge | collected 2010 | reverse complement strand
TTTGCGGGTTCCGTAGAGTAAATATTCACAGTAATAACTACCTCCGAAATACACTAGAGAAAAAGAGTTTTCACCGTCTTTGACTTTTCGGCGGCACTTAAGATTACAGTCAGTGTTTGAGCAGGTTGCTATCTTTTTTACCATACCGCCCTCCTTGACACTATCTCGCGCTGTCCATTATCGAATTCTATCTGTATACTACTCATCTTTCCGCGGGCTATAATACGGCATTCCCGCCCTTTCATTGTAGATCGCTTTTCGTTATTCCCCCAGCGGTATTTTTCCATTATGTTGTTTCTTAAGGTATCTCAGGTGGTCGCGCCCCGATCTGATTCTGGTGTCTATATCTCCCATGGGAAATTCTGTGCTGAAGAAAAAATCCTCCTTACCCTGCCAGCGCTCGACGATAATAAACTCATCGGGGATATCTATATCTACGTCGTGATATCGGCTTCTTACACCATAGTCCTGTTGGTACTTGAGTGTCTCCTTCAAGATGTTCAAATAGGAGATAAGTTTATTAATCTTCGAGGTCATCTATTGAGTTATATGCGTCAAGGTTTACTTTTATCAGAGCTATAGGACCCAGGAGGATACAGTTTAAGAAGATGATAACTATCTTACCTCCTATCTGTTGCCACAAAAGAACAAGGTGGTCCATGAAATTTATGTGCCCGCGAATAGCCAGAAAGAATACGTATGGGCTGATCCAAACACATACAAATGACAAGATACCACTTATTATCCAAATATCAAAAAGTATTTTCATATTATTTTTTCTTAACGCGCATATTTCCTCCGCGGCGACTCCCGACGAAATACGGCGATTTGACAATTATAAATCCTCCTATCTCCACCAACTTGACATTTCCCCTAAAGAGTTCATGAACCCTATTGCGGGATATCCCCAACAGGGACCCTACTCCTCCTGCATCTACCGAAATAAACCCTATGTCGGTATTGGTGTCTACTACTATATAGTTACCGTGTAGTCTCTTGAATTGTTCCACTATTCTGCTATTTGGCGGCTTCCCAGTCGGTGTAATCCTGATTTAATCTTTTATTCCATACTTTTTCCATATCCAAATCATACCCATGTGGAATTATCCATTCAGCAAACTCAAGAGCTTGTTCCTTTGCGTAGGATTCCATGAGTCCAATTACCTGCTTTTTGGTAAGGGTGTGAAAATATCTCAATCTATGCTCCCTGAAGTATTCTTTTGCTGTTTTCATTGGCATTCAATTATTTCTGTTGTATATGGTGCTTTTTTTCTTTTGATATGTTCCTTTAATTCTTCAAGGTTATCGTAAAATCCCGTTGTGCAGGCATCAACATTCTCAGGATTATACCAGAACCCGAAAATTGATTTTCGTTGGATTTCATAAGAAGTACTAAATCCATCAGTATGTTTTTTGATTCTAAATGTTTTCATAATTATACTATTTGGCGGCCCCGCAAATAGCAGGACTCTTGTTTTAAAAAAGCGAGGACTGAAGCCCCCGCCGTTGACTCAATGCCTTGTGTTACCCGTCGTGGTTTATTTCGACATAATGGGTGCTACCCTACGCGGTAGCTTTCTCAAAATAGCCCGGATGTCCAAACCGAGCGGGAGTATGAAAGGATTTCCACCCTTGTGGCCCCCGACATCTCAATGTCCACATTGGTCTTATGAGTATATCTCATCAAAATTAATATTATTCTTATCGAGGAGCTCGGTGAGTATATCACGGGCCTCCTGGAGGGCGTCTATGCGTGCCCAGAGCTTTATCTCATGGTGCTTACTCAAACCATCAGATGAGGCGTATTTTATCTCCCTACGAAGCCACTGGTCGAGATTATAGAGTGTACTGCAGAGGTCGGTAGCTTTTACGGCCCGCCGAAAAGCCTGAGAGTCATCATCGAGATTAAAGAACAGTGAGCGTCTAAAAAATAGTTTTGCTTTCATATGTTATTACATATAGTAAGATATTAAAGGGTATAATTATATGCTATTGCATTGGTTTCTCATATAAACGAATATGTGTGCAATATTTCTTTCATGGGTTAGTGGTTAAATAGGCTTTATTAATAAATCTATCCATCCCCTTCCTGAGTGATTAAGTGATGTGATATTACTGATAAACAAATCTATATCTCCCGGCAAAAGTTTGTTTCTAAACAAATCAGATATACTTTTCGTTGCATACGGCACACCCCAAAAATCCACTACATCGTAGTTATCAATAAGATATTCAAGAAAAAGAAAAGCATCAGTGCCCTGCTGTTCCAGAACATACGGTGCAAATTCCATCTTCATAAGCCAGTTCTTATTTGCCCTCAAGAATTTTTCCCCTCCTGTCAGGACTTGCTTTTCATACCCCTGAGTATCAGTTTTGATAAACACAAACTTAGGATTTCTTATTTCCAGTATCCTGTCTAAAGATATTGTTTCCACTTTGCGAATTTTCCAGAATCGTGACGGTGGTTTAATTCTATTATCCTGGCTATTGAAAGGATTCACGGCAAATGTTTTTACTCCTATTTCGGTATCACAGATAGCATTAATTACATTAATATAGCAGTTATTCTTTTTGATGTACCTACAAAGTCTTTTGTCTGGCTCGATAGCTATCACTTCCGCTTTAGGAAACTTCTTAGCACAGATAATGCTCATAAGCCCATAATTCGCTCCTACATCAATTATCAGCGAAGGGTTGATGAGTTTATATAATCTGCTTGCATATTCCTTATACGGAGCATCACCGAGATAATATTTTCCCCCACTGTCGAAAGTATTTACACAAAATTCCATCCCCATGAAAATCTTTGTCCTATCCCTCCTTAACCTCAAAACGGAGAACAAAAAGTATTTTATGTATTTGAAAATTTCGCCTACCATTAGTTTTTTACTTCGGTTTCTCATATACCGTTCCCTCCCATAGGGTTCCTCCCGGGATATATATCTCCTCATACTCTTTCCACAGGGAGCGCATCTCATCCCTCCAGGTTCGAAGAGGGGCGATAAAAGCGAGTATCACGGTAACCCCCTGAGATTCCAGGTCGGCGGCGATCTCAGCGGCACCTAAGAGATTACGCCTGCGCCCCTCATCACTGTAGTCCTTATTGCCCGTCTCCCCCCTGAACCCATCACCGTCGAGGACAACGACCCTCTCACCATCTAGTATCAGCTCTGCAGCCAGAGCTTTAGAATAGTGTGTCTTCCCCGCACCCGCTTTTCCTGTTATTAAGTATATCATACTATGAATAGTTAGAATTGCCCCAAACAAACTCTATTTTCCCAGCAAGTAAAATTACTATTTCTTCAAGCCTTTTTATTTTCTGTTGATCCTCTCGACTTGGATGTCCAGTAATAGGTTGACTTAACAACTCCCTGATTTCGTTTTCTATATCCATTATAATATATTTTTTGAATGTATATCCCTTACCTGTTTGAGAATCCCGCGATAAGCAACCAAAAAATCTTCAAGAGAAAGCTCTCCTTCTACTTCTGATATATCCCTCTGTGAGATAAACTGTATACAATCTTCTAAAGAAGAGAACCAGGATATCTCTTTCCAAACGAGAATTCCTTTTCTCTTACTGGGGCACATAAGGGCAAAACAATCCGGGGTTACCCGTATGCGCGTTTTTTTGTCAATTTTTATTATCATCTGTTGTTTGGTTAATCAATTCTTTGCAACCTGTCAATCTCAGCAGCTATTAAAGCTCCTGCTTTTGTAAGTTCTTTGATGCGATTATTTGGTACGGGTTTCCACCACTTAGGGTCCCATGACTGAGGCCACATTGCTGAGAAAAATGAATCAGCATAGAAGGTTCTGTGCTCATATCTGTTTCCAGGGTAAGCATATAAAGCACCAAGGCTGGCGAGTTCTCCTTTTGTGTGAGTAGCATCATATTCAGATGTCCAGTCTTCAACTTCAATTTGTCTCTGCCTTTCTTCAGCAATTAATTTAATTCCTGTTTTTGTTTTCATCTCAATAAATTTTAGTTATTATTCTGCTGATTGGTTAAATACAATTTCCTCTTTCGGTTAATTTTTCACCTCCTCTAGTGTGGTAATACCAAATTGTATTGTATCCGTCACCTGCTAGTTCTGCTTTTGCTACCATACCACACGTAGTACATTCCTTTTTCCCGTTATTTATTTTCATCCATGAATGTCTCATAACAATTTATTTATTTTGGTTTCTCCATCAACACAAGGATCGTGACTATATCCGTCATAAGTATGACTAAAATCCTCTTTATGTTCACACATTAGTTAATTTTGTTGTGGTAATTCGTAATCAATTTTATTATCAAAGTCTGGATTATGCGTGCCAGGGAAGCATGGAATTTCACTTACAAGTTCCCCAATCACATGACAATAACCTAATCCATTCTCTTCACAATATATTTTAGCTTCTGTTTCACTTATACCTGGAACATTAGGACCACCATATTTTCTTATCGTTTCATCAATAGGAGATTTAGCCCATATAGTAGTTACCCATGTTTTCATCTTTTTATGAGCTTAATGCTTTTTATTATACTCTTAGGGATATTAATTAATCCCCCTATTTCACTAGGAGAAACATCATTATATAGCGTTAAGTATGTTTTATTCACTCCAAAGAAAAACCCAAGGCTTTCGCATTCGGCTCCACTTTTCGCCCAATATTTTACTTCCTTATTTCTCCACCACCTTGCACTCGAGCAACTATCCGTCCATTTAATTAATACAATATACCCCTTTTTGAGTTTTGTTATTTTCATCTCAATATATTTTAGTTACTATTTTCTTCCCGTACTCTATTTTAGTTTCCGCTAATTGACCTGATTTTACTAAATAATACCCAAACCCAATGTCCAAAAACCATCCTTTTGTCAAGTACCTATTAATAATACGTTCAGCCTGATAAGCATTAGTCACCTTCATACAGGCAGATTGCCAATCTTCGATGGCTTTTTGATACTTTCTTGCGTCATAAGTCCGTTCTATACCATAGAGATTTCTCTTGAAATCCTGCGTTTTAGGTTTCTCTGGCCCTGCATAAACTCCGTCAGGGAATATGTGTAAGATTTGTTTCATTGTTTGCTATTTGGCGGCCCCGCAAAAAGCAGTGACCTCATTATCTTCTACTTCTACTTCCTCTCCTTCTGAAAAACGTATATAGTTTAATCCTATTCCTACTGTGTGATAACCCTTGTAATCTTCCGTTCCGTAGTACCAGTTGGAGACCTCTTTAGAAGAATCTTCCCACTCCCGCACATCTCTCTGGGCTTTTAAGAATGACTCGATACTATCGTAATTATCGGAACACCCCACTGATTGCGGCCTCGATTTCTCGTTTACAACCACTACATTATTTAATATATAGATTTTCATATTTTACTATTTGGCGGGCCGTCGATTAGCCTAACTCCCCAAAGAATAAGGAGTTCAAGATAAGAGACCACAGAGCCCGCGAGCTTCATGCCTGACCTGCAAAGTAGTCCCTGAGGGTCATTCCTTCGTGGTATATATGTCCATTCGGGCGGTCATGTAACTTAACTATTTCATCGAAAGGGAATATCTGCGGATTATTCATAATTATTTAATTTTTTGGTACATTATATGTATCTCGTAGGCGTCTACTGGATTTAAAGAGGGTGTATAATATCTATTGGAATAATTGATCATTTGTAATTCTTGTTTTCATAATACTTATTTTAATAGTTTCAAGAGTCCCAAATTCACAAACTTAGCCCCTTATACTAGACAACGTTGTGAAAACGTCCGATAACGAACACTTCGAGAGCAAATATAATCAACTCCCTCCAGATACACAAATAAATCTTTTGCCTCAGGGATAGGAGACTCTCACAGAGAGACTTCGAAGTTGTGCAAGGGCAGGAGAAGACAGGTCAAGGGACTTTGTTGGAGCGACAGGGGGTGGGGTCACGAAAAGCAAAAACCGATCTGCGAATCGTCTTTGGTCCCAGCAATTGATTTTCATTCGAAATATGCAAATGGCTATAAATCAACAAACAAAGGTTTTTTTCTACTTAACATAATAAGCATTATAGGACAAAAGTGTATCGTTTCGATACAAACTAGAGTATTTGGCCAGTTTGCACGCTAATAATGGAAGCTATTAAATTAAGGTAAGGGTAAAGGGTACGAAGTTGAGGAATAATATACGTATAAGTATCTTATATATCGGATTGTTAGTTTACTATGGTTTACTATTCACTTGTCTATACAAGTTGATCAACTCATGCTGAATATCAAATGATTAACATTTCATTGACATTTACTATTATTGCTTTATCTTTGTCCTATTATTAATTAATACTTTTAGTTATGAAAAACGGAGCAGCTTTTTTACGTGATTGTGTTTCTTTCCTGGATGCCCGTGATGAGCATCTGAATGACAATAAAGATTATAACCAACTTATTAAGGATTTTATTAATGGTCCCGATCCAATTGATCCGAACTGGTATGATAATTAGTCTTTATCTACCCTTATTAGGAAGTCAGGCATTAATTTGTCTGGCTTTTTTTTATTGTCTCAGTTTATTCCAATATCCAGCTAATCGGCGGTTTGATCCCTAAATTAACACAATACATTTGATTCTCGCCTATTCTTAGCCTCCCTCCTGCGTTATCTCTTATCGGTTGGTGTATTGCTTGTTTGATACCTTGCGTTGCTTAGATCGTCTTTTTGACATTTGGACATAAAAAAACCAGGCTATTAACCTGGTCTAATTAGTTTATTATAGTTCTACCCTGTTTGGCTATTCGGCGTTTTGTAAATATTCTATCTCTTCCTCAAGTAGATTAATAATTGAAAGACATTTATCAATTATAATTTCCTCCCGGCCAGTAATAAACTTTGGTGTTTCTGTTCCCGTAAGTTTATAATATAATTGTTCTTTTGTTGTTTTCATGTTAGGCTATTTGCGGGATTTAAAATTCCAGATCATCAACCTTACTGACAGTTTTGGGTACAAACGCCTTTCTTACCTGGGCTATCTTTATTCCTTCAGCCTCGCATACTTCATTGATCTTTTTTATGCTATTCGCAGGAATTTCACCCCATGTGTCGTATTTGTCCAATTTGGCCACTAATGTACTTACAATGTTGTTATCTACCTTTGTAGCCTTTACTTTGCTTTTCGGCGGATCAGACTTAAAGATATTAGCTTTGGGTAAGATCTTTTTAACCATGTCTTTCCAATTGTCCGGAATAGTCAGGGCATCTAATCCCTGACTAACAATATCCCAGGAATCTACTTTGATAACAAACCCCTGCAATACTCTATTATATAACAGATGTTTTGTAAATTCAGCCAGCTCAATCGGAACATCAATTAACTCTGTCTGTTCCTGGTTTCTTGCCTTCTTCAATGCACTCAAGTAATAAGTTCCTTCACCGGAAATAAATTTGTAGTCATTTCCTGCTTTGCTTTGTCTTGTTTCAATCGTTAAATTTTTCATTATTAATGTATTAAGTTAAGAAAATTATGCTATTTGCGGGAATTAAAATTTTACATCCATTTTTGATTGCTGTTTGTAAGCAGTGGCAACATTAACATAAACAGTAAATTTATCACTTGCTGCGTATTCCGTATCGTTACCTTGCCTGTAACATTCAATAATTACCTTTGTATTGCCCGTACTTATATGATGTGAATACATTTCCCGGTCCGGGTGTTTTTTAATTTTTACCCTAACTGAGTCAATACATTGCTGTATAAACATATTAACTTGAGTTTCTGACACTGTTTTTCCATTGGTGAAATCAAAATAATCCCCGGGATAATAAGAATCTTCTGTTTTCATAACTATTATATTAAATTTAATAACTCTTAACAATTACATTCCTTTCCTCATTGAACGTTTCAATGTCAGTTAATTGCCCAGGATCTTCTAAGCAAGTGCAAAGAAAATAAAAAGCAATTGACCAGCGATAAAAATAATAAGCTTTTTTGTTTGTATATACTACAAACTTGAAATTTTTAGATTTTTTCATAATTATTGTTTTAGGTTTATACTATTCGGCGGATCGTTATTTTACTCTAACAATAATACCCTTAGATGTTTCGTTATCCCTGTTTGGGATGAAATACATAGCTTCATCAACAGTCAAGTCTAATACAGAATCAATAACTTCCTGTAAAGCATAGGCAAGCTCATAATCATTTTTCTCATCTAAAAGATCCTTGAGAAACCAGCTTATACGCTCGGCAATCTGATTATTTTTACCGCATGTATAAACTATCTGAAAAACTCTTTTACTACATTCAATTGTTTTCATAATCTGTTTTTTTAGTTGACTACAATATTAATCTATTCAATTGATATTAACAAATGTTTCATAACATCTCTCTATAATCTATTTTGGCATGGCTTAAGAACTATGCTATTCGCGGGTTTCTCAGACGCTAAGGAAAAGCCCACGATTTTAATTACCCCTCTTATATGCCTTGATTTTTATCTTTTACTTGGACATAATGTCCGAGTATATGTCCGAGTATAATATCCTTTTGCTATTCGCGGGCGCGGATCTTCGCGTAGTCCTTCTCTCTCAACTTTCCAAACCGACCGGGTAAATTTGTCCAAAAAAAGCGTTGCAACCCCCGCCGTTACTGGGAACATGCTAAAGAACATGCACCGGAATTTGGTGCTTAATTGCAGATGACCGTACTTAGTCTCAAATTTCAACAACCAAATTCACTTAAAATAAACGTTATGAAAACAATAGTATTTATTTTATTAGGATTTTTAATCATAGCATATCTTCTCATCGGGCACATTGTTATAAGCTGGTTGTATGGAGAAGATTTAATCGAATTTTCTGTCCCTAATGCTGGGATAGGAGGAACGTGGGCTGTGATATTTTTTCCTGTCGTTATGATTTGGGTAGCGATACGTGAACTTGCAAATTGGTTATTTAACTTAATATTTTAAAACCCGCAAATAGCATAAAGGTATAACCAGCCAAATCAATCAACTAAAGAATACATTTGGCTAAATATAAAAACTATGAAAACAATAAAGTTGTCAGAAAAAGAGATTTACATATTAGGGCAAATGTCTGCTTATGAAAAGTTAATCAAAGTGGCTAAAAATAAAAACAGGGCCGATATTGTGTCTTTTGCAAAGAACCAAGAAGAGCATTGGACAAATGCCTTTATGACTTGTGAATAATAATTTTTAAAAAATTAATTATGAAAAAGAAATATGACACATCAGATATGATTTTTGCTATATTTATGACCTTTATGATCGGAATGTTAACTGGAGGCACCTGGCAGAGTGTCGCGAATTACAAAGAAGGCCAAAGAGATGCCTTAAACGGTAAATATAAATACGAATACAGAATTGATACTGTATTTAAAGTTGACTCAACATTGATTAAAAAATAAACCCGCAAATAGCATAATTCCTCTTTAAATAAATAACGATACTTGTACTATGAGTACTAATACTAAAATATAAATAATGAAAACATACACTATCACCCTCCTGCTACTCGCGGGATTCATCTTTACGATATTAGTAATAAACACTGAACACCGCAAGGAGATAGAAGACCTCAAGGTGCAAGTCAAGAGTTGCAAATCTCCAGGGGTCGTTACCTTCCCCAATGGGGAGTATTTTATAGTACGTTATTATCCTTTAAATAATTAATTATGTGTAAATTAATCAGAAAAACAAAAAGACAGTCTTTTACAGGGTATAAGGTGGTCTTAAAAATTGGCGGAAAATATTATTCTCGTTGGACGGGGATTGAGTATTTGTGTGGACCAGTAATGGGAGTAACTGAACAGTTGCCCAACGCTAACAGAAGGTCATCTTTTATATTTGACCCAGAAGACCAGTATAATAACCCTGATTATTTCGGGAAGACAGGGGCGTTTAAAAATATAACAGGAGCAAGAAAAAGTTTTCCATTTTATGGGAATACTGCTTGTATTTTAAAGATGGTTTTATCTGGTGAAATATGGGAGACGGAATTTGATCCCCTTCACAAAACCTTTGCGGGCACTCACATAGATTCAATAGAGGAAATTCAAACCGCCAAATAGCAGAAAATGAAAACAAAAACTTGCCCTTTCTGTGGAGAAAAACACTCCAACCAGGAGTTTACTCCTTACTGCAATATAGACTGTGTAATCAGAGATAGGAGAGAATACGACCAAACCTGTAAAGAATTAGATGCGCAAGAACGAGAAAAAAAATATTTAAACCTTAAAAATATTTAATTATGAAAAAACATTTTGACTGGGTAGGCGTAATAGTACTTACAATAGCAGGAACGCTAATAGGATTAGTTATTGGAATTATATGGGGAATTCTATCAGGATTTAACACTGGATATAAAGGGGGCCAAGAAGATGCCCTGAATGGTAAATGGAAATATGAATATACCGTAAAGACTGATACTGTATTTGTAAAAATAGATCAATGAAATCATCTATTACAAAGTTCGTCATGGTAATTGCCACCCTCTTGCTATTTGCGGGCGCGTGGATGTTATTTAAAATTTTATTAACCTTAATACGAATATTATGAAAATTCAAATCAAATCAATTTCCGGGAAAGTTCTCTTTGAATACGAAAAAGAGGATAATTCTTTAACGGATGCTGTTATAGAAGCGGCATCACAAGACGCAGATCTCAGGGGCGCAGATCTCAGGGACGCAGATCTCACGGGCGCATATCTCAGGGGCGCAAAACTCGGGGGCGCAGATCTCTGGGACGCAGAGCACAGAGGCACAGATCTCGG
>SDBT01019068.1_pt1 | contig 10760 bp, 5 predicted proteins | sample 2277101 | NCBI WGS metagenome assembly SDBT01 (sample SAMN10404973, study PRJNA504765) | marine sediment metagenome | isolation source: marine sediment core GS10_PC15, 103 cmbsf | place: Arctic Ocean: Southern Knipovich Ridge | collected 2010 | reverse complement strand
TATTCAAACATTTTCTATACAATACAGCAAGCCAATCATCTTTGCAGAAGTAGGATTTGCCAGCCGGGATTATGGCGCTGACCAGACCTGGAAAGAGAATATGGGGGCGGCTGATAACGGGCTGCAGCAGGACGCTTATGAGGCTACATTCCGCCGGATATGGGATAAGAACCATTTTATCGGAACATTCTGGAACTATTTCAATGCTGACGGCACATCAGGTGCAACCAGCCTTTCGCCCCAGAGCAAACCCGCATATTCCGTAATAAGCAACTGGTATAATCCCCATGCACATCACTTTTCAATCTCCCATGACGAAACAGCCGATGCCATGAAATGGGAACAGGTTATTATAGAAGTCCACAGCATGGACCACATATTGATCCCAAAATTCACCGGCACCATAACATTAAACATCTCAAAGGGAACCCCGGCAGCTATTGCCTGGACAAATCTTTCAGGATGCGGCACATTCAATGATTGGGGAGCAGGAAGCGCACAGGCGACATTCAATTTTGACCCGGCTTGCGGAGGCGTTGTTACCCTGGCTATTAAAGACAACTCTATGGAAACTGTTAACATAGATATCCAGTCAGGCTATATGCTGGATGCGACCAATCATCCGACCGAAGACAGGGATTTGGTTTTTGTAGGGCCTTTAAGCCATTTCGAAGTGGTTCATGACGGCTTTGGTGTAACAGACCTGCCGGAACAGGTCAGAGTGATGGCTATTGATGTATTTGGCAATATGAAAAGGAATTATACCGGGACAGTAACACTGATAGCAGAAGGAGCTTCAGGTGTTATTCAATGGACTAATATTATACCGGCGTCTAATTTCATTGACCTTGGGGATGGACGCGCTATTTGTGATTTTGTTGAAACCGGTGTTATGGTATTTCAAATCATTGATGATACTGCGGAAACTCTTGATATAGAAGCAAGGGACACGGAAGGTTTTTCCGATATAGATACATTTGATCCTCTTATATTTGTTGAGTTGGACCATTTTGCCGTGGTGCATGACGGTTCAGGATACATAGATTATGATGAATTGGTTGTTATACGCGCTGAAGATACTGCAAATAATATTGTCCCTCAATTTGCAGGGAATATAACTATCAGCCTGGATACAGGGATAACAGGCCCACCCTCAGGCACGATTTCATTTTCTATAGCCGGCGGGAATGGGGCCTTAACCAGTCCGGGAGGCAATATATGGGTTTATAATATGGCTGCATCAGATAATGGCATTGTGACACTCAATGTCCGGGATACAGCCGGAGATGAGATAGATATAGAAGCAACAGATGGGGTACATATTGACAATAACCAGGCGCCTCAAACATTAACTTTTTATGCTGTTATATATCACTATGTGAGAAGAGACAGCTCAAACCCGACATTCCCCTTTTCTACTCCGGACACAGCCGCGACCAGCATATCCAATGCTCTCATGGCGTGCCAGCCCGGGCATATAGTCTTAATTATTGATGATGAAACCTATGGTCAGATATATATACCATTAAATGCTTATAATGGATATACAATTGCAGCACATCCGACCAATCATCCGGTAATAAAAGGAAGCCCTGCTGTTTATTGGGATAATACTTATAACCCTACATCCCGGGATATTCAATTTATAAATTTGACTATTTTTGGAGATAACAACAACTGTGTTAACTGGGTAGCCGGATGGGCTTTTACAAATATATACTGGAAACGCTGCACTTTTACTAACACAGGCGCTTTTAATATGTATCCCAACTTCAGGCCTTCTCGTCAATTCTGGAAGAATTGCACATTTAAAGGTAATGGGAATAATATTATTGGTCATTTCAGTAATGGAGCGGATACGCCCCACGGATATATTGGATGCTATGTCTACGGCTTCAGTGACCTGGGCGGAGGCGAAGCGGCTATTGACTGCGACCAACAGATAGGGCTCATGCTTGATTTCACTACTATCTATAATAATAACGGCAACGCCAACCGGAACCAGTTCAGCCCCAAGCCGCTCAGGACGCATTATAATACTGTTTGCTATAATAACGGTAAAGGACTTTGCCAGTGGGAGACTTATGTAGCCAATAATATCATAATGAGCAATACCGGGGTTGGGATAGATAATATGATCAGCGGAATAGGTGATTATAATGACTGCATTGGGAATACGCCGGATTATGATCCGGCTTATGTGACCGGGGGGCATGATTTGACTAATGTCAATCCTCATTTTGTTGACCCGAGGAACGGTGATTTTAGATTAAAACCCACTTCCCCGCTTCTGGCATACGGCGAACCCAATCCTTTAGATACAAGCATACGAGGACCTATTGGAGCGGTCAACTGCACTGTGAAGCTGGCTATGAGCGCGGCGGACGCTGTTACTACTTATACCCTCACTTACGTGCCTCAGGATGATATTCCTCCCAATGGAAAAATTATAGTCACTTTCCCGACTGGAACCGATCTATCAGGCGTAACCGGAGTTTCAACCACTTCACCATGGAGCAACCTGCCCGGGGGATTTAATCATGGTGTTAACGGACTGACAGTTACTGTTATGCGCGATGGAACAGGCAGAACAGGGCTTGCTTTCATACCTCAAACTATTATTATTTCCGGTGTAAAAAATCCTAATCTGACCTATGACCGGTATTCCGTGATAATAGAAACAAGAGACCCGTCTGAATATATGCCGCGCGATCGGATTGACTGGCCCAGAGAATCAAACTGCTATGAAATCATTGGAGGGCCATTTGATTTAGTAACTCATTTGCCTGTTCCCGGTCAGACTAATATGCCTTTGAATACCAGTATTACATGCATATTTGAAACAAATCTGGTTACAAGCACAGTTACAGACTCTACTTTTTATCTTATGGATTCAGACTGGAATAAAGTTGCAGCCACTTATGATTTCCTGAATAGTGACAAAACAGCGGTACTGGTGCCTGCTTCTCCTTTAAAGCCTAATGAATTTTATACAGTCACTTTAACAGAAGATATTTTCAGCATTGTTGGCGGGAAACTCAGCGCTGTGACCCAATTTCATTTCTATACAGAAGCTGGGATTACCACGCCGCATATATACAATACTATTACAGTTGACGGTTCTCTGGGAGATTGGGATACAGCTAATGATGTGACTTATGATTCTTCATTGCAGGAATTGCTTGCTGATGATGCGGATACCTTATGGGGGCATACGGACAAGCTCTATGTCACATGGGACACGAATTATCTCTATATAGCTATTCAGAAAGCAGTTAATGATGACAATGACTGGTATGATTATATAGCGATTGATATGACAAGAGATGACCGGGGAGCCACCAACAATCCGGCAGGCGTTAATGCTTTTACGTATACAAATAACCGAAGGCCCGAATTTTTGATATGGCTGGACCATGACAATCCTTTCAGCCCGGTCTACGATACACCGGGAAGGTATTATGACTGGAGCGGTGCTGTCTGGGCCAGCCACGATCTTACAGGGGCTGACTTCCAGTATTATATGGGGGAGCGCGTGGAGATCAGTCTCTCCTGGACCAATGTTTTTAAAGAAGTTCCCAACAGGATAGCCATAGGCGTTTATTCCCGGTTCAACAACGGGATTAATGATTTCTGCCCTGAAAATATATCAGGTCCTACTAACTGGATAACAATTGACCCTGATAATGACAACAATGAAGTTCCTGATTTCATAATAAAGCTGCACCACTTTGATATTATTCATGGTGGAACCGGCATGGCAGGCATGTGGGAGAGCATCACAATCAGAGCTTTGGATATAAATAATACTCTTGCAGCAGATTACGATGGCGTGATAACTATAGATACCATAAAAGGAAACGCAGCTCAAATCACTTTTGCCAATGATACGGGAATGGGTACATTTCAGTTCCTGGGCAATGGTGTGGCTGTATATCAATTCTCCGTATTGGATGCAGGAGTGGTTCAGTTCAATATAATGGATACAACTGCAGATACGGTTAATATTCATGTTATTTCAACTAATGCCATAGAAGATGAAAACCTGGAAGGGGATTTCATCTTCATGCCTCAAGCTATATTAGCCATAACCAAGACAGGTGAGCCACCGGGTGTGGGATATGCAGAAACAATAACCTACAGGATTGTAGTCAGCAACCAGTCCGGCTATCCGGCTTATTCTGTGCGCATATCAGACTATATACCATTGGGAACAGAATTTGTTACAAATTCGCTAAGAGAAGGAGACAGGAACAGTGTCTATACATCAGCGAATATCTTAACAGATGATGCAGGAGATGACCAGGCAAGCTGTGATGGAAGCCAGGTAGTGTTCTGCGGCCCCAGCGGGGGAACAGCCCCATCATCACCCGGTTCTCTGAGTGCAAACAGTATATGGGCCTGTTATTTCCAGGTCTCTGTTGTTTCTAACGGAACGTGGCAGAAATCAATAATCATCAGGAATAATGACATTACTTTTGATGGAATCGTAATGTCAGATTCAACGGTAGACACAGGCGCTTTTCGAGCAGGAGATACAGCAGATAATCCGGGCTTAGAAATAAGAGCATTCACAGGGTTCGACTTAAGCGACATATCGGGAAAAGCCAACATAACAGCAGCAACTCTATATTTCTACAGGAACAGCGTTACAGGCCAGGGCATAGATATTGAACCAATGATAGTGGACCATATAGATTATTCCAATTCATTGCAGTCATGGGCATTTAATACACCCTTTATAGAATCAGGATTCATGCATTTCAGCACAGGAGGCAATTCCTGGGCAAAAGGAGATGCAACAGTTCAAGTTATATATGCATTTACTAATAGCAAGATATGGAGCAAGGACGGTTCCAGCCAGTGGCTCCAGGTAAGGATAAGACCGGGCATATACAGTACAAATGACCTGGAAGCGGATGCGCAATATATGAATTCGGCAGAGAGCGGCGGCTCCTACCCGTTCGTAAAAGTCTATTACGATTTGAGCGTCTCCAACGTTAACGCTGTAACTAATATCGCAGGGGTTAATAATAAATCCTATGCAACCAATGTCACCAGCGTGGGATGGTGCCCGGCTTTATATATATCAAATTTTACACCCACATCAGGAAATACAGGTGATACAGTAACAATCACAGGAACAGGATTCTGGACCAATGATGGGGTGGTACTGTTTAATGGTATACCGGCAAGCAACATAAGCTGGAACGAAACGAATATCATGGTTGAAGTACCTGATGGAACAAGCACAGGCCCAATCAATGTATTAAATAGTTGCGGTAATAATGCAACAACCGGATCTAATTTCAATATACCGGGACTGCAAGCGATGTCAATAGCAAAATCTATATCCAATGTCAGGCTTGGTGGAATTGAGGTAAATCCGATACCGGGAGCAACAGCAGACTATCTTATAATATGTTCTAATAAGAATGCAGCAAGCTTAAGCAATGTAATTATTATGGATAATCTTGATGCAAATACAAAATATAAGACTAATAGTGATACAACACCGGGAGGATGGGCCATAGAATGGAGCACTAATGCAAATCCGATTCAAAATTATGTAAGCCCGGATTATACAGCAATATGCCCGGCAGTATCAGAAATAAAATGGGTAAGATGGATACGATCAAGTGTGACAGGCAACAGTTCAGCAATATTTGAATATAAGGTTATAATAAAGTAAAAACACAAGCCCGGAATAAATTCAGGACATTAAGTATTTCAATCATTTGATAAGGATAGCCCGTCCTGTTAAAGGAAGTCAATTTTCATTATATATTATTTTATTTGCATCTATTTAATATATTTAGTATTTCATGCGTATCAAAAGGCTTTTTAAGCAGGTCAAAAGCGCTTGCTGTTGAAAAAGTCATCCGGATGAATAAATCAACACCATGGGCATGCGTCTTTGCTTTTATTATTAATAATAGTCCCAATATCTGCCGTGAGCAACCTGTTTTCATAGGTGTAAAAAGAATTCCGCATGTATTTTAAACTGGCGCCCAGGGAAGCCTTTTTATTGAATTCTGTGCAGACTGAAAAGCCTATAGCCATATTTTTATTTTTAAAAAGCTGGCCTTTTTCTTGAAATTTATAATATTCCATAAAGTCAGGCGTTGCATATTGCTGGAACAAAATCCCGTAATTTTGGGCTTTATGTTCTGCAATCAACGCTCCATTAAAGAAAGACTGGTCTGCAAAATATTCAACAGAACTGACAGCCAGCGTTATTTTATTCAGTTTGCTTATTGCAGCCGGATTGTTATAGACAGCATTGCCATCAGGCTCCAGGGCACAGGAGGTATTGCCCATAGCAACAGACCGCGCGCTTGGGTTGACTGTTAAAAAACGAAATCCCGTTCTGATAGACTCATCATCAGCCTGCAGCCATCCGGCACAAAGCGTTGCTGCCACCATAATATATAGTAATATGTTGCGCATAATATAATCCACCTGATTATTCCTATCTTTTCAAATCTATTTATCATTCTGCTTTTAAAATGAATCACATAAAATCCGGCAGGTAAAGGGTTCCCGGATGAGTCATCCCTGCACCATTTTATCAGGTATTTTTTCCCTGCTTCAATAGAGTCTTCATATAGAGCATTGACCGGAATCCCATCCTGAGTATATACTTTAATTATTATTCGCTCTTCCAGCATCATTTTAAAATATATCTCAATGCATTCACCATAGTGAACGCCGGTGATTTCCCAAAATCTTCCGTAATGTTTTTAAAATTAATTTGCCCGGTCAGGATACCAATGCCGCTGGCAATGTAAATAGCAGCTATTATTCTTGCTATTAATATTGATAAACTCATAACGACCTCCTATATGGCTGTTGCTGCACAATTCCTTGCTTGAAGCAAAAAATATTTATATGTATCATATTCCACTCCGGTTGAAATAGAGTGGTCAGAATGAATTATATACTTTCCGCCATTATTAACCACAGGGCAGATCTTCTTCTTGATCTCTTGGTCAACAGCATTTTTATTATTGCTTTCTAACACGCGAATATCAATATTTCCATAGTAAACCAGTTTATTGCCGTATTTTTTAAAAAGTTCCGGCATATCCATGCCTGCTTTATATTCCATGGCTTCCAGGCAATCAAGGCCTGTTTTTATTAATGCAGGTATTAGCGGCTCTATATATCCGCATGAATGGAGTATGATTTTTAATCCTTTTGAGTGTATATAGTCAAACATCAGCTTATAGCCGGGAACCATAATATCATTAAACATCTGCGGCGACATGAATGGTTTCAGCTTAAACCCCAAGTCCTCCGCTATCCATATACCATGGGGCAATCCTTCTTCCTTAAACAATTCATCCCAGTGAGTGATATTGAATTCTGAATATGTTAGTACCATATCCTTGACCCAGCCGGATTCCAGACCCATGGCCATCAACAAAGCTTCATGTCCAACAAGCCTTTGCATCATTTCAAATGGGCCGAATTCATCGGCCAGGAAATACCTGTCTGCTTTTAATGATTTCTCCTGTCTGTCCCTGTATTCTTCAAATGGTATTCTAGCCCTGTTAAGCCTGGTTAATGCCCCTTTTGCTTCTTTTTCCCAGGTTGTCTTGTCTTTGATCTGAAAACCAACATGCTCAGGAGTACTGGCGTGCTTTTTATGGTACCTTAATCTTGCGCCATTGCCATCCAGTATAAGAGCAGTATCCTCATTTTCTTCCAGAGTCTTATTTTCAAATTCAGGATCTACAAGCCAATTCACCAATCCTGCCCTGTCAATATCATAGTTGAAATGGTCCTCAGGAGTTTCCTCTTCTCCCAGATGTCCTTCATTACGCCATTTCTTTAACGTGTCACCCCAGTAATCTTCAGACGCAGGCAGTTTATCAACTGGCTTTCCATTAAATATGTTTTCTACTCTTTGCTTTCCAGTCATATTGTTTTTAATATAATCTTTACAGCTTTTAATTTTTACTCTACAGTCAAAAAATTTCTTTAAGCAACCTTCTCTGATACAGCAATATAATCATTCTTATCTTGTTTGGCAATAATTAATTGCGATATCCAATCTTTTGCGAAAGTGAATAAATTATTCAGAATAGTATTAGTCACAGCCATCCGGGTAACAAAAGGAGAAGGTATTTCACCGCAGGGGGTTCGCAGCCAGCATTTAGCTTTCTTACAAATTTCTTTTGGATATTTAAGAGAAAGGAGTTGAATTATCCCTACAACCATAATTTAAATAAGAACAAATTTTTCGATGGCAGCTAAAGTATTCCGAGTCTTTTCTGTATTGGTCGAAACAGGTTCAGACGTCCGGCTTTTACTTTTTTCTTTTTAACAGGTTTAGTATAAGCAACAATATTTTTCTTAGCCCGGGTGAGAATATATAAAGTTTGACCGGCTAATTTTGCTGCCTAAAAAACAGGCCCATGCCACCAATATTCTAACAGTGTATGAGTATTAAAAGCAGAAGAATGAAAGAAGTGCAGTAAACTGGGGTAGCAAACCGGAGCAAGCCATAGAGCTCTGATAATAGAACTGACACTATAGGTATCACTACGGATGAAAAAACCGATAAAGACAATAACAAACCGGATAAAAGTAGCCTGCCGGCTAAAGACCGGCCGAAAGGTCTTGAGCAACTTCTCTAAATAGCGTATCATATTCCCCTCCCAATTTTTAATTTTTTTAGGTAAGAAACGGGTTGAACGAGCAAGGGAATATTCTAAAAACTATAAAAGACTTCTTGACATCATTGAAGAAATGACTATTATTAATATGGAATTATTGAAAAAAAAAGTTAATCTTTAATGGATTTCATGAAGAAATTCAGGCGAGAACTTTTGACTGTGGAGATTATAATTTCTAATAAAATAATTGTGGAAAAACCATTTAGAAACAATAAAATATAAAAAATGCAAAGGATAAAAGAAGAATTAACCAGCAAAGAACGCGTAAGCCTGGCTCTGGAACACAAAACCACTGACCGTATACCTATCTGCTTAATATGCAGCGGATTTAATCCCCCTGTATGGAAAAGTTTTGATGAGTTCCTTCGGGAGAACTGCAATACAGATATTGATACATATATCAATTCTGTCATTGATACAAAAGAGATCTGGAGTACAGCCGGATATAAACCTAAATTAAAAGAAAATGAGGATATATGGGGAGTGATAAGAAAAAAGGTTAGCTACGGTTCCGGAAGCTATAATGAAATTGAATATTATCCTCTGGAGTATGCTAAGTCCCCAAAGGATATAGATAATCACTCCTGGCCTGAAACCAGCCAATTTGATTATTCAGTATATGAGGGAATAATTAAACAGGCAAAATCACCCCGTGATGAGTTTATAATTCTCAGCAATGCCAATTTATTTGAATCTTCATGGTATATGCGGGGATTTGAACAGATGTTTATAGACATGGTGACAAATCCTGATTTATTTCACACAATTATGGAGCACGTGACTTCTTTCTATATTCAGCACTTTAAAAATATACTACAATTATGCAAGGGGAAGATTGATATAGTATTTACTGCTGATGATATAGGGGGTCAGGAAGGGCTTTTAATGTCAATAAAAATGTGGGAAGAATTCATCAAGCCCTACCATATCCGTCTTAATAAAGTGCTCCATGAATTTGGGGTGAAAGTTATTTATCATTCAGATGGGAGTATAATGAAGGCTGTTGATGGATTGATAGATATGGGGATTGATGTACTGCAAGCGCTGCAATTTAATGCAAAAGACATGGACCCGGAAGTATTAAAATCAAATCATGGGGGGAAGCTCTGTTTTGAGGGGGGAGTTTGCGTGCAGAACACGCTGCCATTTAAGAATAAAGAACAGGTAATAGAGGAAGTAAAAAGCCTGATTAATATTTTAGGAAAAGATGGCGGATATCTGCTGGGTCCCTCTCATGGTATTCAAGCCGGAACCCCGCCTGAGAATATATATGCAATGTTCGAGACAGCATTATCATATTACCCACATTCAAATTAATTTTTTTTTACTTGAAAAAAAATAATATCATATTATAATATATACGCTTTGTGGTATATTAAATATTCCACATATACGCCTGAAATTCGATTTGCAGGAGTAATCAATGAAACAGATTCATAATAAAATTTTACTGCCCGCATTACTGACTTTATTTATCCCTTCCCTGATTCTGGGGAACCTTTTAACCGGAGGTTCTATGGATGATGAAAAAGACCTTAATTGAAGAAACGAGTGAATTATAGAAAAGCTTTTGATAATTTTGATGCAAATAAAATCGCTGAGTACGGGCAAACTAAAATTAAAAAGCTCCTAAGCGATACTGGAATCATACGAAATAGATTAAAAATCGAAGCTTTTATTAATAATGCTCGGCGATTTCTTGAAGTAAAAAAAGAATTTAAATTCAAAAACCTGTCCTTTTTTCTCTCCGGGGAAAATGACCTTAAAATCCTTTCCTTTTAAGATAACGCTATAGCCTTTTTTACTGATAGCCCTATTATCAATTTTTATTATTTCCTTCCCGCTTGCTTTACCGGTTAATTTTAAATTAACCTTTTTCGCTGAAAATATTCCTGAAACAATCTTCAGGGCTATCATCTCTTTTTTGCCTTTAACTTTCCTGATATAATGTCCTATGCCATGTGGGAATGAGAAAAACAGCTTAATATTTTTTCCCGGAATCTTTGGACCAAACCAGTATTCCTTATTTCAGTGAAAAAAGGTTCCTCTATTCACAGAGCCCATTTACCCTCAACC
>SDBT01019067.1_pt1 | contig 10760 bp, 10 predicted proteins | sample 2277101 | NCBI WGS metagenome assembly SDBT01 (sample SAMN10404973, study PRJNA504765) | marine sediment metagenome | isolation source: marine sediment core GS10_PC15, 103 cmbsf | place: Arctic Ocean: Southern Knipovich Ridge | collected 2010 | reverse complement strand
TGCACGCTCACGTCAAAACTATTTGTGGCAAAAGGCGAAGGGTTCGGCATTTGAATTAAACTCCTACAGACTGATTCATATCAAAAAGCAGTGCAGTTCTAATAGATATACGTCCCACATGAAACATATCTGCCAATGCTTGCTGGGTATATTCTTTTGTAGCATATAGCTCTTGCACTGTTTCCATTTCCTCTAGGCTGAGCTTGCTTTTAAGTAGGGATATATTTCTTCGATATTCAGAAGCCCTGCAAGATCGCCTTATGTTGCCTTTGTGCTCGTCGCTCAATGTAGTGCCCAACTTTGTTTCACTAATCTTTCTTTTTACGTCATCGCTTCTTGATTTGCCGTATCTAGGATTCTTTGCTCCTGTTCTAGATATACTCATTTTTCTTTTAGTCTCTTCTGAGGCTGTACCGTTGTGTCCACCTTCAGCGAGATTGTAACCCCTAGGTACATGAGTATCTAAATTTTTGATCCACTGCTTTTCTTTTCGGCTTAATTCCTCTTTGGAACATCCTGTATCAATTTCAACAAACCTAGGATTTCCATATTTTCGAATAGCGGAATGAAATACTGGACATCCTCTTGGGTTACCAGTTACAGCAGAACTGGTATGACAGGCTGCTCTAACATTTAACGCCAAAGTGGTAGCGCCTACATACATCTTCCCATTAGGAAATTCTGCTTTGTAGATTCTACCGTAGACCATTCCTACGCTCCGTATTCGGCGCGCAGAGCCCTGGCGAGTATGAACTCTCCGTGACTATCCAGCCCAGCGGCGGCCTGCTTCACCCGAGCAAGCATATCACTCTTGGGCTCAGGACCACGCTCTGTTGGATTGTCTACGAAGGGATCGCGCTTCGTCTGATAGTCGCCCTCCGGCACGTTCTCGCCGAAGTCTCCTACCTTGAAGTCTTTCTCGCCGTTGATACCGAAGCCGAAGAACTCCCTAAGAAGATTCTTGCCTTCGGGGGACAGATCTGTTTGCTTCGAGATTACCTCATAGATCTGCGCGGCCAAGGCGTGCTTACCCACCTTCTCAGAGTCGAGATGGGCTGCAATCCTGAACAATGTTACTAGACGGCTACCTTGCATTACTTAGCTCCTCACTATGAACATCGGGAAAACGATGACCACTCAAAATCATACTGACGCAGGCTATGCTAAGATCTACTTCTTTTCCAATTTCGCGCAACTTAAAACCTTCACATCTAAGGGCATGAACTCTACGTGCCCGTTTCACTTTGTTTGGGTCATTCTGAAATCCATTATTAGAAGGTCTACCAATTTTGGCCTGACTGAGCTTTTCCCTGTGTTCTCTAGAAAAGTCCTTACCATAATTGTGATTCAAGGCTCCTCTTCTGGATTCGCTCATCTTCCTTTTTGTCTCTTCAGAATGCTTGCCGTTATGGCCCCCTTCTTGAATGTTGTATCCTTCAGGATATTTGGTCCCCAGAGTAGAGATAAACCCCCGCTCCAAGTTATCCAGCTCTTCTTTGGAAGTAGCTTTCGCTAGCACCTGCATATCAAATTCATCATTAGCAAGAGCTTTCCTTAGATGCCGATTATATCCTTTCCTCCTTTGTAGCCTTTCCCTTATAGGGAGCGTAGTCTGTCCAACGTATTGCTTTCCACTGCTGCAATTCGTCAACACGTATATGCTTCCATACTTCATTACGAACTACACTCCGAAATCGTTACTATTCACCGTAAAGAGCCCGAAGACCCTCTTAATCGGCATTCGTAGAAAGTAAGCATAGAACATGTGGTACAGAGTCGGGTCTGCCGTATCTCTGAAAACTACGATGTCTGCGCTTGGATCGTACTTCCGAACGTTACCTGAGTCGTCCTCGTACTGGCCTATGATACCCCGGCCAAGAAGACCAAGAAGGATACCGGACAGTGTTGCTTTGATAATACCAACACCCGCTTCTGCACTGGGTACAACCAGCGAGATAACTGCGTTTTCCATCTCTCTACGCACAACCTTGGTCACGAACTGCTTCTGAGTCATGGCCGAGATTAGGTAGAAATCAATGGAGAAGGCATCGACAGTGGTGTCTTCCTCGATGCGGATGACGCCGTTACCAAGATCGGTGAAGTAGTCGATCGCACCGTCTCCGAGTAGGACGTTTTCCTTCTCCGTGTACGTCTGCACCGTCTGGAAACCAGCAAGATTCTTCTTCAAAACAGTGTTGGCGGGGTCGGAGAAGCTGGCTGTCAAAGAAGCCAGAGCACCTGCGACGAAGGAACCGTCGAGTGTTACCGTTACCGTATTCCCAGATTGGAGAACCACATTCACCGTAGCGGTGGTAGGTGCAACCAAAATTCGGGTACCGTGTGACGGTGACTGGCCAAAGACCCTAAGTGTCTTGTTCGAGATGTACCTAAGAGTATCAGGAGTCTGTCGGTCGCCGATCGGGGTTCCAATCGGAGCACCGAACCAGTCCAAAGACTCTCGCTTCTCGAACGGGTCGTTAGCTCTTTCGTTGACAGCAAGTTGATCGCCCCAGGCGTCTTGTCGAGCCAGGACAATGCGATCCGTAATGCCGTCCACTTCTTCGGTAGCCAGCAAAGCTGTCTTGAAGTCTGTCTGCTGGAATACGCCATCTTCGTCGGCATCAGCAACCTGTACGTAGTAAGCACCGAACACGTTGTTGTCAAAAGCCAATTCGTTGACGATGTGCAGATGGTTGTCAACAGTGGACGGACCCAAGAGGGTTCGGCCGTCGTCGCGGTCTAGAACAAGGTACGGGTTGTTGTACAGCTCATCACCTCTCAGGAAGTTTCCTGTGAAGTAGTAGAGCTGACCCGGATCGGCTTCATCACCGCGAGTCCTGTAAGTAACCGTGAATGGGGCCTCTGGCGGAACAGGGAGAGCAATAAACGGACTAGCCGTGATCTCGATCGACGCAACAGGAGTGTTGCCTGTTGTGAGTGTGACGAGTACCGAAGACTCCACCGGAACCTCATCAATGATGATATAACTGGTTCCTGCGGTACCTGTGACGGCACCGTTGGTGTCCAAGATGATCTCTGCAACCTCAAACTCCTGCTCACGCTCCTGCTGTAGAGACCAGTCAATCTTGTTCTCATCGAGAGCACTGAAGGTGAACTCGTCGCCGCCAACATGGCGGTTACCTGAAACCCGAGCACGCTGCATGTTTCGGAACGCCAGTTGGACGTTATCCGGGAACAAGAAGTGTCCTGTCTCGTCATCGTCATATGCACTACCTGAGGTCACCGCGTAGGTACCGAAGCTGCCTTCAGGCGTGTCCGTGTTGTACGCGCCCGTGACATAACCAGTTGCCAGAGTCGGATTCGTAGCCGTTCCGTGGGTCAGGGTGTAGTTTCGGTTATCCTTGCCGGTGTACGCGATTTTCGGAGCATTCGCCATGAAGGCAAAGTCATCGCCAACTACGAAGTTCGAAGCTCCAAAGTCGATATCTACATCTACGTCAAAGGCTAGGCTTTGAACCAAAGTGGCCGGAGTTGCTTCGGCTGCCGTAAAGGTGCCGTTCGGGCCAATCTCACCGAAAGTGGACCAAACAAACGTCACTGTGCGGCTAGGAGACGATCCTGCAATACCGATGACTCTTAGAGAGTAACCAGTGTTGAACTCGCGATCAAACGCAGTGCTGGTCGCTACAGCCACCGAGCCCGTACCTGCATTCAGGTCTCCATCAAGTACGGTAGTGGTCTCAGCGAACTGGTTTGTGTTGTCGTAACGAGCATCCGCCTCGATCAAACCCGGGCCGAAGGCCACGAAGGAGAACTCGTCGGCAACCGCGAAGTTGTCGGGATCACCCGAACCCGGGAAAGCAAAATCGAGCTTAATATCAAGCTCAATGGCTACGTCGGATTGATCTACAGCACCGGCTGATGGAGACGGAGCGCTTGTCTCGTAAACCGTAATCGTAGGCGCAGACTCTAGAACATGCAGCGGACGGGGAGGCAGAGCATCGTTACCGCCGCTGACCGGTGTGCTGGTGTAAGAGAACGAAGCCTCTCGGTCTCCAGCAGCCCGTGTACCGGTAGACGAGGTGCATGTGAATACGTAGTTTCTGTTGTAGTCATGGTCGAACTCTGAGGACGAAGATTGACTGACGACACCCCCGCCAGTGTTACCGGCATCCGCAACCACAGCCTCCAAAACAGAGTCAGTGTTGTTGTTACCAGAGTCCATCAGAATAGCCGTGACATCCGTTACGATAAGGAAGTCAACGAACTCTCTGAACTGGGGAGAATCTTCGGACAGACCAACGTTGACAACTTCTCGAAGCTCTTCAACCGGGATCGTGTCCAGGGGAGTTCGCTCCTCCGACTGATAGTCGAGGAAGTACGTCGCTGTCGGATCAAACGCCTCGATCGAGATGGTCACTTCATCGTATCCACCGTCCTCAACGGACTCGTTGAAGAACCAGAAGTCAGTTCGCACAACGGTTCCGTCTTGCTTGCGAAGTTGGATACCGGGAGCGTTCTGATCCTGATCTGCGTCGAAATCAAGAGCTGCCTCGTGAGGAGCCAGCGGACTAAACGTAAGCTGCTCGTCGTAAACGAAGGAGCGTCGAATCGCAATATTTTTTCCGGTTGCTAGACGGTTACCAACGCCGACAAAAGCGGGAAGCCGCGCATCTGCCGTAAGGTTAACCGGTCGCGGGATGATGAGCTGCCCGATGTATACTCCGGGCGGAACATACCGCGTGTTTACCAATCGGAACGTAGGGTTAGCCATGAAAGTCCCCTCAATAGAGCCTGAGATTTCTCTAATTCAGCGCCCGGAACTGTTCGTTCGGCGTCTTGAAGCTGCTCTAAAATAGATAATAACATCGCCAGCAGTTATAAAATAACCGTCACTACTTTTGAAGCAACCACCTCTGGGGCCAGCGCGGCTCCGCTAGGCTGAACCTTTCGGCGGTCTTGTATCTGAATTTCGAAGCTCCCGAGACGCCTTGCTGTCACAAATAGAGTCTCTGGGTCAAAAGTGGCGATATTTCCATCAGATAGGGCTATCCGTTGCCTATCCTGAAGCTGAGTTACTCGTATCTGATTGATTTCGTTCAGTTTTATCTCGTCCGGGAACTCGATGATGGGGCTCAAATCCCCAGCGAGGTCGGTTGAGCCGGGCTTCGAAGTCATCGGGAGGGCCGCCTGGGCCATTTCCTGCTCCAATATGATGCGATCTTCATATTGTACCAAAAGATCTATCGTCATCGCCCAAACAGAATCCTTGGGATCGTCGTTGATGGCGCTATTTGTCGTAGGCGAGGGGGTGAAGGTCAGAGGCAGCCTTACTTCCCAGGTGTCACCTTTGTCGTCCCGGCCCGTAATACGGTTTCCGCCGCTAATGTTGCGTAGGGGGCCAAAAACTAGCGTCAAAAACGACCCTAGAGCGTCTGCGGACTCCTGATCGCCTGCGGCAACAATGATGGTGATAGGAATGTTGAAAGTCAGAGGAAACTGACCCTGCCACATCGTAGCTTGACCGAATTCTCCCCGATCCCCCAAATTTGTAGCGTGATCCAGAACATTCAATCCCGGGTCTATCCACTCCATACCGCTATCCACGATCAAAATGGCCGGAAGACGTGCCTTGATGTCATTGAAAAACCGTGCAAGCTGGGTCGGTCGCAAAGTCGGATCAGTAGTCAGGGTCTCCGTATCCGTGACGAATAGCTGGGAAAGGGAGCCAACAGCTTCCGTGATGGAACGCTTTATCCCATCCGTGTTCAAAAACGCTTGGATATAGTGTTGAATAGCTTGCTTCGTGATCGACTTAATGCGATCATGACTTACCTGGGACACCGCCTCTTGAACGGACTTGGGGGCGGCCCTGAAAATATATCCATCCGTTGGGGTAGATTCAACCATTAAACTCTCTTAGGATGTCTCGCCGACAAGTAGGTCTTTCCCGGGCATGATTACCAGATCCCGAGGATCAGGCATCTCGACCCCTTGTTTCTTGCAAAGACGTTCAACTTCGGGTAGTATCGCTTCCATGCGCTCCATGATCTCTTCCGAAGTCAGGGCGTTATCGGGTATGACTGGGGTTAGATCCTCGGCAAAATGCCATTCCGGGTGGATCACGGGAGGGTCGAACTTCCAAACGGCCGAGCCATTGTGTGCTTCTTGTAGAACCACTACTTCTTTGTCCTCGTAGAAATATTGGACATTGCGAGGACGCTGAGCCAGTTCCTCGTCATAGGATTCTTTCTCGCATTTCTCGCACAGAACTCTGGGACAGTCGTGGTCGTCAATTTTTCGATCAAAATCAGGGAAGTAAAATCCATGCCTACCACAGCGGTAAGAACTATCGCTTATCTTCATCACATTGCTCCGATGTCAGCAGCGCATTAGCTTTCTGCAAGGCTGTCCTCTTCAACGGCCACGAACCTACGAATTTCTGGGCCATGTATAGCTCCCAGTTTCCGTCCACGTTGTCGATGCGAACGCGCTTGCCGTTTCGACAAGTGCCCTCATAACGTCCCCTTCTGAGACGCCGCATCATCCGGTCAGGGGCGGCTTGAACCGTCCAATTGAGCTGTTCTTCAAGCATATCCGACTCCACCTGAGAATTACCCGCTCAGGTTGTCGATGCCCTGAAGGAGTGCAGTCTGCACGTAATTCAGTAGGACTTTTTGGTCGCAGCAGCATCCAGCATCATCCTTCTGAGCCAGAGAACGCAAATTCTCCGCTAACCAGCGGATATCCTTACGTTTTCCTGCTGGAACGTTTAGGCGCGCACCCAGGGCCTCGATCTGCTGGATCAAGGTGTTCCCGGCGGGCCTAGCGTCCCACGATAGGTCACGAGCGTCCATTTCTATCCTCCTCGACTGTCAATTGTTCTCTTTAACGGCTGTAGGCCCCCGAAATAGAGATAATATCTAGCTATACTCAAAATGTCGGTTGAAACTCTCGAACCGCCCCATAATGATCTCAGCTAGATCTTCTGATACGAAGCTCTTCCACTCCTCAGGATCGGGCGGCTCAACCTTCCCGCTGCCTTCGTGGGGGTATTTGTGTAGATAAAAACCATCGGGATCGGTAGCTGTGTTTGTAATGTTATCGAAATCATGCTCGAACAAATTTTCTCCCAGGAACTTGTAGATACTGGTCATATAGTCCGACGGATTCTTCACAAAATCCTCGAACCGGATGAATAGAACATTTTTGTGCCTCCGGCGAATGATGTCCTCGATACCTACAATCGGTCCACCTACAACACCTTCCGGGCCGAACATCAGATCAGCTCGCGTGTACAGCGTCTTGCTCTTCATATCTTGAGCGTCGTCCAATAGAGGAAATTTACGATGTTGCTTCTCGATACTAGCGAACACACTTCGCAAGTCCCTAACCATCACCAGGGCTTTGGCTTGGGGATACAGTTTTTGAAGCATCAAGATATTATTAGACCAGCCCCGAGATTTATCGAACACCCGCCTGTCTGATTCGTGCCACGCCTCGACGTAAGCTCTCATGGTCCGAAGCATCTTTTGTTCGGTGGCTTCTCTGTTGCGGTTCAGCTCATTCTTGACATCAATAGAGCCTGTCCAAGAATGTGTGATCTGCGACAGGAACATAGGCAACTCGCTTGTCGAAGTCGCCAAAAATCCGGGATTTTGGTTCAAAATATTACAGAGGAGGGTGCTGCCAGATCTTGGTAAGCCTGTAATTACGTGCATATTTTCTCCTAGCGGGATTTACGCTACGGTCTCCGTGGCCTCTACCTTAGTCTTTAGTCTTTCTACGGTAGTTGACTTTTAAGGGAGTTTAGATGACTAAGCCTCGTTTGAAAAGTTACTCTTTGGGCATCAAGATCTTTATCTTGTTGCACAAGATTTGCTTTTTGGGCATCAATACGACTAATTTTGTTGGTTACTCTTTCAATCGTTTCGTCTAAACGTGCTTCTGGCACTTCGTAAATGATCTTACCCGACACTATACTCCAATCATCTGTATTTAATCTTGTCGGCATCTCTTCTCCTAGGTTAATGTTATCGGCAATGTTTCTGTGAACCAAACCTTAGCTGTTACGTCTTCCACATATGCTGGGCTGTTTGCATAATGTATTGATACCCAGAAACCATCTGTCGTTCCATTTAGTACCCCTGCTATATTGCCCTGTCTTAACCTAAAATACTCATTTGCCATAGCGGGTTGAGTTGCGTAGGTTCCTGTTCCTACGTTTAATTTTGCTTCTGCGTCTAGATTACACTCATCTCCGGTAACGTGAAGTGTGTACAGATATGCGTCAAACTCTGCATTAGCGTTTGTTGTAAATATATTCGCATCAAATGTATTTAACACTAGATTAGGTTTATCATTTAACTGCTCAAACGACACAGAATAAATATCCATATCTGATATGTTTACGTCTGCTGTTGTAATTTGAACAACTCCTGTGAACCACTTGTCTGTGATGTACGCCTTTGTAAAGTCCCAAACCGGGTTACCGTTTCCATCATCCATTACCGAAGCATCTGTTGTTACTCCTGTTAAGGTTATTACGGATGTGTCTGCTCCTGTCTGTGCCTGGGTGTTTCTATCTACACTTGTTCCTGTTAAGGTAATATCTCCAACCATATCAGCACCAGCGTTTACGACTATGAGTATTTTACCTGAACCTTTTGTCGATATATTGAAGGGAACCCCACTATTTACTGATGCTGCGTTGTCCAGTTCCAGTATCCCACCGTTCCAGTTAGTTGTAGCCGCCCTGCTCGGTTCTGCATCATACATCTGAACACTTACTGGCACGTCTATTGTTGCTGTCTTCCAGCTTGTAGTGCCACTGCCGTCTGTGTTCAAAACATCATCTGCACTACCATCTGCCGTTGGTAGTACCCATATCTGGTTTGCTGTTAACGCAGGTGCCTCAAACCCGACGTAATTAGAACTTCCAACATCGTGAAATCTAAGTTCTTTCCCCTCTCTTATATCAACACCTGTAGCAGGTATCAGATGGATGTTTGAACCTACCTGTAGAGAATGTGACGTAGCATTAGTTCCCACACCAAATTGTACAGCACCGGACTGAGTTGCGTAAATATCCCCAGTAAAGCTGTTTCCTTGGGCAAAAGATCCTACACCTGTTGCTTTAATTGAGTAATAATAAGCATAACCCTGTGCGAATGAACCGTTTCCCGTTGCGTGAAGATAAACACCGGTATCGGTATAGTTGGTATAAGACATACCCTGTGCAAAAGCACCAATACCTGAAGCTAAAATCGTACTTCCGTTTGCGGCCCCTGTATAAATCCCTGCCCACCCCTGTGCAAAAGATCCACGTTCTCTCGCCTCTATACTGCCTGTATCAGAGTAACCTTGTGCAAAAGCTCCCGAGTTTGCGGAAGTTCCTGCAAGTATCTCACCATCTCTTACTACATAGCCCTGTGCGAAACAGCCCTGACCCTTTGATTGAAGACTTCCCACCTTTACAAAACCCTGAACAAAAGAACCAACAGCATCCGCTGTTGCTGTTATATCAGCAGCACCCGTTGAGAGTCCCCAAGCATAGCCTAGAGCAACACTTCCTATACCGGCTGCTAGAAGGGTGGATGTTCCATTTTGTGCTCTTGAAATTCCATGAGCAAATGACCCATCTCCTGCCGCAGTCATATATCCTTTAGCATTGTTATTACCAACAACCTTGCCTTGAGCGAAAGCAGCTTGCCCGGATGCGAGCAGGTAAGCGTACCCTCCATTACCACTTGGCAAGGTAAGCCCTTGAGCAAATGCACCCAAACCAGACGCAACAATGGACGAAGCATACTCCTCTGATTTGCAATACCCTTGAGCAAACGCTCCCTTATTAGAGGCTGTAATTAAGGATGTTGGTGTTCCACCGCCCCCCGTGTTCTCGTAAGCGTATCCTGAAGCGAACGCTCCGACAGCAGTTGATTTAATATCTCCTGATTTAGCGTAACCTATGACGCCGCTACCTTTAGCGGAAGCCTCTATAGTGTGTCCTGCATTGACAACTCCGACTAACAAAGCACCGTCTGCTGATAGAGTCTTAGTTCCAGCCCCCTCCGATGCTTCGAGTCTGGTAGTCTTCAGATGTCCGGTGGTGGAATCGAATTGAAGATTGTCTCCTGTTTTGGGATCTACTTCACCTGTGGGTTGCGTAACAAATACAGGAAAACAAGTGGTATCTGCGCTTTCGTCCTCTACTACAAAAGGCGCTGGGGCTCCAGTTGCTCCGGTCTCTCCAGTTCCTCCCGTAAGACCGGTGAGTCCCGTTGCTCCTGTCTCCCCAGTTTTGCCGGTGAGTCCGGTGAGTCCAGTAAGACCGGCGGCTCCGGTTTCTCCGGTTTCTCCAGTAGCTCCAGTTTCTCCGGTTTCTCCGGTTTCTCCGGTAGCTCCAGTAAGACCGGTTTTGCCGGTGAGGCCGGTGAGTCCAGTTAGGCGAGTAACTCCGGTGGCTCCAGTAACTCCGGTTTCTCCAGTAACCCCAGTGAGGCCTGTTAGGCCAGTAGCTCCAGTGAGGCCAGTAGCTCCGGCTCCCGAGGCTCCAGTAACTCCGGTTTCTCCAGTGACTCCAGTGAGGCCGGTTAGACCAGTAGCTCCGGCTCCCGTGGATCCGGTGTGACCCGTAGAACCTGTCTCTCCAGTTGCACCTGTGGCTCCAGTGCCGCCCGTGTCACCAATTTCTCCACTTTCTCCAGTTGCGCCCGTAGAACCCGTTTCCCCCGAAAGTCCGGTGTTTCCCGTTGCGCCCGTAGACCCCGTAGCGCCAGTAGAGCCACTCTCACCAGTAG
>SDBT01019066.1_pt1 | contig 10760 bp, 10 predicted proteins | sample 2277101 | NCBI WGS metagenome assembly SDBT01 (sample SAMN10404973, study PRJNA504765) | marine sediment metagenome | isolation source: marine sediment core GS10_PC15, 103 cmbsf | place: Arctic Ocean: Southern Knipovich Ridge | collected 2010 | reverse complement strand
ATAGACATAATCAAATCGTCAGAAGTATTGTGTCTATACATAACTTTAAATTAGGTTATCGTATTTAACATGAAACTTGGAAAAATAGGGATAGAGTGGGTAAATTATTTTGCACCAAGTCTAGTGATGATGAAATCTGGGCTGCAAGTTCAGGATGTTGCGGAATTATTACGATACTCTAATATATCTACTTAAAGACAAAATAGTAACATTGTATTACATTGTTATATAACAAAAACATATTTTTAGTCTCAGTTAAAACTACATAAAAGGAATATAGAATGAATCTATCTAGCAGGAATATAATTTTGTCATTAGTAGCATTAGTAGCATTTATACTGTTAACAGTGTTTATATTTTCATTCAAGCTAGTAAGTCCAGGATATGTAGGAGTGGTGGTTGATCTTTTTGGTAGTAGTCAGGGTGTAGAAATTAAAGAGAAGCACGTAGGAGTTCATTTTATTCCATTATGGAAGCAAATATATATGTTTCCAACGTTTCAACAAAATGATACATGGGAAAATGAAGAAAACTTTCAGTTTCAAACATCTGAGGGTTTAGCTATTCGTGCAGACATAGGAATAAGTTTTCATTTGAAACCATCAGAAGTACCAAATATATTTCAAAAATACAGACGTGGAATGTATGAAATATCTCATATATTTATTCGTAACTTTATCAGAGATGCAATTAATATATCAGCATCAAAATTGAACATAGAAAATCTATATGGAGCAGGGAAAGAAACGTTCTTTGTTAATATAGAAAAATATGTGCGTGATGACATGCAAGCAATAGGCATAGAAGTAGATCGCATATATTTGATAGGCAGATTTCATTTTCCAGATAATGTAATAAAGGCACTTAACAGCAAAATAGAAGCTACACAAAGAGCAGAACAAAGAGAAAATGAATTAAGAGAAGCAGAAGCACAGGCTAAGAAAGATATAGCTCAAAGTAATGGTACAGCAAGATGTATATTGATAAATGCAAAAGCACAAGCTGATGCCAACAATATAATATCTAAATCTTTGTCTCCAATACTCATACAATGGGAAAACATTAAGAAGTGGGACGGTGTCTTGCCTAAAGTAACTGGCTCATCAGGATCAATATTAAACATAAATGAATTGTAAGACATTAATTTTTTTTGGCATGTTATCCGACCTGTCCGCTATAGCCTTGGCGACGGCGGAAGGGTTTATATATTAAGTCAATTGTATTAAAAGTAGCCTGTCTTCGCTGATGGCTTCGCTGGGCAGGCCCTTCGATACGCTGCAAGCAGCTACTTAGTACAGGCTTCGATCACGTTTCTATCTTTATTAATTTTTTAAAAAAGCTGGCCGTGCCAACCGAAGCCTTGGCGAAATCCTTATTTATAGAAGTCGTTTTGTAGCAAATGCTCTACCTGAATGTGATTTTAAATATTTTTCAAAACTGAGAGCTTTTTTTTCACAGTTAAAAGCAGAATACGTAATAAGTTCCCATGGTTTATATTTAGCAGTATGTGGTGTAGTTCCAGAATTATGGTTTGAGAGACGTTTTTTTAAATTTTGAGTGCTACCAACGTAAATTTGGTTTGGAAAATTTATTGATTTTAGAATATAGACATAATACATGGTGATAATTTTAGTTTTATACAAGTCCGTCTTCGCATAAATGCTTCGCCGGACAGGCTTCGCATTTTTCTTTTTAAACTTGAGGATTTTTCCTTAATAGTTGGCCTGCCAGGCGTAGCCCTTTATGGGCGAAGCCTGGTGTGCCTAGCAGGACTCGAACCTGCGACCTTGAGATTAGGAATCTCACGCTCTATCCACCTGAGCTATAGGCACGTAAAAGATTTATTATTTTTCCGAAGATGGCCGTGCCATACGAAGCTTTATGCGAAGTATGGTGCGCCTGGCAGGACTCGAACCTGCAACCTTCGGATTCGAAGTCCGCGACTCTATCCAATTGAGCTACAGGCGCACATTACGGTTATTAATTTCAAATGCTTGTCCGGCGTAGCCTTGGCGAAGCCGGAAGCTACAGGCGCAAAAAAAGCTATGAATTTCAATTGCTAATTATATTTTTTACCAGAAAAAAATATAAAACGCTAGAAAGCATCTATTTTTTCTTGATTTATTAATAAACAGAATTTCAAATCATCAAAATTAATCAACGGCTTGACTTTGATTTTATGATAAGGGCCTTTTGTTTTTAATTCTGCTATTTTTCCCAAACAAAACCCTTCTGGAAAAATTAAGCCTTGACCGCTTGATATTATAAAATCATCGGGTGCAATTTTTGCAAGATAACTTACATATTTCATTTGACAATAATCTTTTTTGTTTTTTCCTACAACAATTCCTTGTGCGTAAGTAGAATTTGTATATGATGCGATTTTGCAATTTTTATCTGTGATTGGCAAAATTTTACTGTGCCATCTATAAACTTGTGTAACTTTTCCTATAATTTGAAACTTATAAATGGCAATCATATCTTTTCTAATTCCATCTTTATAACCTCTATTAATCAAAAAATAATGTTCTTGCAGGGTAATTTTTTTTGTAAGAATTTTTGCAAGAATTGCGGTTTCCAGTTTGTATCTTTTTTGAAAATCAAGCAGATCACAGCTTAGTTTGTCGTAATAAAGAGTTGCTTTTAATTTGATATTCTGTGCAATTAATTTGTCGTTTTCTTCTTTTACTTTTTTATATTTTGCAAGAAATTCGTTGTAACTTTTTCTTTTTTGAAGAAAAGATCTAAAGGGGGTCGCAATTTTGCTGCTTAAAACTATTACTGGATATGTAAGATTGCTTGCAATCTTTTCTAAAAAACCTTTTTTAAAGAAAAATATTCTGTTGATGATAAAAAGTAATAGGGCGATAAACCCTACGGTTAAAAAGATTCGTTTTCTCCACTGTTCTGTCATTTTTTTATTTTTATTTTTATGAGCCGATGTATTCTTCGTAGCATTTGCGAAGTAGAAAGCCCTTCTTGGTTGTACGATGAACAGGTTGCAAAGGTAAGTCGAAGGTTCACTCAAAGCCTTGTGGTGTTTTTAGATGATGATCTGTACTTTGTTCATAAGCATAAGCGACTTGGTAAATTAATTTTTCTGAAAGTCTTGGTCCAATAAATTGAAATCCTATGGGTAAATTCTGAGGAGAAAATCCGCAGGGAATAGAAAGTGCGGGATTTCCAGTTATACAGTTTGGAACAGTAAAATAGTCAGCCATGTACATAGCCAAAGGATCTTGACACATTTTGCCCATTTCAAATGCAAGAGTAGGAGTTGTTGGACTAATTAAAAGATCAACTTCTTTAAAAGCCTGTTCAAATTCTGCACGTATCATTGCTCTTACATGATTTGCTTTGTTATAAAATGCTTGTTTATGTTTTGAAGAAAGAACATAATTTCCCATTAAAATTCTTCGCTTTACCTCTATTCCAAAACCATCATGTCTTGTATTTATATACATTTCTTTAAGATTTTTCGGATCTTTATAACGCATACCATACAAAGATCCGTCGAATCTAGAAAGATTGGACGCAGCTTCAGCTCTACTTACAATAAAGTAGACCGAAATTCCATATTTTAGATCAGGCATATTTATATATTCAATTTTTGCCCCTAATTTTTCTAGATGTTTTACTGCAAGTTCAAAAGTTTTTTTTATTTGAGCATCAACACCCTCAGATTCGATTGAATCTTTTATTACACCCAAGGTGAAGTTTTTTGGTAATTTACCTGTCAGATCAACAGTGTAATTTGTTTTGGGTCTGAAAAGTGAGGTTGAATCTTTGTGATCGTGACCAGATATTACAGAAGTTATTAATGCGTTGTCATAAACAGTTTTTGTTAGTGGGCCAATTTGGTCTGTAGACGATGTAAAAGCTACAAGCCCATACCTAGAATTTGTTCCATAAGTTGGATAAAGTCCAACAAGGCCACAAAATGATGCGGGTTGACGTACAGAACCGCCAGTTTCTGAACCTAGTGCAAAAGGAACAAGTCCTGCCGCAACGGCTGCTGCAGAACCAGCGCTTGATCCACCAGGAACTCTATTATTATTCCAAGGGTTGCGCGTTACATGATATGCAGAATATTCCCCAGATCCTCCCATGGCAAATTCATCCATATTTGTTCGACCAAGAATTATAGCTCCTTGTTGTTTTAAGCGTTTTGTTATTGTTGCATTGTATGGTGCTTTGTAATTTTGCAAAATTTTAGAGCCACAAGAGGCAATTCTATGTTTTTGACAGATGTTATCTTTTAATAATCCTGGAATTCCTTCAAGAATTCTTTTTTTTCCTACTATGTTCTCTTTTATTGTTGCATCTTTGAATATTTCTAAAACAGCTCCAAGTTTTTTATTGTATTTTTTTATACGTTTTAAGTAGAACTTTTTTATATCTTTTACGTCAATTTCTTTTTTTTCTAATTTTTCTTTTATTTCTTTTATGGTAAGAAATGGTTTCATAAGTTCTAGCCTTAGCTTAAAATTTTAGGGACTACAAAATAGTTATCTTTACGGTTTGGTGCTTGTTGCAAAAGAGGGGAAGAATCTTTTTGACGAATTTCATCTTCCCTGAAAACATTAACATTTTTTGTAGGTGCAGCTTCTTTTGCTAGTTCTATCTGGTTTAATTCTTCTGTATAGTTTAAAACAAGTTGAATTTGTTTCACCAAAACTTCTGCTTCTTCTTCGTGCAATTTTAAGGAAGAAAGTTCCGCTATTTTAAAAAGTTCTTCTTTATCAAACTTGATCATTTAATTGTCCTTTTTTACTTTTAAATCTTAAAAGCTCTTTATTCTTAAAAGCTAATATTATTATGCCAATAATGTTTGGTATGGCAATTGGAATATAAAAAAGATCCATCACGTAAGTTAAAACTTTTGTATTTGATATTGCACCTATAAAAATTACTAATGCTATCAAAACATGATAATATTTTAGCCATCTATTTTTTGTGGCATATAAAAAGCATTGGCTACCATTGTAACTGTTTCCTACTATTGTTCCAAAGGCAAAAAGAAGCGCACTAATTGTAAGAACAACTATTCCTATTGTAGAAAAATAAATTGCAAATGATTTTGCAACAATATTAATCCCGATACCTAGGCCAGCTTCTGTAGAAGTCCATGTTCCAGTTAATAATACAACAAGACCCGTGAGAAGACATAAAATACCGTTTGAATATACAGAAACCATAGATAATATACCTTGGCTTATTGGAGTCTGGCTTTCAGACATAGAGTGAGGAATTGTTGCGGTTCCTAATCCAGATTCGTTTGCAAAAAAACCTCTTGCAAGTCCAAATCTTAACGCCTGATGAAGTCCATAACCAACAGCTGCGCCAGCAATTGCTTTTGTTGTAAATGCAGATCTAAAGATTAAGTTGATTACATAAGGTAGTTTTTCAATATTACTTATAATTATCCACAAGGCGGCGGTGCTATAAAGTAAAAACATAAAAGGAACAATTCTTGCAGAAAGATTTCCGATTCTTTTAATTCCACCCGTTAAGACGTATGAAATAAATATAGCAAGAACTATTCCGGTCAGATAAGTTGGTACGCCGCGTAATTGCAACAGATCCGCTAGTTGATTTGTTTGAAAACCAGACCAGGCTGTAAGCATTATAAAACCTGCATAGGCATAAACAGAAGAAAAAAAAGCAGGTAGCGCCTCTTTTATGTATTGCATTGGCCCACCGCTTATTGTGCCATCTGGATTTTTTTTACGATATTTGAGTGCAAAAGTAACTTCTGTAAAAGTTGATGCGCTTCCAAATATTGCCGCAAGCATAAAACCGAGCAATGCACCAGGGCCACCTAATTTTATGGCAATTATTGGAGCTGCTATGTTTCCAAGACCAATTGAGGTTGACATAGCAGTAAAAAGGGCTTTGCGTGCTGTAATCGTTTCGTGTTTATTTATCTGCTTTTTCTTTTTAAGAATGTTACCAAATAAAAGCTTGAACATTTCTGGAATTGTTCTGAATTGAACAAATCGTGTTTTGAAAGTTAAAATAATTCCGCCCAGTAGAATAAAAACTGAGACAAAAAGCATCGTAAAATTAAAAATTTGATCAAAAAATAAAGCATATGACATAAAAGTTCCTTTGTCTTTTTTAAATAACTATTACTGATTTACAAATTTGGTTATTAGATAATCTGGAAAAATTGATCTTTTTGTACAAGAAAAAGATATATATTTTATATCAAAATATGCGATTTATGGCAATTTCGTAGAATTAAACCTTTTTTTGGTGCCATTTTGGAGTTTTTATTCTCCACAAAAAGATAAGTCCAACAAGACCTGTGGTTACATAAAATGTGCCATAAAGTAGCGTGAATTTAACAACTTGATTGGTTATATTTAAATTAGAGATAAACCATGCAACTGGTGTGAAAAAGCCAAAGAAACAAAAAAATCTTGCCATCATAACGGTTTTTACATCACCAGCACCTCGTAGCGCTCCTGCAAGAATCAATTGAACAAAATCAAATACAACAAGAAAGCTGATAAAAACCAATGCTGGTGCGGCGATGCCGCTAATTTTTCCTTTGGGGTCAAAAAGGCTAACAAAAAACTCTGCCTTTACACATAAAATAGTTAATGACACAGCAAGCATTGTTGCCGTTAAGATCATTGCTTTTTTTATATTATTTTTTGCTCCTTCTGGATTTTTTGCACCAAGTTGGTTACTTACCAAAAATATAATGATTTGAGCAAAACCAACAGCGGGTAAAAAAGCAAATCTTTCTAAGTTTTTTATTATGTCAAAAGAAGCTATTGCGTATTTTCCCATTGGTGCAAGCATTTTGCTTAGCCAAATATAAGAGACAGCTAATGAACTTTTATCAATCATTATAGGCCACGCAAGATTTAACATTCGTAAAGCTCTTTTTGTGCTAAACACTTTTATAAAAAGTTGAGAAAAATATTTTTTGTATTCTGGATTTGAAAGAATATACCAAATTGAGATGCTTATCATTACGCAATATTGAATTATTGTAGCAATGGCAGAACCCATCAACCCCATTCTTGAGAATCCAAATTTTCCTAAAACTAGCATGTAATCGAATAATATAAAAATTGACATGCCAATAGCATAAATTACCATTGGTGTTCGAGTGTTTTTAACACCGCGCATAAAAGCAAAAAATCCAAGTGACATAAAAATAAGCAAGATCCCGATTGCTTTTGCTTGCAAAAATGGAACTCCGTATTGAATCATTCGTTCTGGTACACCTAACCAACCGAAAATATTTCCTGCAAATGTAAATATTAAAGCAAATTGAACAAAACCAATAAACGTTGTTGTCCAAAAGGCATCACCCAAATCTTTTCCGCATTTTTCGTACTCTTGTGCACCGTTATGTCGGCCAATAATTGCAATTGCTGCAACAGGAAGTGCCTCACCAAATTTTGTTAAAAGATGCAAGAAATTATTTGCCATACCAAGAGCACCATAGGTGCTTGTTGAGCGTAAACTTGCAATAAGATAGGAATCTATTAATGGGGGAAGGGAAATAAGCATTGCATTAGAGATCATTTCAGGAAGCCAGTATAGTAGAATGTCTTTTATCGAGTCTCCACTTTCCATTATTCGTTGAAATCTTGTCTGCATTAGATTTCCTCTTGGTTTTAGTTTATAAAACAGACTAAAATTACTAATTTAAAAATGCTATAATTACGCAATAAGGTTTTTACTGTAGAGGAAAACAGTGATATTTGCAACTTTTAGATTTGTATTAATTTTATTTTTCAGAATTTTTGGGGCATTTACCTTTTATTGTGCTAAAAAGCGCAAAAAGATCGCTTTATATAATTTAAATTTATGTTTTCCTGAAAAAAAATATTATGAAAAAAAGAAAATTTTAAAAGAAAGTTACGTTTCTTTGGGGCGATGGCTGGCTGATTTTTTGTTATTAAGATTTTATACTAATAAAAATATTGATAGATATGTCAAAGTAAAAAATTTGGATTATTTACAAAAGGCTTTGGATAGTGACAAAGGTGTAATTTTATCAACTGCGCATTTTGGAAGTTGGGAATTAGCTGCTCATTTTTTTGCGCTAAAAGGTTATAAATGTTTGATTTTATATAATCCTATAAAAAGTCCAAAATGGCTTGAAGTTTTAGTTAAAAACAACAGGGGATTGAGTGGCAATATTTTGGTTGCAAAACAGAATTCTTTATTGACAATTTATAGGCATCTCAAAAAAGGCGGAATAGTTACTTTTTTATCCGATCAACATTGTTTGCCAGCAGATGGCAGAAAAGTGCCATTGTTTGGACATAATGTCTGGACACATACAGCTTTTATAAAATTAAGCCTTAAAACAGGAGCCCCGATTGTTCCTGGTTTTATTTTTACAAAAAGCGTGTTTAGATATGAAGTTGAATTTTTTCAGACTTTGTATCCTGAAGATTTCTTAAAATTTAAAGATTCTGAGTATCAAATGGTTCTTGCAAGCAATAAAACGCTAGAAAAAGCCATTTTTAAGTCTCCTGGCCATTGGATGTGGCAGCATAGAAGATTCAAAAATTTGTAGTTTAGAGGTAGCTGTGGTTAATGAGCAAAACCCGGCAAAATTGCAAAAGTTGAAGCTGAAGGTTTTTGAACTCCTAAAATCTTTGCAAGAGTAACTGGAAGTTGCATCATCCAAACTTTATTTTCAACTTTTTTTCTTTGTAATTTTCCTTTTTGGTAAATAACTAAAGGAACATGAGTATCATATTCATAAGGGCTTCTATGCGAGGTTCCTGTTGGATATGTTGTAAGAACACAATAAGGTTGAGGTTGACAAATTAATTGTCCATTTCTTCCAGGATATCTTTGTTGTTGAAAGAAATATTCGAATTCATCTGGTTGAAAAACTGCCTTATTTAAATCTTGATTTGTCCAAACATTTTTTATTCCAGGTTGGTTTTTAAGGAATTTTTTAAGCATATTTAATAATTCATGTTGTTTTTCTTTTTCTAAACTTTTTAATTTTTTAAGATTTACAAAGAAATGAATTCTTTTAAAACCAATAACCATTTCTTTTATTCCATATTTTTGTTGAACCATTTCATTCATTTGTTTAATTAGAGGTTCTACCTGAACTCGTATTGATTTTTTAAAACCTTGTTTGTGCATAATTTCTGGAATTGGTGGAATGCCGTGATCTGAGGTTAAAACAAAAAGTACTTTTCTTGTACCAACTTTTTTTTGTACATATTTAATAAAATCTTCAAGTTGTTTATCTAAATGATATATCATGTCAATTGTTTCCATGCAATCTGGACCATAAAAGTGTCCGACCATATCAAGACATCCTAAGGATATCCAAAGTAAAAGTTTATTTTTTTTGTTTTTGCTTAATTTTGTATCAAGACATTTTTTAGCAAGATCAAGTAACAGTTGATTTGCATCGGGTGTTTTTAAAAACAAATCAAAATCATTTTCTATTTTTTGAGGTTGTTTTATAAGACTAAATTTGTGTCCAGCAAAACTGTAATCCGAAATATAAGAAAAATTATAAGCAGGACTATTTTGTGGGTAAGCAAGATTCCAAGATGTTGTTTTTAGTTCATTTATTTTTTTTTCTTTATTAAATTCATCAAGCCATTTTGGCATTTTTTTGTAATAAGCTTTACTTGTTGTAAAATAACCTGTTTTGTAATCAAACCAAATGGCTTTTCCGAGTTGTCCTGCCATTGGTAAACAGGCATAAGGTTTGTATGATATTGCAATAGCCTTGCGTTTACAAAAAGGCTTAGATTTTAGAATAAATTGATCAGAAAGCGTATCGACCATCAAATTTTTTCCAGATTTTCCGTAATCATAAAGACCATCTTTTGAAAAAACAGCAGCGGTTTGTGGCGAATCATCTTCCCACATTATTTTTTTGCCATTTTCGTCAAACCAATAGCTAAATAGAAAACCGTGATAGTTTGCAAATGTTCCTGTTGCTATTGCGCTGTGTCCCGTTGGTGTTGTTGGTGCGCCATGTGGAAAGTGTGCATTTTCATATACAATTCCATTTTTTAATAAAAAACCAATGCCATGTTTTAAATATTTTTTTAATTTTTGTGTGTAGTGATATGCAAATTGATCGATTACAATAACAACAGTCAATTTGGGTGGTTTTTGGGGAAGATATGTTTTTTGGTAAGGTGGGTGGCAACCAAAAGTTAGGCTAATTAGAATTAAAATGCTTAATATTTTTATTTTTTGATATTTCATTTTTCTCCTTTTAGAAACAGGTGTTAGAATAATAGTTGAATCAGGAAATTAAATTCTCTAACAAAGGTGAATCTGTGCTTTTAAATATAGGCTTGCAAATGTAATTTTTTGGATCCTGAACTTGTTTCAGGATCCAGTTAAAATTATATAAAAGTTCCATCTAAAAGCCAATTTCTAAAATTTCTAATTTCCTTATCGGCTATAATTTAATTATTAATACTTTATTAACACTTTGAAAGGGCTGTTTTCAAGTATTTAAAAATGCTTTTTATATTTTTATTATCAGTATATTTATGTTTAAATACTCTTCTCTTTGGGGCAAACATTAAAATTATCGATGAGTATAAGTTTATTTTAAAAAATAAAAAATTAAAGTTGTATATAAAACCTAATGAGTTCGAGGCAATTTATAAGAATGGTCTTTATTTTTCGATTAACAGTCCAGATTTTAAAATAAAAGGTTGGAATTTTGATTCTGAACCTACAATTAAACATATATCTTCTTTTAAGGCAGATAAAAAAGTTTTTGAACA
>SDBT01019065.1_pt1 | contig 10761 bp, 12 predicted proteins | sample 2277101 | NCBI WGS metagenome assembly SDBT01 (sample SAMN10404973, study PRJNA504765) | marine sediment metagenome | isolation source: marine sediment core GS10_PC15, 103 cmbsf | place: Arctic Ocean: Southern Knipovich Ridge | collected 2010 | reverse complement strand
ATAATCTCATCAAGAGGATAAGGCTTTACCCCAACTATAGGAATAATTTTGGTTAGTATAAATCGAGAAATTATCCATTTGTTAACCTCTATTTCTTTACCCAAAAAATTAGATAACAAAAAACTAATATTTGTTTTTCTAGCAAAAATATTTTTTAACTTCATAAATTCATATATAATTTTTCATACTCATTTACAATTTTTTTCCAAGTGAATCTTTTTTTCCAAGCTTCTCTTCCTTGTTTACCAAGTTTCAAGCGAAGAGATTTGTTATGGACAAGCTTTTCTATTTTTCTAGCAGAGTCATCAATATCAATTTCTGTATACCCTCTTTTGTTCTGAACTGATTTTGCAATAAGTCCGGATTTTGTCCATTTGGAAATTTCTTTGGCATTTCCGCAATTACTACTTATAAATGGTTTTCCAGCAGCTGCTGATTCAAAAAGAACAAGGGGACTGCACTCTATATTTGATAGGAATAGAAAAATATCAGCCTCATGATATGCGGCAAGTGTTTCTTGCCTATTGATGTGGAGTACTCTAAATTTTTTATTTTTTTTATTAAATAAAGAAAAAACATTATTTTGTATAAACTCTGAGCGTTTACATTGTCTATAACAACCTGAGTGGTGATATGTGTCTCCAATAATAACAAGGGTAGAGTTTTCTATGTCTGCTTTTTGAAAGGCTTTAATTGCCTCCCTATGTCCCTTTGCTCCTGTATGGGCGCTAACATTAAGTAATAAAAGCTCGTCTTGTTTTATTCCATATTTTTCCCTGAATAACACTAAATGGTGTTTTGACAAATCTGAAAACTCGTTTTCATCGGCACCATTTGGAATAATAATCCTGTTGTTTATTTTATGTTTTTTTGCAAAGTTAATATCTCTGTAATTCTCAGAGAGATATACAGTAGCATCGTACTTTTTAAGTATGTGTGGAAGTTTTTTAAAATAGCCTTTATAGGCTAAATCATAAAGACCTGAGAATCCACAAGGAACAAGAATTTTTTTTGCTTTTACATCATCCATCAGTTCAAAAAAAAGATCAGTTGTCCATTGTTGTGCGGCATAATTCATAATTACATCAAAATTGCTTTCTTTTAAAAATGTTTTATATTTTTCTATTTCTCCAGTAAAACCCCTAACTTCATTGCCCGAAATATCAAATTCTTTTATTTTTACTCCATTTAAAATTTTAGATTTTCTATTTGATAATTTTGTGGTAGCAACAGTCACATCGTGTCCTAAAACAACCAAATGCTCGCTAAGTTGTTTTACTACTTCTTGTGCTCCTCCAACTGAGGGCCAATAGAATTCAACAGTGTGTAGGATTTTCATAGGTTGCCTCGCTCAGGCTTATGTATTCCTCACGAATTTGTATATTAAATCTGCGAGAATAGCATAAAGAATATGTTTCGCTCTATATCTCTCTTGTATTTCAGTTACCTCTTTTTCTACTAATGCTCTATTGCGCTCGGAAAATGTATTAGGGTGGATGCGACAGCAGGATAATTGTTTTTCAATAATGAATGGTCTGGTAGAGCTAGCCAATCTCAACCACATTTCATAGTCCATTGCAGTATAGAGTTTTTCATTAAACATACCATGTTTATAAAAAAGATCTCTATTAATAAATACGGAAGGGTGAGGAAAAATATTTGAAATTAGTAAATTGCTGTATGTGAAATGTTTTAAAATAAATCTGTTAAGTCTAGTCTTAGGGAAAATATAACTCTTGGAGTTAGACGCCTCGTTAAATATTTTGCAATCTCCAACAATCAGATTTATGTTTGGGTTCATGTTAATGCAGTCAGAGACTACTTTTAAACTATTTGAATTAGCCATTAAATCATCGCTATGAAGATGGTTTATATATTTTCCCGATGAATGCTTAATACCAACATTCATGGCATGAGATATACCTTTTGGATTTGCATTAACTATCTTAACAATATGGGCTGAGCTTGCACGATATTTCTTTACTATTTTAAGTGTTCCGTCTTGAGATCCACCATCGACAATAATGTGTTCAAAATCACGAAACTTTTGTTTGACAACAGAATCTAAGCATTCTTTTAAGTATTTGGTGCTGTTTTTTGTACAGGTAACTATTGAAAATAGAGGGGCTTTTGTAATCATATTTTTAAAATATTTTTTTCTGTGTTAAAACGAGTTAATCTATAAAAATTATCTTTTTTTACTATATTAATCAAGGTTTCTAGTTCTGAATTTATTTGCGAAGAATGTTTTTCATATAATTTAAGCACTCTGTCCCAATACCATTTTTCTTGAGTTTGAGACTTTTCTTCTTCGTATGTAATTTTTGGAAATGCAGTAACGGTAACACTTGAAAGATAATAAATATATAAATACACTGCCATGGCCTGTTTTTGGGTATTTCTAGTAATTTTCTTAACTCTAGTGAGAGTGTTTAGTATTTGATCATAGTGTTTTATATTCTTGGCTTCTATGGCAATACCTAAATCAGAATAATGATTACCAACCGATATAATAGAAGGAATTCTACTTATAGCTGGCATTTCGAATCCCGCAGATCCAGCACAAGTTATTACTGCGTCGGCACATTTAATTAAACTTTTTGTATTAATTTGGTTTTTCCCACCTATGTAAACTATATGATTGGGTAAATTAGAAAATATTTTTTTAAAAGAAATATCAGTGGTTGGATAATATTTTTTTACTGGATGTTGTTTAAATATCCAGTTTACCCTAGAATCACTTTTAGCAATATTTAAAGTGTGAATCATCCATTCATAATAGTCACGAAAAATAAATTTCTTGAAATGTGAGTGAGGGTAATCGTTCATCGCATGTAACATAACGAAAATATTTTTTTTATTTCTTGGTAGGTGATGATCCTGACAAAATCTATTCCTAGAAATATAATGTTTTTTTATGCTAAAAAAGGCTTCTCTGGAATTTTTCTCACCTTCTCCTCTAGTTTGCATTTTAAACAGTTTATTAAAAGCTTTTTCTAAATCTTTGCCATAATAACGGATTATTTTCTTAATATCTTGCTTGCTTGCTTTGTGTTGATAGTTGTATATCTGTGAGAGTTGTGAAAATTTTTGTAGAGTGGCATTGTGGTGTCCGGAATGAAAATAACCTATAGCTCCGTATCTAAGGGAAGCCCTAAGCATAACTCCAGATCTAACCCCCACTTGATGTGACACTAGAACAGCGTCGATTTTATATCTTTTGAATAATTGAACGATATCATAATGTCTTTTTAAAATTCTATGAATTGCTCTGATAATTTTTTTATCTGGAAAATGTAAGGTCGCATAATGGTTGTTAGCTAGATATTCATCATAAATAAAATCTCCATACATTACCCCATCGTAAGATATGTTGAGAATGTCATAGCCTAAAAATAATTTAAAATAATGCCAAATTGATAATAGCCAAAGGTATATTTTAATGTATATCGCTGTAGATTTTATCTTAATAAACTGATATTTAGTAAAATAATGATCGTAAATTCTATTTGTCTGTGATTGATTGTCAACAATTAAAAAAGGCTTGTAGTGTTTAGCTTCACAAATTACTTTAGCAAAGTAAGCGTTAGTGTTGTCCATCATGGGAATAGACGGTTCTTCTATAAGAAGACTGTGCTTATGAACATTGACGGAGTCGCTCATAATTGATACTTTAGTTCTGCTAGCTCCCAATCCTCTAGAGTGTTAATATCCTGAACTTGTGTTTCTTTTAATATATTCATCACCAAAATTCCCCACCCATAATTTTTCCTGTGGAGTTTTGTATTTATTCATTATTGTGTTTATTTTATCAAATCTACAAACCTTGTATAGTTCATAAATTTTTGAAATATTCTGTATTTTTAATATCGTTTTCTAAATTTTCACCATTTTTTGGCGTTTCAAAAACTAGAAATATATCCTTATTGTCGGGAATATCTAATAATTTTCGTTTGATCCATCCAATATCAAAATTGGTATTCCATAGATCTTTGTGTTCGTCTCTCGGATCATTTTTGTCGCCACCCGAGATATGAAAATAAAATGGGTTCAGTTTTTCTAAACATTCACTAATAAATTTTTTATAATCTATTTGTTGATACCTAGCTGACTTTATTGCTTTTTCAAAATCAAAACAGATATTTTTATATTTTTTTATTTTTATTAATTCTTCCAAAGTCTGAGAATACATTGGCTGACCCAACGTGTCTAAGCCAGGCATGTTTTCGATTAAAATTCGTGAATCATCAATCTTGTCTAGATTTAATTTAAAAGATTCAAAAGAATGTTCCCGACCAGGATGAACAATAATATTTTTACTATCAAAAAAACCAGCAATTTTCTTTATTTCTTTCCAAACCGAAATTTCCGAATTCCCCATCCGAAAATTTTCAAAACCCTTATTATCCGGCGCATGTATATTTACAGGGATGCCTCTTAATATCTTTAGAGCGCTGTAATTTACAGGTTGGAAATCGTTAAAATATATCTCAATAAAATCAATTATGTTTTCTCTGTATATTTTTACTGCCTGCCCGAACCTATCCTCATTGTTTGTCCAAAGTTTTAGACCATTCCTAATCATGTTTTTTTAGTTTTATTTTCTGGATGATTTCTTTTGTTTTTTGCGGGCCCACATTAATTAAAACATCAACAAAAGTTTTTACTTTGCTCTACTCTCTTTAACTAAATCCCAAGAAAATCTAATCCCCTTCTCCGCGTCTTTTGTGGCCCTTTTTCCGATTATCTCATCATAATACATTGTGTGCAAACCAAATCCAGGTCTAATTGAACGTACGTTTTTAGAGGTAAACAAATCACCTTTTTTAACATCTTTCGTAATATATAAAGAGCGGCTGTGTTCTCGTTCTTTTTCTGCTTTAGGAGTAAGTTTATAGGTAACCTTTCCCAATGTTTTTTCAGTGTCTCTAACAGAATCAACCAAAGATTTAAATTCTTTTGGCTCCAAAGAAAATTGAGAATCAGGTCCTCCCAAAGATCTATCAAGAATAACATGTTTTTCTATCACCTTAGCACCAAGTGCAACCCCAGCGATTGGTACAGTTATTCCCATCGAATGATCAGATATACCCACAATCGTGCCAAATCTTTTTTTCATATCAACCATGGTTTTCAAATTCACATCCTCAAGCGGAGTTGGGTAAGTTGAAGTACATTTAAGTAAAACAATTTGGTCGTTTCCTGCATTTCGACACGTCTTAACCGCCAACCCTATGTCTTCCTCATAAGCAACTCCAGTAGATATAATCATCGGTTTACCCTTTGATGCCATGTATCTAATCAATGGAATATCTGTAATTTCAAACGAGGCTACTTTATATGCTGGAACTTTCATTTTCTCCAAAAAATCTACGGCCGTTTTATCAAATGGTGAGGAAAAACAAGCCAGCCCTATACTCTCTGCATATTTTTTTAGTTTTGGCTGCCATTCCCATGGGGTATAAGCCTCCTGATATAGATTGTATAAAGTTCTTCCGTCCCATATTGTTCCTTGTGTTATTTTAAAATCTTCTTTATCGCTATCAATTGTAATTGTGTCGGCTGTATATGTTTGAAGTTTAACTGCATCAATTCCCGTATTTTTAATGGCATCAATTGTCTTTATTGCTAAATCAAATTTTTGTTTGTGGTTCGCTGATATTTCGGCAATAATATATGCGGGCTGTTTGTTACCTATTATTTTGTTTTTTATTTTTATATCCATGAATGTTTATCTAAATATTTAGATATTTGCTTATACATTCTAAACGTGAGGCTCGCTTCATGGGTTTTATCTAGAAATGTTCCGGCAAAGCGGCCTCTTAGGAGTCTGATTGTTTGGAAACCATATTTTTTGATATTTACAAAGTCTTTATTTGGGTCGTCCCCAATGTATAGTACACCAGACGGTAAAACTTTTTCAAAACTACATATCTTATTGAAAAAATAAATTGATGGTTTTGCATATTTTCGTCCTTTTTGCCAGGTATAATAAATATGCGTTATATATTTATCAAGATTAAGGGCTTTGACTTTATTTTTTTGAACCCACCAATTGCCATCTGTAACTATGTACAAAGGTTTATCTTTGTGCCTTTTTAAAAATTCTAACGCGTCAGTATAAAGAGATATGTCCGGCTTGTGTTTCCTGTAAATCATCAAGCATTTGTTCACCAGGCTCTTTGTAAGAATATTATGGCTTCGGAGAAATCGATCAAAAACATTTGATCTTGAAATTGACATCTCCTTCATCAGCTCCTTAAACACAAGTTTTTCATCTATACCGAAATTGCGTTTTATATATTTTGCAACCGCCTTGTAACCACTTATTACAAATTGTCTTTCGTCGTAAAGTGTATCGTCCAAATCTAAAACTATTATCATACCGATTCAATCTTATCGCTTTTATACCTTATTTGCCGGATATTATTTCTGACACGGTAAAAGGGGTAATTTTCAATATTTTGCCCCATCGACTCCAATATGAACCAGTAAAATGGATCTAACCCCGAGGCAACAGATAGAGTTGAAGCGCCTCCAAATCGAGCATTGCATTCAATTATATTATATTTACCATGATCATCTTTGATAACCTGTATTATCACATGACCTGTCAATTTCATGGATTTTATGAGTTTTGTAATCACATTCTCTAATTTGCGATCAATAAAAGTAGATGTTATTTGTGCCTCACCATCAACAACAAGCTCTCTAATTCTTGCCACCATACCCTTAATTGTTCCTTGTTGAGTAATATATGCATCCACGCTTGATTCGATCCCTTTTGTAAAAGGTTGATATATGGGATTAATTAACAATTCAGCGTGATTAATAGCACTTTGCTTATCAAGGTTAAGTCCAATCATTTTAGATCCTGCACCATATCTTTCTTTAACTACATACGATTTAGCATTTATTTCATTAATCGACAAACTGGTAGGAGTTATTTGGACATTTTTATTTGCCAAATTTGTATAAAACTTTAATTTATCTAATGATAGCTTTACTGAATTTATATCTGAAACCATTACATTTATCCCATTTTTAGCAAGTATGCGCTTATGCCTAGAGTAATATTCCAATTCACCATCACGCGTTGGAATTATTATCTTAATTGAATTTTTTAAACAATATTCAAGTAATCTGTTTACTGATAAATTTTTAAGATTGGGCATTTTCCAAAATGTGTCTACAAAATATTTTCCAATAATGTTTGTTTTACTATCTCCCCCATAAATTTTGATATTTTGATCCACCTTCCTGGCTGCTTCTATAACGCATTTTATAAGGGGCACTTTTGAAGAAACGCTTGATATTAATATATTATTCTGGTTTTGTATTAATTTATTTTTTTGTTTATTCTTTTCAAAATCTATAATTTTAGGTATTGCTTTTTCGAGGTTTATTTTGGGATACCATCCGGTAATCTGTTTGTACTTTTTCATATCAGCCTGAGATGCTTCATATTTATTATTTGTAAGAAGGATTTCTTTATATTTTAGTCTAGGAAAATAAATTTCCAAAATATGTAAAATATCTTCTACTTTTCTAGATCTACCAGTACCTAGATTGACAATCCCCTTTTCTTTATTATTTAAAAGACGTATCAATCCTTCTGCAACATCGCCTGCATATATATAATCGAACATGCTTTCTTTTGAATATAGTTCAATCTTTTCCCCTTTAATTAATAAGCGGATCCAGCGCGAAACTACGTCCCTAGAATTTTTTCCATAGCTTCTGTAAATACGAGCACTTATTGATGAATAATGTTTTGATTTAAACTGATTAAGAAAATCAAGCTCGATTTCTGTAGCAAGCTTTGCCATTCCCGTAAGATTTCTTGGATTAATCGAGGTATTTTCGTCCAAGTTAAATGGTGTGTTTTTAGGCTTATTTGAGAGATAATTATCCTTATCATAAATTAAATAACTTGATGCAAAAACAACCCTTTTTAAGCTTTTTAAATCCTTAAAGATCGTCATCAAACGATGACTTAAGTTTAGGTTATGGTGAAAGTTTTCTTTCCAAAAATCATATGTCTCCTCCGATCGTTCAAAAGTAGCAGCCAGGTGGACAAAATACTCTGGCTGGAACTCCTCGATTTCACTTCTGGATACATAATTTAAATCACCCTGTCTATATTGCAGTCTACTCCTCCATTCAGGTGGACAAGGCTTTAGGTCACCAACAAAAATAATAGCTTTTTGTTTAATTAGTTTCTCCACCACATATGTTCCGATTACACCAGCTCCACCACTTATGAAAACTCTTTTATTTTTAAAGTCAATATTTTTCATATATAAGGCCATGTAATAATGAATCGACATACTTGTTTTTAATATATTTATGTTCTTTTAGACAACCTTCATATATAAATCCGTTTCTTTCAAGAACACCTATGTGAGTTTTGCGAAAATCAAATGTTTCGGTAAACAAACGGTGTAGCTTCAGATTTTCAAAGGCAATTGTTTTTATCAAAAAGATAAAAGAATTAAAATCAGTCTGATACAATTTCATTTGTTTTGAACGCTTGGTGCTATCTAAAAATGAAATCTCAGCTTTTCTTGAATACCAATCAATATTAGTTAACCCCCCCATAAGCAATATGTAGATCATTTAAAAACATGCTAAACAGTATTAAATCCGGATTAGTTTGTCTATGGGTTGGCTGAATCACATTTTTAAAATACCTTTCTTGGTCATTTTTAGTCAATTTTTTGTTTTGACGAAGGACCTCCATTTGTTCGTTGCGCCATTTACGAATATTCTCAATATCGTTTAGCCTGACAGGCACTAGTTTGTATTGTTTAAATTTAAATTCCGACTTTTTTAGAAATTTATATTCGTTGTTTGTGTTCAAATTCATATTTAATGAAAGATTTTACAACAATTAGTTTATTTATTCATTTTTTGCGTACATTATTATAGATCGCCCGATATTTAACTCAGATATTTTTGAATAAAGACGTCTTTTAAGATCGTTCCTTCCAGCTTTAATCATATTACGCTCGAAAAGAAGTCGCTTCCTGTGAAGCTCTGGCCCCAAATTTTTATCTTTAATATAATTATCACCCATTAAAAGAAATAACTCCATTGGGAAGGACGCTTCTTGATACAGGATTTTAAAGCCTAAGCTTTCGAGCAATTTTCTCAGACTTTTGAAGGAAAAATAATTTAAATGATCCGGAAATCTAAGCCAATATTTTCCAGTATGGTTTGAAATATCACAAATCAGCTGCAAATCATTAAAATCATTCGGCACCTCGATAACCAAAACCCCACCCTTTATGATCAATTTGTTTTTTATTATTTTTAGCAACTCGATTGGATCCGGAAGATGCTCTAACACAAAATTTAATATCACCGCATCCATTTTCTTGTTTAGTTTTAATTGATCAACAGTTCCCTTGAATATATTCAGATTATGATTTCCTTTAAAACGAGACGAGGGTTCTACTCCAAAAACTTCCCAACCATGTTTTTGAAAAACTCTTAAAAGCCGTCCATCACCACACCCGACATCCAACACCTTTTTGTTCTTAACATAAGTTTCAAGAGTAGAAATTTTATCTTCAATATTTATCTTTTCTAAAGCATCAAAGTATTTAGATTTATAATAATCAGAAATATATTGTCTGCTTGGTGTAGGACGGACTTGCCAATATCCATATTTACTTCTAACTAGATAGCTATTACTATTGATAGGTATCTTTTTCCCATAAGGGTGTCTCAAAGCTTTATTTTTCTGAGAAGCTTTTGTTGGCATTTATTGGCTTATTTAATTTCCAAGATCGATTTGTATTTAGATTCCGCTAAGGCCCAATCTTTTTCGGTATCTATATCCTGAACTTCTGATTCCCGAATTATTAACGGAAAAGAATCGTCCGTAAATATTTTTTTTGTTGGCAAAAATTTCTTCACATCTAAAACAAAAAACTGCCCCGAATCGTGATATGCCAACTCCAAATCCTGAGATCGGACATTCACATTCTTAGGCCAAAACATTTTTATTTTTCCGTTATCCAAAATTCGTAAACTTCTTTGAATTGGATAAGAAAATCTGGTTACACAAAGTACTGATTTTGCTTTAGGTTTTGCTATTATTTTCAATGCACTTTCTAATTTCTTTGCAGTAATAAAAGGAGCTGTCGGATATATACAAAAAACATATTTAAAGTTTCGCCCAATTTCTTGATAATTGATCAGTACTTCGTGGACAACGTCCGCTACAATGGCATGATCATCAGAGTTTTTCCGTGAACGAAAAAAAGGAACCTTTGCACCGTATTTAATTGCTATTTTTGAAATTTCTTTGCCATCTGTTGAAACCATTACTTCATCAAATAGTTTGCTGTCAATTGCGGTTTTAATTGAGTAGGCAATGATCGGTTTCCCGAGGAAGTTTCTAATGTTTTTTCGGGGAATTCTTTTACTACCGCCTCTGGCGGGAATAATAGCTAATATTTTATATTTTCGCATAAAATTTGCCTATTGCGTTCACAACTTTGTTTTGCTCCTCTTTTCTTAGATTAAAATATATTGGGATACTAATAATCCGCTCGTAAAAACTTTCAGCTTTTGGACAAATGCCCTTTTTGTACCCTAATTTTTTATAATATGGATGCCAATATACGGGCAAATAATGTACTTGGGAAAAAATATAATTCCTTTTCAAATAATTAAATAAACTCAACCTATTATTTTTATCTTTAACTCGAATTATGTAAAGATGATAGGCATTTTTTAAACCTTTTGGGG
>SDBT01019064.1_pt1 | contig 10761 bp, 10 predicted proteins | sample 2277101 | NCBI WGS metagenome assembly SDBT01 (sample SAMN10404973, study PRJNA504765) | marine sediment metagenome | isolation source: marine sediment core GS10_PC15, 103 cmbsf | place: Arctic Ocean: Southern Knipovich Ridge | collected 2010 | reverse complement strand
CTTTGGAAACGCCCGCGCCTCGGCCTGGGAATCGGCTTTGCCGTGGTAGCGCTCTTGTTTCTGACTCTGATACCATTCACTGTCGAGAAAACTATCGGCTACGAGGTGGCCTTCGCCGGCGTCGATGAAAACCTGGCGCTCGATAATGATCGTCTCAATGAATTCCTGCTGCAGTTGGGAATCGAACATGCCGACTTTGATGTCAGCGACTGTGACAAAGTCTGTAATGTCCGCGTTACCCAACTGGGTAGCGAGGATGAGGCGCGCCTGTTGGTAGCCGCTTTCGAACAGATGGGGAATGTCATCGTGCTCGAAGGAGTCTGCGAGACACAGGAAGATGTGAATTGCTCGATGATTGAGATCGTCGCCGGTGGCGTATTGGTGGGCAGTCATGTGAGCCTTACCGATGAGGAAATTGACCAGATTATGATCGAACGGTTCGGCGATAGTGCCATGTGCAGTATTTTCGTGCTCGATGGAGAGAGCATCGATCCCGACCACAATATCATGTTCTTCGGTGAAGGCGATCAAGCGAATTTTAGCCAAGTGATGATCGACTGCCATCCCGATTCACTGCCTCCGGGCTGCTGCCCCGGCGATTCGGGTCAGGTTATGTGTGTGGTTATGGCGGGCGAATGTGGACCGGGCGGTTTGTCGGGATCTCCCGGACACCTTGATCAGCTGTTGGCCGGTTTGGGACTGACCTTTGATGAACTGCTGGCTGGTGTCGATGAAGAGACACAGCAACTACTGGCCGATCATGGCATCATCTTCGAAGTGAGCGAGGGTGAAGATGGGCAGCAAGAGGTCAAGATCAAGGTGACGCATCAGGAGAGTGCCGGTGAAGGGCATCGGCATGTCGATACCGAGAACGATCCGGTGGCCAAGACCGCCGAACTGATCTTGCCTGATGGCTATGAACTGGCGCAAAACTATCCCAACCCCTTCAACCCGACGACAAACATCGAGTATGAAATCGGCAGCGCCGAGCATGTCACACTTGCAATTGTCAATATCAGCGGGCAGGTGGTGCGTCAACTGGTGGACGATTATCAGGGCGCCGGTGTGCATACCGTGCAGTGGGATGCCACCAATGAGAGTGGTGAGAAGGTGGCCTCGGGAGTCTATTTGTATCGTTTGACTGCCGGTGACTTTAGCCAAAGCAAACGGATGATGTTATTGAAGTAGTGTCCTCGTTTACGATAGTGTTTTCGACACGGCCCGAATGACCTAGCCTCATTCGGGCCGTTGTTGTTTTCCTAGCTGATATTGACTTCTCAACGGCGGCGCACGAAGCGCAAGCCCGACCAGGTGGGGTCGATAGCGCAGACTTTGTGATCGACCAGGCCGCGCTCAAGACCGAAATTGCGAACGACAGTCTGCGTGAGATTAGACCTCACGCCGGAAGCCTTCTTCGGCCAGACGATCCATAGCCCACCGCGCTCAGCGAGACATTGCAGGACACGCGGTAATCGCCTTTCCAATTCAGCTTCAGATTTCGCAAACCAGATGATTGAGTCTGCTTTGCCGCGGAGTAGACGCTTGAGCTTCACGCCATCAGGTATTGAGCCCAGGGTCTTCTCAAAGTCGCCCGGTGCCTTGACCAAAATCACAGTCATGCCAGCCTTGATTCCCAGTTTCTTGGGTAGCGGTGTGCCGGAATAACCAGCGAGACTTGATTCTGGCACCACTGGATCAGTGAGCGGCCTGGCAATTGCTCTCTTGATTGCGCCTTTGATGCCGCGCCATGACGAGTACACTGCATCTGGAAGTTGGGCTTCGATGCGTTTAACTTTTTCAGGATCGCCATCTACGAATATTATCGGAATCTGCCGCGTGCATTTAGTGCTGCGCAGACTCATAGCAACATCTCGGCCCTGAGAGGGCAGCCGCGAAAGATCAATGACGAAAACATTCGGAGGAGCTTGCCTGAGACCTTTCCAAACTGCGGGAGTGAATGGCATATAGCTCGTCTTGAAGCCATGTTCACTGAGTGCCTGTAAGCACTCTTTTGCTTCAGCTTCATTCCAGTGAATGAGAAAAATGCTGCTCATACCGTCGCCGACTCAATCCCGCCGCATCGCTTGCTTGCGCTTCTGCGCGGGATACTTTTCGATTGCGTAGCGCAGAGCCGTGCGCGGCATCTGGTCCTTGTGGGCCATCACATATTCGAAGACTTCCTTTGGGAAGATATTCGCCGCTTCCTTGAGCATCCAGCCATAACCCTTTTGCACCATGTCATCGCTGTCGATCAGGAGTGTGTCCGCTCGCGCGAACACCTGATCAAGCAAGATACCTTCCCTCACAGGCCGGATCAGGCAGACAGCCGCAGCACGACGCGACCAGCGATTGCGTGAGCGCGCCCAGGATTCGGTTTTACTGACCAACTCAGGATACAACTGCAACAGCGGTCCAATTGTGGTGCTGCAGAAATGATTGCAGGCGCCCCAGTTGTCGACATACTTTTTCAGCCAGCGCTGGAAGAGACTGAAGTCAGACGTCGTGAAGTCGTCGCGAATCTTGCCTGACCACTCGAAGGCGAAAAAGCGAGCATAGCGTTCGCCGGAAGCCAGCAAGCGATCAGCGAGTCTGAGAATTTCTTTTGGCGACAAGTCACGCAACTCACGAAAGCAACGATTGGAAACCAGGCGCAGTACTGGGGTCTTGAGGCCGACCGGCTCCTCCAATTTCTCTTTGAAGAAACGCTGGTAGTTGATCCGGTTTGCCGGCTTGTCCACCATTGCCAATTCCTGCTGCAACAGCGAGCGCAATTCCTCATAATTCATTTTCACGACAGCGCCTCCAGAGGTTCCGAATAGGATGCTACATTCTTGTCTGCCAGGCAAGTAAGAGCCGAGCGCGAAGCACTGCTGTGCAGGACTTGCACAGGTCAGCGGGCAGGCAAACCGAAAAAGGACTTGACAGGTGCAGGATCGACTATATATTGGCGTCATAATGGTTATGGCACAAACTACAGCCGCGACAGTGTTCGCGTTCAGCAGCAGTTTTTATCGCTATTGGTGGTATCTGATGACCACGGATAGTGGTGATGTGCCTATTTAGCCTAACTAAGTAACACGGCAAATAGAGCCCACTATCCGATAAGTCGGATAGCGGGCTTTTTTCATTTTGGAGGCCAACCGTGAACGTGCTGGAATTGTTGCAACGAACCGGTCAGATTGAGCGGGTCGAGCTCACTGTCAGCGAACTCGATCTGCCCGGCGATTTGGAGACGCCGGTTTCAGCTTACCTGAAGCTGCGCCGGATCGGCGCCGCCTTTCTGCTGGAGTCGGCGGAGGAGCCGACCTCAATCGGGCGCTATACCTTCATCGGTATTCAGCCACTGCTCAAGCTACGCCTTGAGCGGGACCGCACTCTGGTGGAGAGCAGCGCCGGTACGATTGAGATACCGCTCGATCGTAGCGATGAACCCTTTGGCGGCTTGCGACGGGTTCAGCAAAACTTCCGCATTGCCGCCGCTTCCGATATCCCTTTGCTCGGCGGGTTGGTTGGGTTTGTCTCTTATGAGATCGCCGAGTTTTTCGAGCCGCAACTCGCCGGCAAACTGAGACCCTCCGACTGGCCTTATGGTCTTTACTACTTTGTCGATACGCTGCTGGTCTTCGATCACTTTACGCGGCGCATGAAGTTGCTGCGCTTGATGGCCGATGGCCAGCCCTTGCAGGCAGGCAACGAACCGGTGAGTGTGGAGACAATCCGCGCCACGCTGGCCGGGGAATTAACGCGTCCCGGCAGCGATCTGGGCTCAGCCGCCAATGGCTACAGTTCCAATTTCTCGCAGGCCGATTTCGAGCAAGCGGTGCTTGAAGTGCAGAAGTATATCCGCCGGGGCGATACTTTCCAGACCGTGATCTCACAACGTCAGGAGCATAAGTCCTCGGTCGACCCCTTTCAGGTTTACCGGAGTTTGCGCATGCTTAATCCCTCGCCCTACATGTACTTCCTTGATTTTGGCGATCTGCAGATGATCGGTTCCTCACCGGAGGCCTTGGTCAGGTTGCAGGGGCAGCAGGCGATTGTCAGACCGATTGCCGGTACCCGGCGGCGCGGACGCGATCAGGATGATGAGCGTCGCATGGCGGCTGAACTTCTGCACGATGAGAAAGAACGCGCCGAGCATGTGATGCTGGTCGACTTGGCGCGCAACGATTTGGGTCGCGTCTGTCGTTACGGCAGCGTGCAGACCAGCCAGATGTTCAACCTCGAATACTATTCCCATGTGATGCATATGACCTCGCTGGTCGAGGGCGAACTGCGACCCGAGTATGATCAATTCGATCTCTTTCGCGCCGCCTTCCCCGCGGGCACGGTCTCTGGTGCGCCGAAGCCACGCGCGATGCAGATAATTGCCGAACTAGAGCCCGACGCTCGCGGACCTTATGCCGGTGCAGTTGGCTATTTCTCGCTCTCCGGCGATCTCGATCAGTGTATCACGATTCGCACGATTGTCAGGCAGGGCGAGAGCTACTATCTGCAGTCGGGCGCCGGCATTGTCGCCGATTCGGTACCGGCTCTGGAGTTCCTCGAAACCGCCAATAAGATCGCCGCGCTTAAAGAAGCCCTGCGTCAGGCCGAGGAAGGTGTGATATGATCCTCTTCATCGACAACTACGATTCCTTTGTCTACAATCTGGTGCAGTACGTCGGCCAACATGCCAATGGTCTGCGCACGGTGCGGCCGGAGGAAATCTCTCTGGATGAGATCGCCGAACTCAAGCCGGAACGCATTGTGATTTCGCCCGGTCCCGGCCATCCTGACCAGGCCACACTTTCGGTGGAGATTGTCAAACGCTTCCATCAGCAGGTGCCGATTCTCGGAATCTGTCTGGGGCATCAGTGTATCGCCACCGCCTTTGGCGCCAAAGTGGGCCCCGCCGACCGACTGGTGCATGGCAAGACCTCGGAAATATATCATCGCGATAAGGGCATTCTCCAGGGGCTGCCCAATCCCTTCACTGCGACTCGCTACCACTCGTTGGCAGTCGATGAAGAGACACTTCCCGACCAGTTGCGGATCGTCGCCTACACTTCTGATGGCGAGATCATGGGTTTGATGCACCAGAGTGCGCCACTCTATGGTTTGCAGTTTCATCCCGAGTCGATTCTCACACTTGAGGGCAAGCGAATTATCAATAATTTCCTGGAGCTGCCCGCATGAGTCGGTCGATACTCGACAAGCTGGCTGCGGGTCGACACCTGAGCTTCGCCGAGGCGGAGAGCTTCATCGACCAAATCGCCGCCGCCGCCATCAACGACTCCCAGATAGCGGCCTTTCTCACTGGTTTGCGGGTCAAGGGCGAGCGCGCCGAAGAGGTTGCCGGTTGTGTTGCCGCTTTGCGTCGCCATGCCTTGCCGGTGCCCCACTCGCAGAATCTGATTTTCGATTGCTGTGGTACCGGCGGCGATGGCTCGAACTCTTTCAACATCTCGACCGCGGCGGCGCTGGTGACCGCAGCCTGTGGCTTGCCGACCGCCAAGCATGGCAACCGCGCGGTCAGTTCGGCCTGTGGCTCAGCCGACTTGCTCGAAGCGGCTGGAGCGAAGATTGACCTGGAGCCGCAACGAGCCGCGAAAATTCTCGATGAATTGAACTTCTGCTTTCTCTTTGCCCCGCGCTATCATCCGGTGGCGGCGCGGGTTGCGCCGGTGCGCAAGGCGCTCGGGTTTCGCACGCTCTTCAACCTGGTGGGGCCGCTGCTCAATCCGGCACGCGCGACTCATCAAGTGGTGGGCGCCGCTAATGTCGAGTTGGCGCGTCAGATGGCGGCGGTGGCGGGTCACTTGCCCGATCTCAATGTCACCACCTTCCACAACTCGCAGGGCTATGACGAGTTATTACCGACGGGCGACAATCTGACTTTCAGGTGGGTTGCCGATTCACTGGTGGAAGGCAGGGTGCCGATACCAACGGCGCTCGGCAACGGCTTTAAGCTTGAGGTCGTCGCCGGCGGCAGTCGCGAAGATAACCTGCGCATTCTCAAGGACCTGCTTGGCGGTAAGAGTGAACCGCTGGCCCAGGTAGTGGCCCTCAACGCTGCTTATGGTCTACTCGTGGCCGGGCATTGTGAGAATATCGAAAGGGGCCTGGAGCTTGCAGGCGAAGCGCTGCGTGGAGGCGCAACGGCCCAGGTTTTGAAAAACTATGTAGAACTCTCGCACGAGGCTGCCTGATGCTTCTTGAGATTGCCCAAACTGTTCGCGACCAGATCAAGGCTCGCTCACGCAAGAATTGGCAGGCTGAGATCGAGGCGCGCCTGCGCGAAGCTCCACCGGTACGCGACTTCAAGCGTGCTCTGACCGGACCTGATGCCGCTTTTATATTTGAGATCAAACGCCGCTCACCGGCCAATGGCGATCGGCCAATAGATGTCGACGTCGCGCAGCTTGCTGCGCTCTACCAGCTCTCCGGCGCAAGCTGTATCAGTGTGCTGACCGAGCCCGATTACTTCGCCGGTTCGCTCGCCGATCTCGCAACCGTGCGCGGCGCCGTGGAGTTACCGTTGCTGCGTAAGGATTTCATCGTCGACCAGTTGCAGATTGCCGAAGCGCGCGCCCTTGGCGCGGACGCAGTGCTCTTGATTGTGGCGCTGCTGGCGACTTCGCAATTGGCGGACTATCTCGCTTACTGTCGCGAAACTGAATTAGCCGCCTTGGTCGAGGTTCACACCGAAGCCGAGTTGGAGCAGGCGCTGGCCGCCGAGGCGGAGATCATCGGCGTAAACAATCGCAACCTGACCACGCTTGAAATAGACCTGAGTGTCGGGCAACATCTGTTGTCGCTGATTCCGCCAGATTGTGTGCGAGTCGCTGAAAGCGGTATCAAGTCGCGTCTCGACATCCTGCCGCTGCGGCGTAGTGGCGCGGATGCTTTCCTGATCGGCAGCACTGTGATGAAGGCCGCTGATCGCGAACGAAAAATCAGAGAGTTGATGGGTGATGACGAAAGTTAAGATTTGCGGCATAACTTCGGTGGCCGATGCGTTGCTGGCCTGCGAGGCCGGAGCCGATTATCTCGGCTTTGTGCTGGCAGAATCGCCGCGCCGAGTTGGTTATGAAACATTGTCTGAGATTGTTATGGCTGTTGGCGAGCGCGCACACAGTGTTGGCGTGTTTGCGACCGAGGCCGACCTGCAACAATTCGCTGCACTCGCCAGGATCAAGCTCGACTACTTCCAGACCTACTTTCCCGCCGACAGAGGCGGAGAAGTGCTGCCCAAACTTGGTTGGATCGACTCGCTCTGGATCACCGCAGGGATGACCTCGTCGCCTCCAGGCGATGGCTTGACACTGCCTGCCTTCAAGAATGTCAGCCGGGATAAGATGACGCGATTGCTGGCTGGGCTGAATGGGCAATTGCGTCGACAGATAATTCTGGCCGGAAATCTCGATGTCGAGTCGGTCGGTTCTATAGTGCGAGAGTACAAACCATTCGCAGTCGATGTGGCGCGCGGCACCGAGAGACAGCCAGGAATCAAGGATGAGCAATTAGTAAGACAATTTATCAGCGAGGTGAAAGATGCCTCGAACTAGACGCAAGGGCTATTATGGCGACTATGGTGGTCGCTTTGTTCCCGAAACTTTGGTGGCGGCCTTGGAACAACTGGAGCAGGCATTCAATCAGGCCCGCCGCAGTCGCTCCTTCCGAGATGACTTCAAGCGACTGCTGCGCGATTTCGCCGGACGGCCCACCGCGCTATCACCGGCAGACAATCTGACCCGTCGCTGGGGCGGGGCGCAGATATATCTCAAGCGTGAGGATCTGGCCCACACCGGTGCGCACAAGATCAATAATACTATCGGGCAGATACTCCTGGCCAAACAACTGGGCAAGAAGCGCATTGTCGCCGAGACCGGCGCGGGTCAACATGGTGTGGCGACGGCGGCGGCCTGCGCAGCGCTGGGTCTAAAGTGTGTGGTCTATATGGGCAGTACTGATATTGTGCGCCAGGCTCCCAATGTCCAACGCATGAGCTACCTCGGAGCTGAGCTGCGACCGGTGCTAACCGGCCTGGGTACCCTCAAAGAAGCAATCACCGAAGCGATTCGCGACTGGGTGTCTAATGTCGACTCAACTCATTATGTCATCGGCTCGACGGTGGGGCCGCATCCATATCCACGAATCGTCAAGTACTTCCAGTCGGTGATCGGCCATGAAGTCGTCAGGCAATTTCGGCAACGCAGTGGTGGCAAGCCCGACTACATAGTAGCCTGTGTCGGCGGCGGCTCGAATGCCATTGGCATTTTCGCACCCTTCATCAAAAGCAATGATGTCAAGTTGATCGGTGTCGAATCAGCCGGCAAGCGGCTGGTGGTCGGGCAGCATTCCGCACCGCTGGCCAAAGGCAGTGCCGGGATATTGCATGGCGCGTTGACTTACATTCTGCAGGATGCCGATGGGCAAATCCTGCCGACCGAAACGATCAGCGCCGGTCTCGACTACCCCGGTGTCGGACCGGAGCATTCGCATCTCAAAGACAGCGGCCGCGTGACCTATGTGACCGCCAATGACAAACAGGCGGTGGCGGCTTTCAAAGAACTGGCGCGGCATGAGGGAATCATCCCCGCGCTCGAGTCGAGCTTTGCTCTGGCCTATGCCAAGAGGCTGGCACGCACTTTGACGTCGAAGCAGAATATCGTCGTCAATCTTTCGGGCCGTGGTGACAAAGACTTAAAAAGTGTGAAAGATTATGAAGAGCAAGCTGACTGAGACATTCGCGCGACTGCGAGCGGCGCGGAGCAAAGCGCTGATGCCCTTCTTAACCTGTGGCTACCCGAACGAATCTGCTTTCCTCGATTATATTGCTATCTTCGTCGACTCGGGTGCGGATGTAATCGAAATCGGCTTCCCTCATTCCGATCCGCTCGCCGATGGCCCGGTGATTCAGGTCGCCTCGCAACAGGCAATCGCCAAGGGGTTTTCCTTGGCGCGCGGCTTTGAACAGATTGCCAAACTGACCGCAAGACACAATGTGCCGCTAGTAATCATGTGCTATGCCAATATGATTCACCGACTCGGCTATGACAAGTTCATCAGGCGCGCTGCCGCCGCTGGTGCTGCCGGGCTGATTGTGCCCGATATGATCGTCGAAGAGAGCGCCGCGCTCCGTCGGGCCGCAGGCAAGCAGAAGCTGGACTGTATCAATCTCGTCACGCCAACGACAGCTCCCCCAAGAGCGGCTCAGGTAGCCGCGACTTCCAGCGGCTTCCTCTATCTGGTAAGCGTGGCGGGCACCACCGGTATGCGTAGTAGGGTGAGTCGCAATCTCAAAGATGTGGTGCGGGTGGTGCGCGGCGCGAGCAAGATACCGATCTGCGTCGGTTTTGGTGTCTCATCACCGGCAATGGCGCGTCGGCTTTCGACGAATGTCGATGGCGTGATTATCGGCAGCGCTCTGATCAATATGATCGAAAGTAATGGCCGCGGCAGAGGCCGCAAGCAGGTGGAGAGATTCCTGCGGCAAACACGCAAACAACTGGGAGAGTCAAGATGATCAGAGGTGTGCGCGGAGCGATCCAGGTCGAGGCAAATACGCGCGAGGCAATACTTAAAGCCTCCTCCGAACTGTTGCGCGAAATCGTCACGCGCAATCAGATGGAGGCCGAGATGATCGCCTCGATCTTCATGACCACAACACCCGACATCACCGCCGAGTTTCCGGCCTATGCGGTACGAGATCATGGTTTCACCCGGGTGCCGGTGATCTGCTCGGTGGAGATTGATGTCCCGACGGCGATGAAGAGTTTGATACGAGTCTTGATACTCTGGGAAACCGATAAGAAGCAAGTTGATATAGAGCACGTTTATCTCGGTGAGGCCGCGAGGCTCCGACCCGACCTGGCAGGAGATGAGTAATGATGATAGTAGTAATGAAGCAGAGCGCGACTACCAAACAGATCGCCGCGGTGATCAAACAGATCGAGGAACTGGGACTCAAACCCCATCTCTCCGAAGGCGAAGAAAAGACCATTATTGGTGCAATCGGCGATGACCGTCAGATTCCCAAAGAGCGACTCGCGGCCCTCAGCGGCGTCGAGGATGTAATTCCGATTCTCAAGCCTTACAAGCTGGCCTCAAAGCAGTTCAAGCCCAACAAGTCGCTGATCAGCATCAATGGCAACGGGACCCAGGTCGGCGCCAACTCCTTGGTGGTGATGGCTGGTCCCTGCGCGGTTGAAAGCTACGAGCAGATGCATGCCGCGGCGGTCAGCGCTAAGAAGTCGGGCGCACGCATGTTGCGCGGCGGCGCCTTCAAGCCGCGTACTTCACCCTATTCTTTCCAGGGACTGGGCGAAGAGGGGCTCAAGATTATGGCCCGAGTGCGGGAGGAAGTCGGCTTACCAATCGTCACCGAGTGTCTCTCGGAGGATGATGTCGAAATGGTAAGCGAGTACGCCGACCTCATTCAGATAGGTACCCGCAACATGCAGAACTACGCGATGCTCGAGCGGTTGGGCAGACAGCCCAAACCGGTTCTGCTCAAACGCGGCATGTGGTCGACAATTGAGGAGTGGCTGATGTCGGCCGAGTACATCCTGGCCAACGGCAACCAAAATGTCATCCTTTGTGAGCGCGGCATCAGGACTTTCGAGCAATACACACGCAACACCTGTGATATCTCGGCCGTGCCTGTGCTCAATTCGTTGACCCATCTGCCGGTGATTGTCGACCCTTCCCATGCGGTCGGTCGACGTGAGCTGGTGGCGCCGCTGGCGCTGGCAGCCATCGCCGCTGGTGCGGATG
>SDBT01019063.1_pt1 | contig 10762 bp, 11 predicted proteins | sample 2277101 | NCBI WGS metagenome assembly SDBT01 (sample SAMN10404973, study PRJNA504765) | marine sediment metagenome | isolation source: marine sediment core GS10_PC15, 103 cmbsf | place: Arctic Ocean: Southern Knipovich Ridge | collected 2010 | reverse complement strand
TGTTGCTGTTGCTGTTGCTGTTGCTTCAGAGCGCGGTTCCCCTGCGCTTCCTGCTGATCTTCGACTTCGATCCAGTGTACCCCTTGCTCGACCGATCCATCCCGAACAGGCCCATGAAGATGTGATACAAGAATACCGTCGCGAACACGACGGTCAGCACGAGGATCCTCATCCAATCGCCGAACGCCCTCAGTTGTGACGAGGCGGATGGCGGCCCGACGAGTGTGAGATCGACGGGGACCACGGGCACCCCGCCGATGAACAGGCCGCTGAACTCCGAATCCCACCTGTACGCCCAGGCCGTCAGAAAGATGAAGAGCACCGCCGCGAAGAGGTGCAGCCAGAGCAGGCCGAACAGGTTGGAGAGATAATAACCCTGCTTGTTTTGCATGTACCATGTCACAAGGAGCAGCAGCAGCAGGATGCCGATCACGATCGTCTCTATGAGCAGCAAGACTTTAATTACGCCGGGATCCGATTGCGCGTCGTTCGCGACCTCCCCGACGGCGGGCAGGAAAGCGAAGACCCATATAACTCCCAAAAAGAAGATGTTCGCGATGGCGAGGAAGTACGTAGACCACGCTGGAATTCCCAGTGGCCTCGTCATGTCGTATCGTGCGTCTCCAGGCGCTTGCCCGGGCGACCCCGGGCAATGTTAAGTATGGGTGCAGGTCAAAAGGGCGGCGAGAGTAACCCCCTGCGAGAGGGAACGCCGACGTTTATTCGAGCACGAAGCCTTTGGGGAGAAATCTTGCTTTGCGCATGAGCTCGAGCAGCGCGAGCAGCGTGCCGCCGGACCACGCAGCCTTGTTTGCTGCCACGAGAGCGACCCCGACGGCTATTGCGTTCTCCGACTGAATTTTCTGCGATTTCGAAAAAGCCCGCCGCGCTGCGGCGGTAGCGCGCAGGGATATTTTTGTGTTCGCCCTGAGTGCTAGCACCTCTCCCTCCGCCTCACGCAATTTCTCTAGAAGTTTTTCCTCTTCTTCCACGCCCACCTGCACAAACGCGACGCCGAGAGCAGTCTTCGTGTTGATGCTCTCCTGCAGAGCGGCCGCCTCCTTGCCGAACCGCGTCTTCTGTGCGCCGTCTTTACCTACGGCCGTCGTCGCGGCCGCGAACACGCGATTGTACTCGCGTTCTATGGACGCCTTGTCTTTCTGAAACACGACGTCCCGCATCATCAGGTAGAAATTGGCGTTGTTCTCGTCCGCCAGCGGCGACGGGGTTTCCGGGAATATCTGCGCGAGCCCGCCTCCGAGCAGCCCCGCGAAAAAACCGACCGTGATGCTCTGCAGCGTATCCACCTCCGCTTCGGACGTTCCGGCGCCGTGTTCTGTCAGGTACCCCGCTGTGGCATACGGGAAGTATAGGGCAGACTCGCCCCGCTTGACCGCCCGCGCGATCTCGTCCTCGTTCACTTTCGCCCGCACGTGAACGTCGACCTTCGGAAACCGCAGCGCTTCTGGGGCGAAACCGTGAAACGCCCACCAATCGAGCGCGTTCCGCGTCACGGCGAACCGGACGCCCGGACCGGCGTTCTCGAAACCGGTCAAAGCTTTGTTGATTACCTCGGTCTCCGTCATTGCGGGGGGGAAGAGCCGTTTTTATTTCGGCCTGGAACGGCGTTATATAAAATGGGCGGATTGATGGAGTCGCCTCACAATTCGTCGTCCGACAGACCGTACCAATCGTACAGTCGAGGCATCGGCGACGCGCTGGACGCCGCCACCGACCCTCGCCCCAGGAAGATCACGTTCAGCACGGTCACCATCCTCGCCGCGTTCATGTGTCCGATCGGAACGGGCCGGTTCTTCTGCTCGGCGACCTTCGGCTTGAAGAACGGCACGCGGGCGATGAGGACCGACGCTAGCATCTGCTCCCGCTCGTCTACCGCGATCGCCTTCCGTGCGACGGGGTACCGGTTCGACGAGAGCAGCTGGGCGAACCACAGGAGTGCGAGGTGAGGTTCCTCCGTCTTGACGTCTTCCCGGGTGAGCGGGATGATCTCTGCTTTCTTGTACCTTTCATTTTGCGAAAACAGCGTCTGCACGTCCGAGGCACCCAAAAAAAACAGAGCCGGCAAGTCTAGTTTCGGAACGGGAGTGCGCGCTCCGTCGCTGTGATAGAGAACGGTGACCGTCCGCATCTTCAGTTCGCCCGGGACGAAATCGTCGTGGAACAACTCCGACCACGTGAGGCGGTACGCGTCGCCCCGGTCGTCCTCCGCCCTTATCCAGATGATCTTGTCGACGTCCCGGTATTTCGGTTTGAGTCCTTCTTCCTTCGTGATCGTCCCGCTCTTGATCCCTCCCGCCTTCTTGAACTGGGACGGGCCGACGAAGAAGACCCTGGGGTACTGGTGGAACGGACCGACCGTGTCGGCGCGTTGCATGAGCGCCGCCAGGCCGGTCTCGATGACGGCGTTGCGCTGTTCCAACAAAGTGTCGCCGGACTTTTTGCCCAGTCTGGCGGCGAACCTCTGCTCGGCGCTTTTGCCGTCGAAATCGTTCAGCCTCCCAGCAACGGCCCGGTAGGCGATCGTGGGCTTGGTGATCTCGTCCGTGTACAGCTTCCGCGCCCCGACGCTCTTCAGTATGTTCGCGAAAGCGGACATCTATATATAAACGGCGATCGCGCGCGTCCGCTATGGAGTGGGAGGTTGGCGACGTGCTCTTCTTTAGTCTGCTGGCGATCCTTTGCTGCTGCTTTACATATAAACTGGTGAGGTTATTGCTGGCGTTGATCAAGAACGCGCTGCTCGTTCTAGAATGCGTCGTGCTCGCGGCGATCTTCTGCGGCGTGAAGCTTTACCTGCCCCCGGACCTCCTTCAATCGGCGTGGGAAGCGGGCGCCGCCAAGCTGTCGGACGCGGCGACCGATCTGGCCTCCGCCGATCTCTCCTGGTTTGACGTCGAGCGACTGCGCGTGCCCGTCGAGCGCCTCCTGCGCCTCTTCCGCGCATGACGCCGCTCACGGTGCTCGAGGGCGTCGCCCTGGTCGCCTCCAACCTGGCCCTGGTGCCCGCGGTGTACTACGCGGTCCGGTGGCACCTGATCCCGGAGGTGGCCGTCCTGGCGGTCGTCCTCGCGGTCAGCACCTTCTACCACCTGTGCCAGGCCGGCTTCGTCTGCGCCCTCGGCATCGGCTTCCGCACGTTCCAGCTGGCCGATCACTTCTTCGTGTACGGCGGGCTCCTGTGGGTGGTCCTGTTCTTCCTCGGCCTGAGGCTGCGGTTCCGCTTCTCGATCCTGATCGTGGCGCAGGCGTTCGCGTTCCCGCTCCTCGTCGAGTTCTCGCACCGGTGGTGGTTCTCCCTGCTGGTGATCGCCGTGGTGACCGTCGTGGCGCTGCTGCTGATCGCGTTCTCCGCGGCGGACGTGCGCGACTTCAGCGCGGCCAACTTCGTCGCCGCCGCCGTCCTCGTCCTGGCCGGGTTCGCGCTCCACCTGCTCGCCGGCGACCCGCCGGAACCCGACGGCGACAGGAGCAACGCCGCCAGGTACGCGTGGCTCCACTCGCTGTGGCACGTCCTGGCGATGCTCGCGGTGTACTACGCGCTCGACCTCCGTCGGAAGGTGGGGTGGCTGGCCCGCGCCGTCGAAGGCGCCCGCCGGGCGAAGCGCGCCCCGCCCAAGCTCGCGGGGGTCACGGTCGTGTAATTTTGCGGCGGGATACATAAAAAGCGTCCTGCCTGCATTTTATTCTGTGCGAACGTCGCGCGTCAAAAATTCCGATCTCGCCGAAGACGCAAACGCCTATTCGCTCTCGTCGGACGACGATGAGTCGTCGGGCGGGCAGCATTCGACACACTCACAAATTCCTTTGATTGGACGAGATGCATCCGTGCACAGAAGACAATCCGCCCAAACGAATTCCTCGCGGCGAAGCTCTACAATCTTCACGTAGCGAATCATGTTTTGTGGCATCCAGCCATCGTATCGGGATACGCGTATCCCGAGCTTCATGCCGTGGTGGCAATGCGGCGTGGGGCACATAACAAAGAAAATGTCGGGCTCCGTGACATGGTTTGCGAGGATGCAAACGAGGTCTTTCCCGCGGGCAACAAATTCGGCATGGCAACTGGGGCAAGCGAGACTCTCGGTCCACTCTTCGAACATTTTGGCCCCGCTTTTGTTCGGGATCGCGCCTTCTTTGACTATCGTCGACGTTTTCAAGGCTTCCATGGTTCGGCAAGTCTGAAAGTGGGGGGGGGACTGGATCCTTAGCTTCCCCCGTCGACGTTCGACGAAAATTTCCAGGAAAAATTTCGCGCGAAAAAATACGAGACCGGTCAGATATTCTTGAGAACGGACCGATGGGATTCAAACGCTGCAATCTGTGCGTCGCCGAATGGAGAACCAACTGCAGATGCACAAGGACGTTCCCGGCCTCCTTTTATGAGTGTTGGCGATGCCGTCTGAGGGGTCTCGCGATCGTCGTCTGCGCGGGATTATTCTGCTTCGCGTTCAGGGGAGCGCTCTTCTGACGGATCGAGGGAACCCGGGACCGAACTGCAAAGCTAGGGGAGAACGCGCGTGGACGCGATCGTTCTATTTTACTCGAAACGCTGTTTGCTAATAAAAGCGGCGCTCGCGCGGAAAATCACGGCGGCGCCACCGCGCGTCGACGCGAAATTTGTCGAACGGGTGGGGTTCGCATTGACTGCACCGGCACGGCGTCTCGTATGCCGGCGGTATGCACTCGTCGTTCCTCCTCACGGAAACGGCCAGCTCCGACACGTCGAAAGACTCCAGCGGACGCTTGATTTCGGGCACCGAGTAGAGCATCTCCTTCGGCAGGACGCAGCCGCCGTTCAGATCGCCGTCCACTTCCGCGAGCTTCAGGGCGTGGGAGCAGCGGGGGAACGGGCACGCGACCAGAAAGAAGTGCGTCCAGGGGCCCTTCGAAGAACCACCGTCCGTGGTGATGCGGAAAACGTCGCATCCGCGGGCTTTGAATTCGGCGCGGCAAAGCGGGCACGCGAATTGGCCGGCCCAGGCGTACACTTCCTGGCCTCCCCACGTTCCCTCCGGGAACCCGCCGTCTCTGATCATGTTCGCCGTTTTCAGATTCTCCATGGTTCCGGACACGTTGGAAACTGCCGCGAGTCCGCCCGCGGCGAATTTTTCGCAAAACAGCGTTTTATTTCACGCGATTGAAAAAAATAGAGAGGGGAAGGGCGCGCGTTGTGTTCTGTTCGTTTGCGCCGAAAAATAAAAGCATCGCAATCGCGCGCTTATTCAGATTTCATGAAAGAAAGTGCTCGTCCGCTTCTTTCGAATTGCATGGATACCGGATCGTGCGTCGCCGGGTCGGAAGGCGGGGAAATGCATTGGCGGCAGTCGCAGGTTGCTTTGTAGCGCGTGCCGTTCCCTTGTTTCTCCACGGGGACGGCCAGCTGCGACACGTCGACGGACGCTGCCGGCAGAGCGACTGTGGGCACAAACCGAAGCATTTCTTTTGGCACGGCGAAGTGATCCGATTTTTCGGGGCGTAGCGATTCAGGATGCACCTCCGCAAATTTCACAGCGTGGGAGCAATGTCGCCGGGGACACAGAACCACATAGTCGGAAGTTATTCTCCCTCCAATGCGATCAATGTGGACGATGTTCTCCCCGCGGGCGATGAACTCGGTGCCGCAGCTCGGGCAATCGACGTAACCGACCCAGTCTCGGAAAATCGCGGCGTCGGTGCCGTCCGGTACCGTCCCTTCTTCGGTTATCTCCGCTAGTTTCAAAGTATTCATGGTTCGGGAGCGTTCTCAGACAATGCCGAAATGAAATAGAAAGGCCGCCCGGACCGTTTCGAACTTCTGCGGAAATTTCCAGCCAAAAAAAATGCGCGCGGAGACCGAGGGCACCCGGGCGCCACGTTTTATTCGCGGACGATGACGAGGCGCGCGCCCCGCGGGGCATACCCGTATTCGAACCGTTTGAACCTCTTCTCGAGCTTGGCCAGCGCCTCCCGCACGTCGGCGTGCTCCGCGTCGCGTTCCCACCTCGCGTCGAAGTACAGGAAGGACCGCCGGGCAAGCTCCAGCAGCCCCTCGTCCGCGAGCAGTCTCCGCGCGAACGCCCCGTCGTCCTCCCGGAGATCCCAGGCGGGTCGGAAGTCCGCCTTCCTGCCGAACGCGACCGCGTGGTCGACGGTGAGCTCGTCGCCTCTCACCACCCAGAGGTGGGGGACTTTCGGATCGGTCAGGAGCCCGGGTCGCGTCACGTTGGGCCCGACGGAGATGTCGCCGTTCCCCTCGATCTGAACGTTCGAGAAGAACGGCGTCCACTCGTCCTCCATCCACTGCACCGGCCGAAGCCGCCCGTCGTACGGCCAATCCCACCTGTGGTTCATCGCGGAGATCCAGGTGCCCGCGACGTCCAACCAGATCGTCGCGTCGTGGAGCACCCTCAGGTCCACCTCGATCAGCTTGCCGGGCGGCGTTTCTTCGCTGCGGCGGCGCGCCTCGGCGCCCGTGTCGACGACCTCGCCGGTGGCGTGTTCCAGTCGCTGCCGTTCCAGCATGTTGACGGTCGCGTACGCGGCGGCGGATCCTTCCACCGTCTCGCTGGCCGCGATCTCGACCCACGGTGGCACCCCGACGGAGCTGAACAGGCCCGTCAAGTAATCCCGCAGCTCTTTCTTCAATTTTCCGGAGACGAGGGCGTCGCGTTGGCAGAGCGGGCACGGGTTTTCCCCGGGACCCCTAGCGCGCAGCCACCGCAGCATCGTGTGCCGCCGTTCGGTCTCGTGCCCGCAGGCAGGTGACTCGTCGGCCAGGCGGCGCAGCGAAACGATCCGCGGCTCATCGACGCTCTCGTACAGGCCGATTCGCTCGGACGGGTCGACGTCGTCGCCGCCGTCCTCCAGGTAGAACGCGAGGCGGAAACCTTTCATCATTTCGCAGGGGAGTTCGCAAATTTCGCCCGCGAAAGTTTAAATAAACTCGTGCCGTTGCTTGTGCCAGGGAAACAGAAGGGCGTCCGATTTTTTTTTTTTTTGGTTAAAACAACAACATTCGATCGGCCGTATGCGATTCAGGATGGAAAACATCGACGACGAAGACGTCTCGGAGCAGAAGACGTTCGTAATCCGGGGGATCCCTTTCGCGTACATCGTGAAGCCCACGAAAGATCCGCTGTTCGTGGGCGACGGCGCCCGACACCTGAAACACCTTCGGGAGATGTGCAAGTACTTCGAAGATATCTGGTTCTGCAGGGATGCGAAAGCGACCGTGAAGCGGGTCGCGACGCTCTCGGACGAACTCACCACGCTCCGTCTGTGCCACGACGCGAACCATTGGGAGCGCGTGCCTCCGGCGATCAATCGGTGCTACAGGATCGTGAAGGCGCGTTCCGTCCTGGAAGACAACCTCACCGAACCGATCCTGAGAAAGGCGTTGGCTTCCCCCCGGACGAGAATGTCGGAAGAAGAGAAAGAGGTGTGCCGGAGCAAGAGGAGCGCGGCAATCTCGGCGCGGAACGACCTCCTGCAATGGCTGTACGCGGAGAGAGCGTTGCCCGACGTTTCCGAAGACGCGGAGAAAGCGCCGCCCGAAAATTGACCCGAGTTCTGCGCCCCCCGTCGAAATCTGAAGTGGCGCGTCGTTTGATCGGAAATAAAGAAAATGTATTCTCGCGACGACCGGGGCCGTCTTTCGAAAAAACGAACGCAGATAGGTAGATCGGGCGGTCCCTCCGGGGTCACGTCCGCCCGACCTCGAGCTCGCGTTGGAGGAGGTTCCCCGACGTCAGGTCGAACTCGCTCGGGCGTCCCGACCGGTGCTTGAACCCGTGGAGTTTGTACATGGATATCTTTGCTTGATTCACGGCTGTGAGGAAGATCGTCGCGCCGGACAGCTTGCGCCCCCCCGCGTACTCGACGACGTCGTTCTGCAGCCAGCGGAGCACCCCCTTGAGGATGCCCATCCCGGCCGCGTCGGGATCCGCGCAGATCAGGTGCAGGTCGATGACGGCGGAGTCGGGTTCGTCCGGTTCGTTCCAGTCGAAGACGGCCAGCCACTTTGCGATCTCCCCGACCTGGTCCATCAGGTGGCCTTCTCTTGACGGAAGGATGCCCTTGAGGTCGAACGCTATGTCCAGGACGAGCTCCGGGGGAACGTCGTCGGGGTCTTCGTACGTCTGGTCTTTGCCTTCCTCGTTCAACCATTCGACCTCTCCCTCGATCACGTCGAGCCAATCCTCCGTGAACTTGGGATCCTCCGGCAACCAGCGCTCGTCCCGGAAGTGGTCGCGCAACATCCCCCTCAGCCGCACGCCGAGCCAATTTCGAGAGAAGACGGCGAAGGCCACGACCTCGTTCGTCGATTCGTTCGTCGCCAGGAGCAGCGACGCGCTCCCCGCTCTCACCTTTTCGAAGTCGACCATCGCCGTGGAAGTGAGGCCGCTCGCCTCGCAGAAATGCGCGAGCCTCTCCAGCTCCTCCGCAAGGATATCCTCCAGGCTGGAATCTTCCACGGTGAACCGCGTGTTCTCCCTCTCCCACGACGGGTCGAACTCCGGCTTCTTCCGCTTCTTCGAGCCGCCGTCGTCATTGTCCCCGGAGCGGAACCGCGAGACCGGTGCGGCGTCGAGGCAGCGGGGGCACGGGCGACCCGGCGCGGCCGACTCCGCGTACCACGCGATGCTGTCGGGCCGGAACAGGTGCCGACAGTGCGGTCTGCCGGCGCGGACGATCTGCGCGACCTCGAATACCGGCGGCAGCTTCGCGCGCGCGAGCGGAAAGAAGACCAGCTTGCGGACGCTCAGCCCGTTGTCGGGGTCCGCCTTCTCGTCGGAATAACGGAAGAGCGGGACGCGCTCCACGATCTTCATATCGTCGGTCGCGAGAGAATGCGCAGGCGGTTAAATAGCGTTCGCGGCGCGAAGCGCGGCCGAACTTCGATTTTTTTTTTTTTGGATGGGGATGGGAACAAGAAAAGACCGCGTCGCATTTCGGTCGAAAGACTCGGCGCGCGTTTATTGTGCACAAAAAAAAAGGCTTCCCTGCCGCTCAGCAGGTGCGGATGGGGGTGCACGACGTGATGTAGGCGGATCCGTCTCTCGTTTCGAGCACGGTCGATCGCGGCGAGCCGGCCACGACGGTGTTTCCGTCCACCGCCACGGAGGCGCCGAACCGTTCCGTATCCTCGATCTCCCTCGAGAAGAACTTGCCGACCCAGACGTACGCGCCCAGGGAGCGCTTGTAGATGTTGACGGAACCTAACCGAGAGACCTGATTGCCCACCACCAATCTGTCCCCGGGACAACCGACCGCGATGGTGTCCCCGGAGATGGAGACGTCGCTTCCGCAGAGGTCGTTTATACTTCGATCGGGAGAGACGAGCTTCTGCCTTTCGACGAACGCCGTCCCGTTGTCAACGAATACGTAGGCGGCCCCGGCGGTGCCCTCTCCTCCCGACGTCGCTCGCTCCGCGCCCACCACGAGGACGCCGGCCTCGAGGGCCACCGACGTGCCGAACCTGTCGCCGGAAGCGCCGTCGCTCGCGACGAGCGGCGACACGTCGGTGCCCTCCTCCTGGAAGGCGGTGCCGTTGTCGACGAAGATGTGCACCTGCCCCTTCGCGGAGTTGGCGCTCGAGGCGCCGACCGCGAGCGTGTGGCCGTCGCTTCGATCCAAGGCGATCGCATTCCCGAACTGGTGGAGAAACCCGCCGAGCGCGGCCGTCAACTTCTGAGAAGAACCGCTCCACGTGTCCGTCGTCAGGTTGCGGTCGAAGACGTAGGCGGCTCCCGCGAGAAACGCGACCGTGCTGTCCCCGGAATCCCCCACCGCCACGCGATCGCCTTGGACGTCGACGGCTCGCCCGAAGAAAGCGGCGCCGGAGTCGCCCTTCACGGTGTCCAACTGGGTCCAGGCGGTGCCCGTCCGCTCGAATATCAGGGCCGACTCGTCGTCCTCGAAACCGACGACGACCAGATCCCCGAATATCGCCGCCGCTATCCCGAACCCGACGTCGGTCGTGCCGACGTCGGGTTCCAGGCGGTCCTGCTCCAACCAGACGTTGTCGAAAGCCCGGACGTAGACCCGCGTCGGGTTCGAGAAATTCTGCTGGGTGCCGGGCGCGGTCACGATCGCGGTGTCGTTGTGGATCGCGACGGCCGTTCCGAAGGCCTGCCTAAATTCCCGCTCCTCGGGCGGCGGGTGCAGGCGCACGGAGTTGAACAGGTCGGTGATGTTGCACACGGCCGAGCCGGCGAACACCATCGGATCCGAGTCGTCGCAGTCGGTGGCCGAAGCCACGAAACCGACCGGCTGCGCGCATGCCACCGTCCTCACGGCGGGATCGCCCTGACCGTCGCCGTCCTGATCGCGGAACCAGGTGGGAGACGCGCCGACGGTGGCGTCCGAATCGTCGCAGTCCACGTTGCACGGGACGCCGTCCAGGTCGTCGTCTCTGACTAGGAAACTGCACAAGCCGGTCGCGGTGTCGCACGCGAAGCCCGTGTGGCACGGGTTCGTGTCCTCGCAGTCCGTGTCGTTGGTGCAGCACCCGGGTAGGGGGATGTTCTCGCATGCGCACCGCTTGTTGCAGATGTCCAGCGAGCACGGGCATCCGTCGTCGCACTCGGAGTCGTCCAAACACTCGCCCTCCCCGGCGATGAAAGGCACGCACGTGCAGTTGGACAGGCAGATCTCGTTGGGACCGCATTGCGCGTCGTTGGAACAGGTGGGGTCGCCGCCGGGGATCGTCGCCAGCGTCCGGAATATGCACTGGTTATCCGTGTCGCAGATGTTCGATGTG
>SDBT01019060.1_pt1 | contig 10762 bp, 12 predicted proteins | sample 2277101 | NCBI WGS metagenome assembly SDBT01 (sample SAMN10404973, study PRJNA504765) | marine sediment metagenome | isolation source: marine sediment core GS10_PC15, 103 cmbsf | place: Arctic Ocean: Southern Knipovich Ridge | collected 2010 | reverse complement strand
TTATGTTGCGCTTGCCAAAGCTGCAACATGATAATCGGTATAACCTGATGCGCCGCCAACATAGAGTTTGTCCATATCTGGCGTGCTCAGCTCTAGATTGTTTTCTAACCGCAGCACAAAATCAGGGTTTGCAATAAAGGGAAATGCAAAGCCAATTAAATCTGAGCTATTATTATCTAGTGCCATCATCGCTTTATCTCGATTATAACCACCATTGGCTAAATACGTTCCTTTGTAAATCTCACGTAATTTTTTCACATCAAAATTATTACCCAGCTTGTCACCACCAATATTTTCTACCACATGTAAGTAAGCTAAATCATAGCGATTTAATTGCGCTACTAAATAGCTGTAAGTTTCTTCAATGTCTGAATCAACAATGTGAAAGGGTTGGTATGCAACATTAATCGGTGATATACGCAAACTGATTTGGTTTTGATTAAAGACCTCAGAAATAGCATCGAGAATTTCAAAAATTATACGTGTGCGATTTTCGCTAGAGCCGCCGTATTGATCGTCTCGTTGATTGCTGCCATCACGTAAAAATTGCTCTAACAAATAGCTGTAGCCGGCATGTAATTCGACACCATCAAATCCAGCGGCTTTGGCGTTAATTGCCGCTTGTTTATAGTCGGTGATTACATCAGCAATTTCGCTTATGGTCAGTGCGTGTGGCGTGACGAACGGGACTTCACCGTTGGGGCCTAGGTGAGAGCCTTCTGCTTTAATGGCAGAGGGTGCAACGGGTAATTGACCCGCATGATATTCCGGTAATGATACGCGCCCAACATGCCATAGCTGCGCAAAAATAAGCCCTTTCTTTTTATGCACAGCATTGGTGACTTTGCGCCAGCCATCGATTTGTGCTTGATTGAACATGCCGGGTACATTGAGGTAACCATTGCCTCGCGGAGAGATAATCGTTGCTTCAGTGATAATAAGGCCGGCACCTGCGCGTTGGGCATAATAATCAGCCATGATATCGGTAGGCACGTGATCAGCTGTGGCGCGACTGCGGGTCATGGGGGCCATCACGATTCGATTTTTTAGGGTATAAGCGCCTAATTGTGTTGATTCAAATAATGTGTTTTTCATTGTTTATCTCCAGTTTGGTTGCTTGATGTTGACATAGTAATAAATTATCATGTTCAATAAAAGCGAATAAAACCGTTAATCTTGATCGATAAAATCGATCATGTACATTGATGAAGAGGACAGAGATGATGAAATTAGACCAACTAAGGGCGGTATTGGCGGTTATCAATGCGGGCAGTTTTCGTGCTGCGTCCGAAACACTGCACAGAACTCAGTCGGCGATCAGTCATGCAATAAAACTATTAGAAGAAGAGCTGGGTTTTGATTTATTCGACAGGGACGGTTATCGGCCAACATTAACTGATGCAGGTCAGCGTTATGTTCAGCGAGCGATGAGCCTTATTCGGGAAGCTGATGAGTTAAAACAGTTTGCCAATGTCATCGCTCAAGGGATAGAGCCATCCGTGCATATCTATATTAATCCCATTTGTTTAAATGAAAAGATATTAAAAGTGCTAGGAAAATGTCGAGATGAATTTCCAGAAACACAATTGCAAATATCGTGTGGTACTTTAGGTCAGCCGATGGAAAAGCTATTATCCGGTGAAGCTGATATGGTTATTAATACTAAAAATATAGACCAGTCAGGTATTGAATTTGTGAAAATAAGTACATTAACCTTGATTAATGTGGCGCAAAAAGAATTAGCAAAACGAATTTCTGATACAGCGACGGATGAGTTTCATAAAAGTTGTCAGGTAGTCGTGACCAGTCAAATAGAGTCAAATGGGCGCAATCCAGATTATCAATTTGGCGTCGTTGAAGACGTGAATAAATGGTTGGTCAGCGATCATTTTACCAAACGATTAATCATTTCCTCAGGTTTGGGCTGGGGAAGGTTGCCAGAGGCGATGATCAATGAGCAATTAAAAAAAGGGGAACTTGTGCCCATCCATGTCGCCGGTGTTGAATCACCACTTGAGCTGACAACAATCGTTGTTAAGCGCTGTAATCAGACAATGGGTCCGGTGCTGTCGATGTTATGGCAGGAGCTCGGAAGATTAGCTGTGAAATAACAGGTTTAGAATAAGAGCATCAGCAAAACTACGGTATTGCCGCCCTAATTTTAACTTCGTAAACTACCATTTTTCAACAGGGGTGGTAGTGACATGCTGTGGAGATCAGCCAGTAAACATCGCGTAGTTTGTGCATTGACGATAGCCGATAGTGTCGTCACAGGTTTGGCCGTAGTGCGCAGTCGAACGGGTTATGACATATTGGCTTGTGATACAGAGGTGTTAGCAAACTGTCAGCCAGACACCGTGAGTGCTGCGCTCAAACAAGTTCATCGCCGTGTCAGTGGTCGCGAGCGTAGAGTTATCACCGCATTAAAACCCAGTTTGAGTATGCAGAAGCAAATTAGCCTGCCTGGAGACTTATCGCCAGCGGGATTTTCGCAAGCATTAACCGCCCACTATCAGCGGTGTTTTAACGGCACCGATTTATTTATTGATCATGAAATTTTAGGTAAATCGCCAGATAAGCCTGAACAGATTGCTGTGCGCATTGTCGCAGCAAGAAAACCGGATGTTTTGAATTTAGAAGCATTGTTTCAACAGGTGGGATTAAAGTTGCTCGCTGTGGATACGGTGATTTGTGCGCTGGAACGTGCGACGAGCATGTACTTGCATGAGCAAGGTATCGATTCAGAGACAAATGCGATTATTGTCCTACAAACAGATGGGCTGTTATTTGGTGTTCATAATGGTCGGCGTTTTATTTATACCCGTCAAGAACATCTTGCACAACAATCGGTTGATATGACAGTGCAGTTAATTAATCGGTGTTGGCAATTGTTTGCTTCAACCGTTGCGAGGCGACAATTGCAGCAACTGGTGTTGTTCAGTGAAAATGAAGTATCTACTGCAGTAAAGTCGCAATTAGAAACCAGTTTTTCTTGTCCTATTTGTGTGGCTGAGTCAAAACCTTGGGTGAATATTGGGTTGGTGCTGGGGGATTATTTATCATGAGCGTCAATTTATTGCCTTGGCGAGAACGCCGCTTACGAAGAAATAAATACCGGTTGTTGATGATTTCCATTCTTAGTGTATTGCTGTTTATAGGTGCGTTTATCGGCGTCAATCGTTGGTTGGTCTTTCAGGTAACTTCTTTGCAAGAAAAAAATAGTGAATTAAAACAAAAGATCAGCGCCCTGGCGGGGAAAAAAATACAGGTGAAACAGCTGCAGAAGAAGCTAGAAATTGCCAAACAGAAAAAAGCATTACGTCAGCAACAACAATCACATAAAGAGACATTTTTGCAGTTGATCTATGCTGTCAGCCGACAGCCGATGGATTATATTTATTTTACCGCCCTAGCAATGACTGCTAAAAATATCATTATCGCGGGGCGTACGACAAATCAGACGGCTTTGCATCAATGGCTTGAAAACATGAATTATCCGCCAATATTAGCAAAGCCTGCGGTTGAAAAAGTTCAGCAAATAAATGGTGCCCTCTATCCTCTTCAGTTTGTGGTTAAATTAACATGGCAAGCAACAATAAAAAATTAATAATAATGGCTGTTAGCCTTATTTTATTTCTGTTATTAATGAGTTATCAGGCTTTATTAAAAAGTCCACTACACGCTTGGCGTTTGCAGAGTCATCTGTTCCAACAGCAACAACAGGCTTACCAACAAGCGCAACATGACACTGCAGATTTAAACACCCTGCAGGTTGAGCTACGTTCTTACCATCAGCCGAAACGATTAACGGCTGTCGAGTTAGCACGTTTGGCAAGCCAGTGTAATTGTCAGATGCAACAGGCGACAAACGATAAGCAGGTTTTCCTCGGGCGGTTTCCAGATTTGTTGCATTTGCTTGATGCGTTGCCGCTGACATCAGGTTCGCAGATCATTATTAATAGCCAAGGTATAGACAGTCAATTTCTCGAATTAATTATCACTCGTCAGGAATCGTAAAATGAAAAAATGGTGTTGTATATTGGTTTTTTTGCCACTAATCGTTTTCGCAAATGGAGCGATACATAATCCATTCCAACCTGCGCAACATTTGCAATCGCAATTTTTTACTTTGCATTATGCCAAAGCCAAAGAGGTCGCAGCCATGTTGCGCGGATCTGATGCTGGAATATTATCAAGCTTTGGTCGCGTGATTGTTGATCAGCGAACCAATGGTGTGTGGGTGAAAGACTTACCGGCTAGAGTGAAAGATGTGCGGCGTTTTCTGCAACAAATTGATGTGCCGTTAAAACAAGTGTTAATTAAAGCGCGTATTGTTGCTGTGGATTCAAATTATCAACAGCAGCTAGGGGTGACTTATGGAACAAGATCGACAAAAGGACTAGGGTTAACTGCTGGTTTGAATATGAATATGCCAATCACAGCATCGGCGACAGGCGTGGTGCGTTTAGCATTGGCGACGCTTGGTGATGATCAGGTGTTAGATATGGAAATTAAAGCACTTGAGACGACCGGGCATGCTAATTTGTTATCGAGCCCACATTTGATTACGGCGAATCGACAAGCAGCCTATATTGAGTCGGGTCAAGAAATTCCCTATCAAGAAAAAACCTCCAGTGGTGCAACCAATGTGGCATTTAAAAAAGCAGTATTGCGCTTAAAGGTTACGCCGGAGATTGGCGCGAATAACCGTATTTTACTAAAGCTACAAGTGAATCAAGATAAAGTTAGCGCTATCGTGGTCAATGGCGTGCCAGCAATCGACACGCGTGAGGTGAAAACCCAGCTATGGGTGCGTAACGGACAAACCATCGTGTTGGGCGGAATTTATGAGAATAATCGGTACCAGCAAGTGGAAAGGGTGCCTTTTTTAAGCGCCATCCCGATAATCGGTAAGCTGTTCCAAAGCCGAGAGATCAAGAATGAGCGCAAAGAATTATTGGTGTTTGTGACGCCGCAAATTGTGTTGGATAAATAGGGTTTGTCATCACATCTGAAGCCATTAAAGCTAGCACCTGATGCTGCGTAAAAACTATGCTATCATTCCGGCCTATGAGCAAACGGATGAACATATTCCTGATCGGCCCCATGGGGGTGGGGAAAACCACGATTGGCCGCTATCTGGCAAAAAATCTACATAAAGAGTTTTATGACTCCGATCACGTGATCGAAGAGCGAGCCGGCGCGGATATCCCTTGGATCTTTGATGTGGAAGGGGAGGCCTCATTTCGTGAGCGTGAAGCGGTGGTTATTGGTGAGCTCACTCAGCTGCAAGACATCGTATTAGCCACAGGCGGAGGTGCTGTGATCACGTCGCAAAATCGTGAAGCATTGGCAGCACGTGGTGTGGTGGTTTATTTGCATGCGTCGATAGACCAGCTGATCAAACGGACTAGCCACTTAAAAAAACGTCCTTTGTTATTGCATCATAATCCACGCGACGTGTTTAAAATGTTGCAAGAACATCGCGAAAAGCTGTATCGTGAATTGGCTGATTACGTGTTTGATACCGACAGCGGATCTCCTGTTAACATTGCAAAGCAAATCGTCAACATCATCAATAAGGCGCCGACTCAGTGAAGAATACCTTGAAAGTCAATTTAGGTGAGCGAAGTTATCCCATTTATATAGGGCATAATTTGCTAAGCAATCCAGAAATTTTCGCAGATCATATCAGAGGCACGCAAGTGATGGTGGTCAGTAATGAGCATGTTGCGGGCTATTATTTAGAAAAATTATTGCAGGGTCTGCGGGATTTTGAGGTTGATCAAATTATTTTGCCCGATGGTGAGCGATATAAAAATATCGATGTTTGGTCACGTATTTTTGATGCACTGCTAGAACACGGGCACACGCGCAACACAACACTGGTCGCCTTAGGCGGTGGTGTCATTGGCGATATGACCGGATTTGCTGCTGCCTGTTATCAACGTGGTGTGGACTTTATCCAAGTGCCAACCACCTTATTGTCACAAGTTGACTCATCTGTTGGTGGTAAAACGGGTGTGAATCACCCCAAAGGCAAAAACATGATTGGTGCATTTTATCAGCCACGTTGTGTTATTGCTGATACCGATACATTAGAAACGCTGGATGAAAGGCAGTTTAGTTCTGGCATGGCCGAAATCATTAAAGCGGGCTTGATCCGTGATAAGGCGTTTTTTGCTTGGTTAGAAGATAATATGGAAGATTTGCTAGCCAAAGATCAGGCCTTATTGGCTGAGGCAATAGAACAAGCCTGCGCAATTAAAGCAGATGTGGTTGCCCAAGACGAGCGTGAGCAAGGGCTGCGGGCGATCTTAAATTACGGTCATACCTTCGGGCATGCGATAGAACAAGCGTTGGGTTACGTTAAATGGTTGCATGGTGAAGCCGTTGCTGTGGGCATGGTATTAGCTGCAAATGTGTCAGCTGAGCTCGGTTGGATAGATAAAAATGCAGTTTCTCGCATAGAAAATATTTTAATTGCGGCAAAACTACCAATTTACCTACCAACTGAGGTAAAATACACCAAACTATTGGCTGGGATGTCCAGGGACAAGAAAAACATCCACGGTCAGCTGCGATTAGTTTTATTACGAGCGTTAGGAAAAGCGGAATTAACCGACGCAGTCTCTTTGCAAGAAGTCGAAGCGATGTTAGTTAAGTATTCTGCGAGCCTGACTGGATGAAAATACAATTATCAATGATTGGTGGTTGTGCAAACGACGCTGTAATGGCGTTGGGCAAGGAGGCAAAAATGTTAGGGACGGCACGCATTATTGGGGAAACTGATCCTCAAATACCGGCAAATGACATACCTAATTTCTGGCAGAAATATGGTTTAAAGCAATCACCCTTTGACGAAGGATCACAATTCGCTATGTTTTATTCACTACCCAAATGGCAAGATCACTTAGACTATTTACGCACAATTAACGACACGGAAATGCCGTTGACGTTAGTGACGGGCGTATTGGGCAGCGGTAAGACCTTATTGCTCACGCAATTTATGGCGCAAACCCCTGAGCATATCAGTACCTATCATATCGACGGTCATCCATCGGTGACAATTAGCAAATTGGCTGCCATTGTTAATAATGCGCCCGATGGATCAGTACAAGGCTTGGTGCAAGGCCAATTACCGGTGTTGCGTAATGCCTTAATTGCTAACCCGAGTGGCACATTATTATTGGTTGATGATGCGCATCGTTTACCGTTAGATACTTTGGCAGGGTTGTTGCAAATCGCCAATGAACAATATCAGCAACAATACCGTGTGCATATCGTACTCTTTGGTGAGCCAACCTTGCAAAAACGCATCGATAGTTTACAAGAAAATAGCCGCACTAAATTAGACATTAAGCTAATCGAGATTAAGCCGCTTGATTTTGAAGAAACCAAAGGTTACCTGAAGTTTCGTTTTAACAAATCAGGTTTGGATGGCAGCATGCCATTAAGTGAAGGGATGATGACGCGCATATTTCGCCTTTCGGGTGGTGTGCCAGGTCGAATTAATCGTGTGGCACAACAAGTGATGGCGGATGAGCTAAAATCGGATGATGTCTCGCTCAAGCCTCAGTCTAGGAAAAGCTCGTCTGATGATGGTGGCTCGAAAAAGCGCAACTATGTGAAGCCGTTGAGTATGGCTTTGCTTGTGGTGGCAGCAGGTGGCTTTTGGTTATTGCAGCACCAACAAAGTATGATCAATGAAACACAAAGCGTTGCAACTAGTCCGATAACAATCTACAAGCCTGCTCAAATTGCACAGCAAAACAATCCTGTTAAACCAGGCAATGATATTTCAGCTGCAGAAAAATCAGAGCTGCAAAAACATAATATTGTCGTTAACACTGATAATACTGTGCCTGTTGAGCCTGTGGTGACTCATTATAGCCAAAATAATAATGTCATACCGATTCAGCCAATCGCGCAAACGGACACATTAAAACCGGTCACATTGATTGCTGCGGCAGAGCCTATTAGCACACCGCTTGTTTCTAAACCGATTGTGTTGAAGCCAATTGTGCAACATCAGCCTGTCGCTATTGATGCGAAATACACCCTGCAGTTAATGGGTGTGCGCAAAGTAACGGATATTGAAAACTACCTTAGCCGCCATCCTCTGCCAGTGAGCACTAAATATGTAGCCACCAATTATGAAGGTCGGCCATGGTTTGTGTTAGTGCATGGTAAATATCAAACCATTGCTGAAGCAAAGCAAGCGATGCAAAACTTGCCCTCTAAGGTGAAAGCATTAAAGCCATGGATTCGTCCGATTGCATCATTGAGAGTTGATCATAATCAAGGTTAGGCATCTTAAGGCGGTTTTGTCTAACAATTGAACGGTTATCGTCATTTCTGCGACGGTTATCGTTATTCCTGTGACGGTTATCGTCATTCCTGTGACGGTTATCGTCATTCCTGCGGAGGCAGGAATCCAGAGCCACATACCATTTAATAGCTTATTTTGAAGGGTATAAATGCCCTGGATACCTGCCTCCACAGGTATGACGATGTAATGGCGCCGTAGTAATTTTTCCTTAAGTTAGCGCTTATGGGCCGTGAGGCCTGTTTAGGGTATTGGGTCGTCAGTATTATGAATAAAAACGAAAAAAAAATAGACGTAAAAGGTCCTGTTGGAAACCTAGAAGCCATCGTCAGCATTCCCGCAGAAAGTCAAAAACCACTCGTGTTTATCATGTGCCATCCCAATTCACAGCAAGGTGGCAGCATGAATAATAAGGTGGTCACCACACTGTGCAAAGTAGCCAATCAAATAGGCGCAATCGCCATAAGATTTAACTTTCGCAGCGTGGGAGAATCCGCGGGCGAGTTTGGTAATGGCGCCGGTGAGCAAGAAGATTTACACGCGATAATAGCTTGGGCTAAAGCAAATTACCCTGAAAACCGCCTTGCATTGGGTGGTTTTTCATTTGGTTCATACGTTGCAACTGCAGTCGCCAGCCAAGTGAAGCCCGAATTTTTAGTGACAGTCGCACCACCTGTATCGCATTATGATTTTATGAAAATTCAGCCCAGAGAATTTCCTTGGGTATTATTGCAAGGTGATCAAGATGATGTGGTTGAGATGAAAGACGTTCTGCAGTGGTATGAGCGTATAGAGCATAAACCCGAGTTATTAATTTTCGAAGGTGCAGGGCATTTTTTTCATGGGCGCTTAATTGAGCTGCGTGACAGGGTGCAGGAAGTGCTGCAATCATTTTTTTAATGTTCACAGGGTTTTAACAACGAATCATTGTTGATGTAACAAGAGTTTGATAGGCTTCGAATAAGTTTTAACTGACAGAAGGTAATTCATGGCAGATCCATTTGATGATTATGATGAGAAAGCCGAAGGCTTCTTGCAAAACGTTTGGGATAAGCGCGCAGAAGGCTTAGAGGTGCCAGCGATAGACTGGAGCCGGCCGATTCGTCCTGACGATGTGGCTTTTTTACTGCGCAAATACCCGCATTTGCAAATTGTTAACACCCACGCCAGTTTTGCTGAAGGTTATGATGTTAAATTTATCGAAGCCAGTAATGGCTGGTTGATTCACGATTATGGTGATGCCATGAGCGTGTCTCCAGGCCGATTGCTCTATGGTGAGGGTTACCCACCACAAGATGACGATGAAGAAGGTGGCGGTGTTGGCGAGGGAGATATGACGCCCGGCAGCGGTACCATCATTAAACAAAGCGTTGATACCGCAGCAGAACTGATCGCCGTGGCCAAAACTAAAGGTTGGGATGGCGTGACCATCGCCGCGGGCACTGATCTCATGCAATGGGCCGCCTGGGTGGCTTGTGAAGAGCAAGGTTTACGCTTAAGCGGCTATGAACCAGACAGTGACGCTAAAGCCAAGCGTGATCGAGTCAGGCGACTGGGTGCGGAGCTCGGCAAAGGCCCGGCGCGCGGCTTTGGGCGTGGACGGTAAACGTTCAACTACGGTATTGCAGCCCCTTCTTTTTTGTTCCATGATGCTTTTTTTGGCACCACTGAGTGTTGATATGTACGGCTATTAGCCGTACAATATTGACAAGTTAACCAGTGGACCAATTATATGTCTAGGAAAAAATCGATGGAAAATTCACCAGCAAAAGCACAACGGTTGGAGGCGCGAGTGAGTCCCGAGCAAAAAGCCACATTCCAACGCGCAGCTCAGCTTTTAGGCCGCAGCTTGACTGACTTTATGATTGATAGTCTTCAGCAAGCGGCTCAACGTGTTATCAAAGAAAATGAAATATTGATGCTCAATGAAGTTGACCAGCAACAGTTTATTGATACATTGCTTAATCCGCCTCAACCAAATGAAAAATTGCGCATAGCGATGCAGCGTTATAAAGAAGCCATTAAATGACGATTGCTGCAAAAATTAAATATCAAATAATCCCGCTGACAAAGCAACATAACAAGGCCAAGTTTAATTGTGGTAGTTCAGCATTGGATCGATATCTACGCGAGGTTGCCAGCCAAGATCGGCGTCAGTATATTGCTGCTCCGTTTGTTATAACTGATCACGAGTCATGTAATGTCATTGGATTTTACACGTTATCAGCTATGGGTATTTATCTTGATGATTTAACAGCAGAGCAGCAAAAAAAATTACCCAAATATCCCATGTTGCCAGCAACGCGTTTGGGTCGCTTAGCAGTTGCGCAATCGCATCAGGGAAATGGCTTGGGCGAGTTATTACTAATCGATGCGCTAGCAAGAAGTTTAACAATGAGCAAAGAAATAGCATCATATGCTGTGGTGGTTGAT